>OCAV01002237.1_pt1 | contig 10648 bp, 10 predicted proteins | sample 1538331 | NCBI WGS metagenome assembly OCAV01 (sample SAMEA2580297, study PRJEB22360) | human gut metagenome | biome: human gut; feature: human-associated habitat; material: faeces | place: Denmark | collected 2008/2010
CCTTAATCTGCAGGTGGCAGGCGGCGGAGTCGGCATCGCGTTCGGCGGCAGTTGCGCCCTGCTTGCCGTTGGCCAGCCACGGATGCAGGCCGAGAGCCCACGGTGCCGGCTCGTCGCCATCATTGCGGGCATTGACGGTCGCGGTCATGCCGTTGTCGCCGAGTTCGTAGGTGACGGTCACGGTCACATCGAACGGGTATCCGTCCAAGTTGGGGAAGCGCAGCGAAAGCGTCACGGCGCTATCGGTCAACGATTCAAGCTTCCACATGTAGTGGTAGGCGTATCCGTGGTTCGCATTGTTGCGCGGTGCGGGATGATATTCGTTAACCGGCGCGCAGTAATGCTTGCCATTGAAATCGTATTCGCCGTTTTCGATGCGGTTTGGCCACGGGGCCAGCACATAACCGTTACAGGTGGGGGTCAGGTCGTTGACGCCGAACGGGCAGAAAATTTCCTTGCCTTGATAATCGAATCGGCGAATCTTGGCGCCGAGTTCGCAGATGACGGCGGAATAATCGCCATAGTGAATCGAATACTGATTTCCGGTGCGTGGTGTTTTACTCGTCATGGAATCACTCCCGTAGTGAGGTTGGTGGGCCGGTAGCTCCTGCTATCGCTGGCCCCAGTCTAGCGCGTCTCCTCTATCGAGGCGGGGATTGGCGATATGCGGCATATAATAAACAATTCGTATAAACACGGTAGCAATACGTGGAGTGACGAGTCTCACACCATCATGCGAGAAGCACGTGGATTCCTTGGAAACCGGTGATTTGTGGGAGACGCGGAAAAGTTGTGACGGCAGATTCCTGTAATCCCTGCCTTACACTGGAAAACACTATTGACGTTCAGGAGGTTCCGATGACCAAAAGCGTTGTGCTCGCTGATCCGCGAGGCTTCTGCGCGGGTGTGGACCGTGCGATTCTTACCGTACAGACCATTCTCAAAGCCGCGGAGGCTTCCGGAAAGCGGACGCGCGAGGATGGGCTGCCCCCGGTATATGTGCGCCGGCAGATCGTGCACAACAAGCATGTGGTCGAGGACTTGGCCGGGCAAGGCGCGGTGTTCGTCCAGGAATTGGCGGAGATTCCGGATGCTGCTGCCCAAGCGGGTATTCCGGTGGTGTTTTCCGCCCATGGCGTATCTCCGGTAGTGAAGGCGGAAGCCGAACGTCGTGGCATGCATGTGGTGGATGCCACCTGCCCTCTGGTGGGTAAGGTGCACCGTGAGGTGCTGCGTTTCGTGCGCGAGGGGTATGAAATCGTCTATATCGGGCATAAAGGTCACGATGAAGCGGTCGGTGTAGTGGGGGAGAGCCCCGAACACGTGCACTTGATCGAGCATGAATCGGATGTCGATTCGCTGGATTTTGCGCCCGACACCAAGCTGGTGCTGCTCTCGCAGACTACGTTGAGCGTGGACGAGACCGCCGATACCATTGCCGCGCTGAAGGCCAAATTCCCGTGGATTCAAGAGCCGCCGAGTTCGGATATCTGCTATGCCACGTCGAATCGTCAGGCTGCGGTCAAACTGGTGGCCCAGCAGTCCGATTGCGTGGTGATTGTCGGATCGGCCAACTCCTCGAATTCCGTGCGACTGATGGAGGTGGCGCAGGAGGGCTTGGGGGAGCGCGGCAAAGCGTATCGTGTGGATGATGCCAGCGAGCTTGACCCGGCATGGTTCGAGGGTCTGGAATCCGTGGGTATCTCCTCAGGTGCCTCCGTGCCGGACGAACTGGTATCCGGTGTGATTGACGCTCTACAAAAAATGGGTTTCACCGGTATGAAGTCCGTCGAAACCATCAAAGAAAACATGCACTTCGTGCTGCCGGCGGAGTTGCGCAGGAAGAAGTAGTCATCCTTGGCTCCCCTCCGTGAGGGGGGCCAAGAACGGTCACCACGTGCCGATTGGTGCGGCAACGGCGTTCAAGACCTTGAGCAGGTCCTGTGGATTCACGCCCACAGACAGGCCTCGCTTGCCGCCGGAGACCAGAATCTGGTCGAATTGCAGGGCGCTTTCATCCAACACAGTCTTATGACGTGTCTTCTGGCCTAACGGCGAGATGCCGCCAACCACATAGCCGGATTCACGCATCGCCACCTTGGGATCGGCCATAGAGGCCTTCTTGGCACCTACGGCTGCAGCCAAGGCTTTCAAATCCATATGACCGCTCACCGGTACCACGCCCACCACGCGTTCGGCACCGGTGTCCGCCATCAACGTCTTGAACACCTGATGCTCGTCGAAGCCGAGCTTGGTGGCCGCCTCCACGCCGTAGCCGTCATCCATATGGTCGTTGGAGTGCTCGTATTCGTATACGTGGAATTCCACGCCCGCCTTCTCCAGTTGGACTGTCGCCGGAGTGGAACCCGCGCCCTTATCATGCTTGCTTTTCTTTGCCATGATTACCGTTCTACTACGAAGAAACCCCCGCACAAGGCGGGGGTCTCACAGCTTAGTTCTCAAACGAACCGTAGCGGCCTAGACCGCAGTGGTTCACTCGGAGATCTCAGCGAAGTACAGCAGGGTACGGATCATGTTGGAGGTGAAGCCGTACTCGTTGTCGTAGAAGGACACGGTGCGAGCCAGGGTCACGCCGTCAATGGTGTTGACGTCGGTCTGGGTCGGGTCGAACACGCCACCGTGGGTGTCGCCGAGGATGTCGGAGGAGACGATGCCCTCATCGTTGTAGCCGTAGTAGTCGGTGTCGGAGAAGGCGGCCCTGAAGGCGGCGTTGATCTCGTCGGCGGTGGTCTCGGTGTTCAGCACGGTGGTCAGCTCGGTGACGGAGCCGTCCGGAACCTGGACGCGCTGGGCGTGGCCCTGCAGCTTGCCGTTCACGGACGGAACGACCTTGCCGATGGCCTTGGCAGCGCCGGTGGAGTGGGCGATGGTGTTGATGGCGGCGGCGCGCAGGTTGCGGCCGGTCTTGGTGCCACGCGGGCCATCGAGCAGCATCTGGGTGCCGGTGTAGGCGTGGATGGTGGTCATGAAGCCGGCCTTGATGCCGAACTTCTCGTCCAGCAGCTTGACCATGGCGGCCATGGAGTTGGTGGTGCAGGAACCGGCGGAGACGATCACGTCGGAAGCCTTGAGGATGTCGTGGTTCACGCCGAACACAACGGTCGGGGTGGTGTCATCCTTGGCCGGGGCGGAGATCAGGACCTTCTTGGCGCCAGCGTTGATGTGAGCCTGGGACTTCTCGGCGGAGGTGTAGAAGCCGGTGCACTCGAGCACGTACTCAACACCGTCGTTCTTGACCCACGGAATGTTGTTGGCGTCCTTCTCGGCGTAGACCTTGTATTCCTTGCCGTCGACGATGATGGAGTCTTCGGTGGCCTTGACGTCAACCGGAGTGCCATCGTCATGACGGAAGGTGCCGTGGGTGCTGTCGTACTTCAGCAGGTAAGCCAGGGTAGCCGGGGTGGTCAGATCGTTGATGGCGGCAACTTCAATGTCACCAGCCTGGCCGCCGCGAGCCTGCAGCTCGAAGATGCGACGGAAGGCGAGACGACCAATGCGACCGAAGCCGTTGATACCAATCTTAACTGTCATGTAATTCTCCCTTGTAGGGTGGCCTTGGCGCGCTTTGGCACACCGGGCCATTGTTTACCAACAGTTGCTACTGTAATGCCGACTCTGTACACATGGCAACGTTTCAGCGTGCGTTTTGGGCAAAAATGCCGTATTTTCTGTGAGCGCTCACAATTCGGATTGCCCGCAACCGACATGTGTTTTTCCTCTCCTTTGGAGGAATGTCTCGAATCATCATGAGCAAGCGCGCGGCATGCAAGTCAGCGAACCAGCAGCTTGGACACTGCGGTGTCCAGCTCGCCGATATCGCCGCCAAATTCGTGGAATCGACTCACCTGAGGCAACGCCACCTCGATGGGGAAGGTGACGATCAGTGTGCCGTGCTCCACGCTGATGGCCGCGTCCACGCCGTCGCGGAACTCGTTGCTGACCCCCTGCACCACCGTATTGGTCAGCGTGCCGTCTGTAAGCTCGTATTTCAGCCCCGGCTCGTTCACGCCAAGCGAAACATCGGAGTGGGAGAACGCCGACACCATGCGGCCGTCCTCGGGCACCGGATGCGCGGGGAACGAAAGCCTACCATCGGTGATGGCCGTGACGATGAGCCCATCACCATACAGATACCCGCTTGCCCCGTGCCGGGCCAATAATGCCATCAGTTGAATGCCGGAAATCGTATGGTCGATGCGGCCGCCCAAACCGCCATAGACATGGAATTCGCGGCAACCCGCCGACCAGCCGACCTTCAGCGCGGAGAGCATGTCCGGATCGTCCTTCAACGCGGGCAGCGCGATGGTGCGCACATCGGTGCGGGGCGGCCGGCCCTCCAGCGAATCGAAGTCGCCCACCACCACATCGGGCACGATACCCAACTGGCGCGTATGGTCGAGCCCGCCATCGGCCGCAATCACATACGCACCGGCCGGCACCACGGGCGTGCCCGCATAGTATTCGCCCGCACCAAAAATCACGCATACCTGAGTCATGATGCCTACTGTAGCCGGTATCCACCCATCGGCCGGGAAAATGCTGATAGGCTACGCATCAGAACAGTAGTCGATAGGCGCACAGGCAGGGGAGCGGAGCGATGGCACAGATCACCGAGGCAAGCGAGCGGCCGATTCTCAAATCAAAGATATTCCTCTACATCACCGAATTCTTCTCCGGCATGTCCGCTGATCTACTTCATCTCGATCAAGGCCAAGCGCATCGCCTGCGTGGTCAGCGCCGTGATCTTCGTGGCCACGTCCTGCGTCTCGCCCCTGACCGGCTTCGCGTTCTGGGAAACCAACCTGGCCTATGAGGGCGAGTCCATCTACAACTACCTGCAGGTCAAGAACCTCTCCGACCGCACGATCCTGTCCACCAACGTGCTGTTCGGCGTGCAGTCCGTCACGATGAAAGACAAAGGACTGACAGGTATGTACTACGACACGGCCCTGGCTGCGCCGGCGCTCGCCGACAATGCCAATTCCGCGCTGATCCTCGGCATGGGCACCGGCACCTACGCCCGCCAGCTGAAGCAGTATTATCCGAAAATGAACATCACCGGCGTGGAGATTGACCAGAAGATCACCGATCTGGCCGGCGAATACTTCGATGAGCCCGCCGACATCCCCGTGACCACGTATGACGGCCGAGCCTGGCTCGCCGCCTCGCATGACAAGTACGACGTGATCATGGTCGATGCGTATCAGGACATCACCATTCCCTTCCAGATGAGCTCCACCGAGTTCTTCACCATGGTCAGAGAGCACCTGAACCCCGGCGGCGTGATGGTGGTGAACATGAACATGATCTCGGACGGCCAAGGTTCGATCAACGAGGCGTTGAGCGATACCATCGCCAGCGTGTTCGGCAATGGGAACACACTGACGGCCGACGTGCCGAACACCACGAACCGTGAACTGTTCGCCAAGAAGCCGGGTTCCGGCTCCGAAGAGAACTCCATGCAGCAGGCCTCCAAGGCGCTCAACCTGCGTGAGACCACCTACGAGCGCACCGGCAGCGAAGATCTCGAATGGTATATGGAAGAGGTCGCCTCTCGATTCCGGAAGGTGAACGAACCGGACTCAGCGTCGACTATTCTCACCGACGACAAGGCGCCGGTCGAAGTACTCGGCATGCATGCCATCGATCAAATCATCGCCGATGAGGCCGGCCCATATCGGCAGATTCTCAAAGACGAAGGCTTCGGCGGTCTGCTGCGCGCCGTGCAGTAGGTTCGACACACGGACCGCGAATGTCCGGGCGTATGGTAGACTTTCTATTTGGCTTGAGAAATCAAGAAAGCGGGGCAACCCCACCTGGAAGCCTTTCAAGGCCTCGGGTTCAAGGCAAACAGCCTAGCGATTGCGATATACAACGCGTAATCAGGAATGACGCAAAGAACTGATATGCGTCTGCAGAAGCTGAGCGCATATTGGCGCGGGCTTTGGCTTGCCATGAACCCAAAGCATTGAACAGGACTCCAGCAAAGGCCCTCGCCACGGAATTGAAGTAGAGGATTGGAGTCATCATCAGCGACGAACCACGTATTAACGACGAGATTCGCGTCCCGCAGGTACGCCTGATCGGCCCGAAGGGCGAGCAGGTGGGCGTCATCGCGACTTCCGTCGCGCTGAACCTGGCCAAGGAGGCAAACCTCGATCTCGTCGAGGTGGCCCCGAACGCGAAGCCTCCGGTCGCCAAGCTCATTGATTACGGCAAGTTCAAGTACAACGAGAAGATCAAGGCTCGTGAAGCTCGCCGCAACCAGAGCACCGCGGAAATCAAGGAGATTCGTTTCCGCCTGAAGATTGACGACCACGATTTCGACGTGAAGAAGGGCCATGTGACCCGCTTCCTTAACGGAGGCGACAAGGTCAAGGTCACCATCATGTTGCGCGGTCGTGAGATCTCCCGCCCGATTGGTGGCGTGGAACTGCTGCAGCGTCTGGCCGACGATGTCGAGGAATACGGCACCGTCGAGTCCAAGCCGAAGCAGGAGGGCCGCAACATCATCATGACCCTTGCGCCGAAGGGCAAGAAGGTGCACACCCAGTCCGAGCAGCGTCGTCGTGGCGCCGAGTCCCGCGCCGAGCGTCAGGCTCGCCAGGCGGCTCGTCTCGCGGCCAAGCAGGAGTCTCAGGCTCAGGCCGCGGCCGACGCGCAGTCCGCGATTTCTCAGAAGACTTCCGACAAGAAGCAAACCAGCAAGGAGGGCAGCAATGCCGAAGATGAAAACTAATTCCGCCGCTTCCAAGCGCGCCAAGATCACCGGCACCGGCAAGGTGAAGCATGTCGGTTCCGCCATGCGCCACAACCTCGAGCACAAGTCCGCTCGCAAGCGCCGTGAACTGTCCGCCGACGATGTGCTGCGCGGCGGCCAGGCCAAGAAGCTGCACCAGCTTCTGCAGAAGTGAGCATAGGGCTTACCCGGAAATAACAAGACTTTAGAAAGCTGAGGAATAGATTATGGCACGTGTCAAGCGCGCAGTGAACGCCCACAAGAAGCGTCGCGTTGTTCTCGAGAGGGCTTCCGGCTACCGTGGCCAGCGCTCCCGCCTGTACCGCAAGGCCAAGGAACAGCTGCTGCACTCCTTTAACTACAACTTCCGTGACCGCAAGGCTCGCAAGGGCGACTTCCGCAAGCTGTGGATCCAGCGCATCAATGCTGCCGTCCGCGCTGAGGGCATCACCTACAACCGCTTCATCCAGGGCCTGCGTCTCGCCGGCATCGAGCTGGATCGTCGCGCTCTGGCTGAGATCGCCGTCTCCGACCCGGACACCTTCAAGACCATCGTGGACGCCGCCAAGGCCGCCCTGCCTGAGGACGTCAACGCTCCGGTTGAGGCCTGATTGCTTGAAGTCGTGACTTCACACTAGAAACCCCGCTTCCGAGCGGGGTTTCTTTGTACCATGGGCACTATGACCAACGGATTCACCAGACTCACCGAGCAGTTCCTCGTCCACATCGGCGTGGAGCGAGGGCTCGCCACGGCCACCGTCACCGCCTACGAATCCGACATCGCCAAATACATTGATTGGCTCGAAACCCGCGGCATCCACGAACCGGACGCCATAACCAAACAAGACGTCGAAGACTACATCGCCGCCCTTGACCAGGCGGGGGAGTCCGCCCGCTCCAAAGCCCGAAGACTGGCCTCGATCCACGAATTCCACCGTTTCGCGCTCGGTCAGCACGCGGTGACGGCGGATGTTTCGGCCGCAGTCAAGGCGCCCAAAGGCGCCAGCACCCTGCCCGACGTACTCACCGTGGACGAGGTAACCCGTCTGCTCGACGCGGCGGCAGTCGGCGGCTCAACCGATCCGGTGGTATTACGGGACAAGGCCCTGCTCGAATTCATGTACGCCACCGGCTGCCGCGGCTCGGGAGGCCCCGGGGCGGAACTGATGCCGGCCGCGTCTCGGAAGCCACCGGTGCGAATCTGGACGACATCGACCTGGACGAGCACATCGCGCGACTCATGGGCAAGGGCTCCAAGCAGCGGCTTGTGCCATTGGGCAGTTACGCATGCCGGGCCATCACCGCATACCTCAATGCGGGGCGTGGCGAGTTGGAACAGCGCTCCAGCGCCAAGATTCCCGAGAGGCGCGCACTGTTTCTCAACAAACGCGGCAAGCGCATCTCGCGGCAATCGGTATGGGAAATCGTCAAAGCAACCGGGGAGCGGGCCGGCATCACCAAACCACTCCATCCGCACACCTTGCGCCATTCCTTTGCCACGCACCTGATCCAAGGCGGCGCGGACGTGCGCACCGTGCAGGAACTGCTCGGGCACGCCAGCGTGACCACCACGCAGATCTACACGCACGTAAGCCCTGAAACCCTGATCGAAACGTATCTGACCTCACATCCCAGAGCGCGGTGAGACACACCATTTTGCGACGCGTCCGCCCATAGCGGAATCGCGGCGGGGGAGCACCAAAGTCGGCCGGAAATTCAAGGCGTGACAATACAGTACATAACAGCGAACCGTCAGCCAGGAAGAGGTATTCATGCTGCAGATCAAATCGATCTCGAAGCGCTATAAAACCGGTGATTTCGTTCAGCAGGCGCTTGACAAAGTCAGCCTGAACCTACGCGACAGCGAATTCGTCGCGATTCTGGGTCCCTCGGGTTCCGGCAAGACCACCTTGCTCAACATCATCGGCGGCCTCGACCGGTATGACGACGGCGATTTGGTGATCAACGGCATCTCGACGCGCCAATACAAGGATCGCGATTGGGATTCGTACCGCAACCACACCATCGGCTTCGTGTTCCAGAGCTACAATCTGATCCCTCACCAGACGATTCTGTCGAATGTCGAACTCGCGCTGACGATTTCCGGCATCGGCAAGGCCGACCGTCGCGAACGTGCGCGCAAGGCGCTGGAGAAGGTCGGACTCGGCGAACACATCAACAAGAAGCCAAACCAGCTGTCCGGCGGCCAGATGCAGCGCGTGGCGATCGCCCGCGCACTGGTCAACGACCCGGACATCGTCCTGGCCGACGAGCCGACCGGCGCGCTCGATTCGGACACGTCCGTGCAGATCATGAACCTGCTCAAGGACGTGGCCAAGGACCGCCTCGTGGTCATGGTCACCCACAACCCCGAACTTGCGGAACAATATGCCACGCGCATCGTCAACCTGCGCGACGGCGTGATCCGCTCCGACTCCGACCCGTTCGTCGTGGACGAGACGGCCGAACAGCCGGCCGTGTACAAGACGATGGGCCGCGCGTCGATGTCGTTCGCCACGTCGCTGGCGTTGAGCTTCAACAATCTGAAAACCAAGAAGGCGCGCACCCTGCTGACCTCGTTCGCCGGCTCGATCGGCATCATCGGCATCGCGCTGATTCTATCGGTGTCGACTGGCGTGAACACATACATCAGTGACATCCAGCGTGACACGATGACCGCCTACCCGATCACCGTCGACTCCCAGACCTTCGACCTGAGCAGCATGATGGGCGGACAGATGGGCGGCGATGACGGATACGGCGGCAAGACGCACAAAACCGACGGCATCTACCCGGACGACCGCAGCGTCAAGCAGGCGTCCAGCCTGACCAGTTCGATTACCGAAAACAACCTGACCCGCTTCAAGAAATACCTGGATAATTCCAAGAGCGAGATTCACCAGTATGTGGGTTCCACCGGCATCCAGTACACATATGACGTGAAATTCTCCGTGTTCGACCACGACCCCGACGGCACGCTGGTCAATGCGGACGGCGTGACGATCGGATCCAGCGACTCTGCCTCGATGGCCTCGCAGATGGCGTCCACAAGCTCGTCCGGCATGTCCGGCACCTCGTCGATCACCTCGCAGCAGATGTCGATGCTGACCGGCAAAACCGATGAGAACGCCGCGCCCGACTCGTTCAACGAGATCATGCCGGGAGCGGACGACAGCAAGCTCGTAGGCAAGGTTATCACCGACAACTACCAGGTGGTCAACGGTTCATGGCCGAAGTCCAAGGATGAAGTGGTGCTGGTGCTTGACGACAACAACAGCGTGCCGCTGACCACGCTGTACGAGCTCGGCCTGCTGCCCGCCTCCGATTACCACGAGATGATGTCCAAGCTCAACGCCGGCGACAAGGTCAGCACTCCACAAGACAAGATCGACTATGCTAAGGCCCTCGATCAGACGCTGTACATGATTCCGGCATCCGACCAGTACGTCAAGGGCGATGACGGCCACTACCGTTTCATCGGCAACGACAAGGACGAAATCGAACAGCGCCTCGAAACGGCCACCAAACTCAAGGTGGTGGGCGTCGTCAAGGCGAAGAAGGATGCTTCGGCCACGCCGTTGGCCGCTGGTGTGGGGTACGCGCGCGCTCTGACCAATGATTTGATCGACCGTGCGGCCTCCAGCGCCATCGTTACCGATCAGAAGGCCAACCCGAACACGAACGTGCTCAACGGCATGACGTTCTCGCCCTCGGACGATGCCACCAAGGTGGCCGACGCGCGCACCTACGTGGCTTCGCTGGGCGTGACGCAGAAGGCGAACATGGCCAAGTCGATGATGAGCGCCGGGCAGCAGTCCGGCACGGGCGCATCGGACGCCGCTGGTGCTGGTGCTGCAGGTGTCGCTGGCGCGGCGGGGTGATCGCGTC
>OCAV01002247.1_pt1 | contig 10595 bp, 8 predicted proteins | sample 1538331 | NCBI WGS metagenome assembly OCAV01 (sample SAMEA2580297, study PRJEB22360) | human gut metagenome | biome: human gut; feature: human-associated habitat; material: faeces | place: Denmark | collected 2008/2010
CGGGGCAGGCTGGTGCCGTGAAAGTAGAAATTGGCGACAAGGTAAAGAAGGGTCAGCTTTTGGCTACACTTACCGGTTCGGAGTCGACGGTGAAAGACTTGCAGAAGGAGTTAAAATCTCAGATTGCAGAAAATGCGGAGACAAATACCTCTTCTCAGAGTAAAATCGAGCAGTTAAACATCGAATTAAAAGCAGTGCAAAAACAGAAAAAGCAAGCGAAAAATACGAAAGATAAGAAAAATCTCGGCAAGCAGATTGTGCAGAAACAGGAAGAAATTAAAACGGAAAGATTACGGTTGAAATTGCAGAAACAGACGCAGAAACAGTACATCGGTGAATTAAAAAGTGATATTGCAAATGCGAAAAAAACAAGCAAATTGAACCGGCTGTATTCCCCGGTAAATGGAGAAGTAATTGCGAAAAATCTGGCACCCGGAGATTTTGTGACAGGCGGTGTTTCGGTGATTACAATTGCCGATATGGATAAAACACAGATTCGTACCGAATATATTGGTTCTTCGGTGTTAGACCGTGCAAGCGGCTATCAGGCAGTGATTAATGGAAAAAAATATAAAGTAACGGCACAGGAACAGGACATTTCACAGATGGATGTGGAGATGGGAAATCTCCCGACAAGTACCTATTTTGATTATGAAAAAGATGCGAATGTTTCGGTTGGTGATTCAGTGACGCTGGAGTTTTACAACAATGCCACAGAGGACGCTTTGGTTGTACCGAGCAATGCAGTTTTTAAAGCAAAAGGCGAGCATTATGTATACCGTATGGATGGAGATGCGAAAAAGAAAGTGAAAGTGACACTGGGCACAAAGACAGATGCGTATACACAGATTACGTCAGGATTAAAGGAAGGAGATGTTGTCTATGTGCAGGATTAAAAATCTGGCAATTCTCCTTGGCTTGTGTATGGTGATTACCGCCTGTGGAAGCAGTGAGCAGCAGAAGTCTAAAGTAATGCTGTATCAAGGAGATAAAAACAAAAAGGAAGAAGAGCATTATAAAACGACGAAGGTGAAAAAAGGCACCTACGAAGAGAAAATTTCGGCGACAGCCAGCCTGGTTTATCAGAATGATAAAGCAGTAATGATTAAAGATTCCAATGCCTATCTGGATAAGATTTTGGTAAAGAACGGACAGAAGGTAGTGAAGGGACAAAAACTTGCCACCTATCGCGTAAAGATTTCAGATACAAAGTTAAAAAAGAAAAAGCTGGAAACGGAACAGGCAAGGTCTGAGTATGACGTGAACCTAAAGAGCAAGAGAAACGAAGTACTGCAGCAGGAAAGAACAATAAAAACGCTCACGGATGCAACCGAAAAAAAACTGGCAGTGCTGCAGTTAAACAAGTTAAAAAGCGAGTACAAAGATTTGCAGAAGCAGGGGAAATCCATTCAGAAAAAAGAGAAAGATTATAACGATTTGGTACAAAAACGGAAATCTGCCACACTTACGTCTCCATACAGCGGAACAGTTGCAGAGATAACGGATTCTATCGGTGATGAGGCGTCCGGTGAAAATATTATGCTGATTCGTGATAAAAAAGATTTTCTGTTAAGTGCAGAAGATGCTTCCGGTCTGCGGTATAACATGACGGTAGATGTTGGTTTGGGAGCAACACTTGATAGTATTAAGTATCACTTAAAAGGCAAAGTGATTTCGACCGATAATTTGCAGCAGGATTTGCAGGATGGAAATGACAATGGCGGTGAGCAGCAAAATGAAAGCGGCGGTGCTCAGTTAATTCGTCTTTCTAAGAAAGATAGAGAATCCTACCAATTTTCAAAATATAACATTTACATCACAGGAGTGAGTTTGAAAATTGAGGATGCCTTACTTGTCGATGCGGATGCCGTATACGAGGAAACGGAGAATGAGGAAATCAAGAATTTTGTTTATCTTGTAGAAAACGGCAAATTACATAAACGCTATATTGTTAGTAACTATAAACAGGAAAAAACGTATTTGGTAAACCAAGGTCTGGAAGAAGGCCAGACGCTGGCGATTGTATCAAAGTAGAAAGGAGAGGTAAGTCGTTATGATTCATTTTATCAAGCAGAAACTTCTCCATAAAAAATGGATGGTTGTAAGTCTTTTAATCGGTAATATTTTGTTGATTGCCATTGCTTGCAGCAATCCAATGTATCAAGGAGCGGCACTGCAGAAAACATTGTCCTCAAAACTGGATGAGTATATTCAAGAGGAGAATCAAAACCCGGGTGTGATTTCTTTTGAGGCCAATATGAAAGGGCAGGATGGACAGGAAAAGGAATATCAGAGCATGAAGAATGAGGCTGCCGGTGCAGCAGACCGTCTTGATGTGGAGCAAAACTATTTTGTGACATATAACGAGTCGTCCAAAACCAGAGGACACTATGTAGGAACCCGCAATAAAGATGACATGACAAAGACAATTAAAATCAGCAGTTTGTCGGAACTGGAGAAACACAGCACGATGTTGTCCGGAAAAATGTATCAGGATAAAGTGGGGGCAGATGGCGCATTGGAGGCAATTGTTTCCCAGAAATGTATGAGCAAATTAGATATCATGGTGGGTGACATCATTGAGCTCAACCGTTTTATGGATGCTAAGGGCAATGCCATCCGAGTAAAAATTGTTGGTGTGTTTACAAATAAAGAGGCAGATGATACCTACTGGGTACAGTCTCCGTCCGATTATTATATGGATTTGTTTATTTCACCAAAAGTATTTGAAAGTGATTTTATAAACTTAAAGAAACAGTCTTTTGTAATGACCACCACATGGTCGTTGGTTTTCGATTACAAAGAACTGGCTGCTGAGCAGATTGATTCGTTCGTAAGCGAAACGGAAGATATGATGCAGGAAACATCGGATGCATATAATTGTAAAATTGATGAGCCGGCTTACTTGGAGGTTCTCCGTGAATACCAGACATCTGCAAAGAAAGTGCGCACAACACTTCTTATTTTACAGTTCCCGGTACTGGCGCTTTTGCTGGCTTTCATTTTTATGATTTCCAGACAGATGTTAGATTTAGAACAAAATGAAATTGCCCTGCTAAAAAGCCGTGGTTCGAGTAAGAAACAGATTATACTGATTTATTTTTTGCAGTCCGTTATTTTGTCAGCAATGAGTGCTGTTGTGGGACTGCCGCTTGGCTATTTCCTATGTAAAGCACTTGGCTCAACGAATGGATTTTTGGAATTTATTCAAAGAAAAGCATTACATATCACGCTTGGTACTTCGGTATTTTTGTATATGCTTGGTGCGATGCTTATATCCATTGCTTTCATGGTGTTACCGGTCTTCCGCGACGCCAACGTTACGATTGTTAATGTAAAAAGAAACAAAAACAAAAAGCATAAAAACATTTTCCAGAGAGTATATATGGATGTGATACTGCTCGTGATTTCTCTGTATGGCTTGTATAATTTTACAGAGCAGAAGGAAAGTCTTATGACGCAGATGTTAGAAGGAGAATCGTTAGACCCGTTTTTGTTTATTTGTTCTTCGCTGTTTATCATCAGTGCCAGTCTGGTAGCGCTGCGCATCCAGCCGCTTTTGATTAAACTTGTTTATCTGATTGGGAAAAAACGCTGGAAACCGGCATTTTTCGCTTCGTTTTTACAGATTTTGAGAACAAAGGGAAAACAGAGCTTTATGATGGTCTTTTTGATGCTGACGGTTGCACTTGGTATTTTTAACGCAACGGTGGCGCGGACGATTCTTTCCAATTCGGAGAGTAATATTCGGTATGAAACGGGAGCAACACTTGTTCTTAAAGAGCAATGGGAGAGCAACGAAGCGTTCCTTGCGGATAATCCGGATAAGGAAGTATCCTATACGGAGCCGGATTTTTCGACCTATGAGAGCATGAAAGGTGTAAAACATGCAACGAAAGTTTACTGTGAGGATGAGATTTCTACATCACTTGGCAAAAAAATGAGTGACAATGAAACAGAAACTTCGTTGATGGCAATTGACACGAAAAATTTTGGATTGACGGTAAGTGATTTTGATTCGACACTTTTGCCGACGCATTTGAACAATTATTTGAATGCAATGGCGGGTAATCCGGATGCCATTCTTCTAAGCATGAATTTTCAGAAAAAAATGGGCGTCAAGCTGGGGGATAAAGTAACCTATACAACAAAAGATAAAAAAGAAATGACAGGAGTTGTGTATGGGTTCTTTGATTATTTTCCAAGTTATGTGAAGCAGACGCATGAACTAAATCAGCAGGATACGCTTGTGACAACGGATCATTATCTGATTGTTGCCAATCTGGCACCGGTTCAGCAGACGCTTGGCGTGAAGCCATATCAGGTATGGATTCAGACCAACGGTTCTTCGAAATTTATTTACGATTATGCGAAGAAAAACGGCATCGAATATACGGTGTTTGAGGATGTGGCATCCAAACTGGTAGACGTAAAAAACGATGCACTGTTCCAAGGAACCAATGGTATTTTGACGATGAGTTTTATCATTATCTTGATTTTGTGCTGTACCGGATTTTTGATTTATTGGATTTTGTCAATCCGGCAGAGGGAATTGCTTTTTGGTGTGTTCCGTGCGATGGGTATGACAAAAAAAGAGATTATTCAGATGTTAATTAATGAACAGATTTTCAGTTCCGGAATTTCAATTTTGATTGGTGCCGGACTTGGTGTTTTGTCATCCATTCTGTTCGTGCCATTGGTGCAGATTTTCTATGCCTCGACCGACCAGACCGTGCCGCTTACAGTTGTGTTTAAGGCGCTTGACATGGTTCGTCTCTTTAGCGTTATTGGCATTGTAATCGTAATCTGCATGGTAGTTCTTGGTAAGCTGATTAGTAAGATTAATATTTCCCAGGCGTTGAAGCTTGGTGAAGACTAGGGAGGTGTCAGAATGGAAAATATGATAGAAACTAAAGATGTGATTCAAAGCTTTCCGATTGCCGGTGGCAAGGAACTGGTGGTTTTGAAAAACATTAACATTCAGATTCCGACCGGGAAACTTACGATGCTTAGAGGACGTTCCGGCTCCGGTAAAACGACGCTGATGAATCTTTTGAGTGCACTCGATTACCCGAAAAGTGGTGAAATTTTATTTGAGGGAAAACCGATTCAAGATTTGCCGGAACATGACAGGGAGCAGATGCGGAAAACGCAGATTGGATTTGTTTTTCAGTCGGTGGCACTGATTCCGATGATGACCGCCTACGAAAATGTTGAGTTTGTTCTTAGACTCGCCGGATACAAAGGGGACAGGAGAAAGCGGACGGAAGAATGTCTGAAATTAGTTGGTCTCGGAAGCCGTATGCATCATATGCCGCAGGGACTTTCCGGTGGTGAGCAGCAGCGAGTGGCGATTGCACGTGCGATTGCACACAAGCCAAAGATTATTTTTGCCGATGAGCCGACGGCGGAGCTTGACAGCAATACCGGGCTTCAGGTCATGAAGATTTTTAAGGAACTGATTGAAAAACAGGGAGTAACCATAGTAATGACGACGCATGATACCGGATTGATGGAGATTGCCGACTGCATCTATCATATTGAGGATGGAGAGATTGCCGATGAAGATTAATTTAAAAGAAAAAATAAGCAAAGTAAAACAAATAAAGAGTCCTGAACCTGCAATGGAAAATCCGGAACAGACAATGGATGTGCCGGACGATGTGATGATTGAGTGTGACAGTCTGGTTAAAATTTACAAGACCAAAGATATTGAAGTGTTGGCGCTTCAAGGGCTGGATTTGACCGTGAAGAGTGGAGAACTTATGGCAATTATTGGAAACAGCGGAAGCGGTAAGTCCACTTTTTTAAATATGATTGGTGGATTAGATCGGCCTTCAGCGGGTAAACTGTATGTGGATGGAAAAAATCTTTTTCAAATGACGGAAAACGAACTGGTTAAATATAAGAGAAGTACCGTTGGTTTTGTGTGGCAGAATAATGCGAGAAATCTTCTTCCTTATTTGACTGCGTGGGAAAATGTAATGACACCGATGCTTTTTGTGGAAGAAAAAGAAAAGGCAGTTTCTGAAGAGGAAAAAAAGAAAAGGGCGCTGGAACTTCTGGAACTGGTGGGCCTTGGACACAGGAAGGACAGTAAATTAAACCAGCTTTCCGGTGGTGAGCAGCAAAGAGTTGCGATTGCAATTGCACTTGCCAATAATCCGAAACTGTTACTGGCGGATGAGCCAACCGGTGCCGTTGACCGAAAGACTGCGGATGACATTTTGGAAATGTTCCGTAAGTTAAATGAGAAACTTGGGCTTACGATTGTCATTGTAACGCATGATAAAGAGTTGGCAAAAAAAGTAAATCGTGTTGTTTCTATCCGCGATGGAAAAACGAGCAGTGAGCGTATTATGAAAAATGATTACCGCGAGCGCATGGAACATTTGGACATTGACTGGCAGGAAGAAGAGACGCAGGAAGAGTTTGCGGTTCTTGACCGCGCCGGACGTGTGCAGATTCCAAGTGAGCTGCTGGAACAAATGGGAATGGATGGAAATAAAGTAAAACTGGAATTTATTGGAGGGAAAATCGTCATTGAAAAGCCGAAAGATTAGTGCTATACTAGGGCTACGTAATGGGAGCAGGGAATTGCTCTCGGAATGAGGTGTAAAGATGAATTACATGAAAGGTTATAATAATCGCGAGAGACGAAGAAGAAGGCGCAGCCATTTTTCTAAAGGCTCTGATAACTATATAGGAAATAGTTCATATTCAAGCAGAAGTAAATATCGAAGCAGTATGGGACAGGCAGTGTCTGGTCGATGGATTGTCTGTCTCATTGCAGTAATTGTGCTAATTGCAGTGGGTGCCGTCTGCTTGGTTCAGGCTGAGTTTGGTAATGATGAACAGCCAAAAGGGCAGGCTGTGGCGAGTGGAAGCGGTGTTACGGTAACACAGACGGCACAGGCAACGGCAGCAGTGACAGCGGCAGCGAACGGTGCAAGTGCTACGTCACAGCAGACAAAAGTTCCTGAAAAGGGACAGGCAACCTATGCGCCGGATGGGATTGCAAATGAAATTGCCGCAGTTCCGACACTTGCGCCGCAGACCATTCCGACACCTGTGCCAAAGATTCGCTCGAAAGCAGTTGCCTTATCGTTTGACGATGGTCCAAGCACAGTGAATACACCAAAAGTGCTTGCTTTATTAAAACAGTATCAGGCACATGCGACCTTTTTTGTGGTAGGAACCCGTGTAAAGGAAGGCGCAGAAGTTTTGAAACAGGAAGTAGCACAGGGATGTGAAATTGGAAACCATACGTGGGATCATGCTAATTTAGCAAAACTTAGTATGAAAAAAGTAAATAAACAGTACGATAAGACGGCGGATTTAGTGAAGAAATTAGTTGGTTACGACATTACACTGCTACGCCCGCCATATGGTGCCATCAGTGCTAAAATGCGTAAAAAATTAAAACATCCGATGGTGCTGTGGAATACCGATACTTTGGATTGGAAATCAAAAAACACAAAAGCTATCATGAAGGAAATCAAGAAAAATGTCAAAGATGGAGACATTATTCTGATGCATGATATTCACCCGACTACCGTGGAGGCACTGAAGAAGGTTCTTCCATGGCTTGTAAAAAATGATTATGACATCTTGACAGTTTCTGAGCTTGCCAAGCGAAAAGGCGCTGTTATGCACGACGGAAAAGCATACGGCGGTTTCACCGGCAACTAAGTTTGTCGTAGTATTCGTACAACTTCTGCACGCCGTTTTCCAAGCGGTAGTAATGAAAGATGTATGGAATTAAAAGCACAAGAAATAAGATATCCAGTGCAAGAAGTACCGGCTGTTTTGGAAGAAGGAGACTGGCAAATAAACTCAATATCGTAAGCAGTGCAAAAAGTGCCGTCACGATTAAGTGAATCAGACGTTCGTGCTGAAAAAATTGAATTTGAATGAGCAATTGCTTTTGTTCCCTGGCGGCCTCTGCGGTGGTCAGGGATTTTTTTGTTGTTAATGTTTCGTAGTAGTTCAGATAAAACTGTAAGCGTTTCTTCATAGCAGCATCCTCCTGAGCGTTTTTGTGATGGTTTTGTTAGGTTTATTTTAATTCAAATGGTGGGAAAATGCTAGGGGGCAAGTGAGTGTTGACATTTTTTTTGCTTTCCGTAATTCCGTAGAAAAGCTTTGCGTCTCGTGGGGCACTTTCGTTCGTTGAGTACGTAGCGGTATGGGCACTGAAACTACCAGTGCTACATACCGACGTACTCAAAACCCACTCATCGCAAAGTTTTTCTACGGAATTACTGGAATTCAAAGAAAGTGCCAACGAACACTTGGCACGAAAATTGCAAATGGTGTATCAATAACCGGTGCTAGAATTTGGTTGACATGAGCTATCAACGATGTTATATTAACAAAAAAACGAGGAGAGGATACACATGAATCAGAAATTATATTCAAGATGTTATATGTACATGTATTGCGGACATACACAGTTATAAACATGCAGGGTAAATGCATTAGGTTATAACGTGTAGGTCTTTTAGTCTAGTGCATAAAACCAGAATATAAGAGAAGATTTTATATATTGCATCTTATTCGATTGGTGATATCGCACTAGACATTGTATTGGTTGGTGCGATTTTTGTATTTACAAGGAAGAGGTGCAGAGAATGAATGATTTAATCAAAAATTCGAAATCGGTTGATTATGTTAAGAACCGTGTTAAGGCTAGAAGATTTAAAAAAGAGGATGCTAAAGAAGTCAGAAATCTTATTGTCAGGAATTTCTTAGAGATTAACAGTAGAGATTATGGATTATCGGCGATGGAGACGCTTGCAAAGGTTTATGATGAAGAAAAGGTCCTAAATGTGGCAAGTTATGCGCATATGTACGTTTTTGAATTTGAAGAAAAAATTGTTGGAACAGGTTCTATCTCAAGTTTTTGGGGTAGTGAAACAGAGAGCATACTTTTGTGTATTTTTGTTCTTCCGGAATTTCATGGAAAAGGTATTGGAAGCAAAATTATAAGTACATTGGAACAGGATGAGTTTTATGTAAGAGCAAATCGAATTGAGATACCGGCATCCATTACAGCAACAGAATTTTATAGGAAATTTGGATATGATTATAAGGATGGTGTTAAGGAATTGGACGATGAACGTCATTACAGATTGGAAAAATTTAAGGAGACTGTATGATGAAATTAATTGTAGATGCAAACTTAATATCTTTCAAGGTGCCAGAGTAAAAAGTTTGTGTCAAATGTTTGCTGCCAGTTTCTACGGAATTACGGAAAACAAAAAAAAGTGCCAACGAACACTTGATACAAACGGTGACACAAACGATTTTAAAAGGGTACTTGTTTTTTCAAGTACCCTAGTGTATAATCTACTTAGAAAGTGAATCGGATATGACTCCGATTTGCCCACAGTGGAAACTAAAAGGATAGCATCCAGACTTTAGGAGGTTGGGATGCTATTTCTTTTTGATTACACATGAATAGTATAACATAATAGGAACATATGTTCAAACAAAAAAATAGTTGACACAAATCAATTCTTTTGGTAGAATATCAACTCGTAAGGTCTTTTATGACCACGGTGCTGTTATAGCTCAGGTGGTAGAGCGTCGCCTTGGTAAGGCGGAGGTCACGGGTTCGAGTCCCGTTAACAGCTTTTATAGGATTCAAAAAGTTTTGTGTAAGACCGGTAGGTCTTATTTTTTTGCCATAAAGCCTTTGGCGTATCAAAAGCAACCTAAATGGGCTTTATATCATAAAAGCGTTGCATGCTGAAAAAATTATTTGATATGAAAACAACCAAAATGCATGAAAATAGGAAAAAGAGTTGTCTTTTCACTGCGTTTTATCGTAAGAATGGGGTAAATCGACCGGAAAGTGCAACCATATTGACAAATTATGAGTAAAAGAGTTGCTTGTATGCTGCCCCAACCCCTAAAAATAGCCACTAAAAGCAACCGGCGCAAGCAACCGCCAAAAACCAACGAGTCAACTTCTCATCTTCTTATCGAATCTTCAACAGCTTCCCTCGGATCCTTTGCAAAGCGTTATCGATGGATTTTGGAGATTTTCCAAGGACTACGGCAATCTGCTGGTAATCGTTGCCGTCAAGGTAGAGAGTTACTACTTCTTTTTCAAACTTGCTCAGGTGCTTTTCGATGTGGCTCTCGATGTCCGTTACATTTTCCTTGTCGATTACGATGTCTTCCGGATTTATAAGTTCGGAAGGCTGGAGTGTATCGGCAAGTGTCTCGCGGGAATTGTTTTCCGTGTCGGAGTTGAGCGGCGAGTAAAGGGAAACGTAGGTGTTGAGCGGTGAATTCTTGAGTCGGTTTGCACCTTTGATTACGTTGTATAATTGATTATCAATGCAAAGAGAAGCGTAGTGTACGAAGGAACTTTCGCGGTCTGCCCTAAAAGCACGGATGGCTTTATAGAGGGCAATCATTCCCTCCTGAATTAGGTCATCATTGTCGCCGCCAATCAGAAAAAGAGTACGAGCCTTCTTCTTGACAAGGGGCTTGTACTTTTCCAGTAAAAAATCTGTGGCAGCATCATCGCCGTCGTGGGAGCGGGCGATGATTGTTTCATCGTTTGCTGCGGGATAATCAAA
>OCAV01002248.1_pt1 | contig 10594 bp, 10 predicted proteins | sample 1538331 | NCBI WGS metagenome assembly OCAV01 (sample SAMEA2580297, study PRJEB22360) | human gut metagenome | biome: human gut; feature: human-associated habitat; material: faeces | place: Denmark | collected 2008/2010
AAAAAGGGCAGACTTATTCTAGGATATTCACAATTTCTGTATTATACAAAAAAGCCCCCGGATTGTCAAGCATTCCGGGCACTTTTCATTACGGTTCACTCCGTTCACAGTAACGTATCCAAAATCAACAATACATAAATGCTGACATTATAATTTCATCAGCAATTCCTGTAGTGCTTCATAACTTTCTATTGTATTGGATGCTCTTCTCAATCCTGCGCTGTGTCTCATACCGGCTGTGTACCAGGCTACATGCTTACGCATTTCCCGGATTCCTGTAAACTCTCCCTTTAACGCAATCTGCGCTCTGGCGTGGCGCAGGATCATTTCCCTGATTTCCTCTGAGGAAGGTCTGGATAAAAGCTCTCCAGTTTGGAAATAATGGTTCATCTCCCGGAAAATCCAGGGATTTCCCCTGACAGCCCTTCCAATCATTACTCCATCACAGCCAGTCTGCTTCAGCAGTGCTTCCGCTTTCAACGGTGAATCTACATCTCCATTTCCAATCACAGGAATAGAAACTGCCTCTTTGACCTGACGAATTATATCCCAGTCTGCTGTGCCGGAATAGTACTGTTGTCTGGTCCTGCCGTGAACAGCAATGGCTGCTGCCCCGGCATCCTCTGCCCGCCTGGCAATTTCCACAATGTCCACCGGTGCATTTTCAAAACCAATACGCACTTTTACAGTCACAGGCTTTTGAATGGCAGAAGACACACTTTTTATAATCTGCACAATCAACTCCGGATTCTTCAGTAATGCTGAGCCCTCTCCATTGTTTACCACCTTGGGTACCGGGCAGCCCATATTAATATCCAAAATATCAAAATCCTTATCCTCAATGGATTTCGCAACCTCTGCCATCAATTCCGGCTCACTGCCAAAAAGCTGCATGGATACCGGATGTTCACAGGGATCAATTTTCATCAAGGCAATGGTGTTTTTATTATGGAAAGAAATGGCTTTGGCACTGATCATTTCCATACAGATTAATCCCGCTCCCTGTTCCTTACACAGTGTACGGAATGGCATATCCGTCACTCCTGCCATAGGTGCCAGTACAAACGGATTCTCAATTCGTACATTGCCGATTTTCCAGCTCATATCCCTTCTCCGGATCTCCTTCTGTCTGTGGTTACACTGTGCCTTTTTTAATCCTGCTTCCATATTTATTCCTCGCTATGCGGAACTTTTTTCAGATCATCCTCTGTAATATCTCCCAGGAAAAATACTCTATAATACATTTCCAGAGATTCCAGCAATTCTTTTTTCTCAGTCTGGATCTGCTTGATTTTCAGAGCACTGCCAATCTCATCATAACGGGCGTCTGCCTCTAACGCCTCTGTTTTGAATTCCAGAGTTCCATCCTGATCAAACTCCAATGTAAGAATTCCTCCCACATCCTCTGTAAAAAGGACGCACATAATCTGCAATTCCTTTTTCACATGATCCGGAAGGGCATTAAAATCCTGGTTAAAATAAAATTTCTGCTCATAAGCGCTTGCACCACAGAGCACAATATTATCCTGATACATAAAAATATTTCCTCCTAATACATTTCTCAATCATACATAACTGTATAATCCCCGCACAGATACCTCCCCTGCGCTGATCTTTGTCACTGTTCCATCCGCTTTTTCTACCAGAAGTTCCCCCTTTGTATCAATTCCTCTGGAAACTCCTTCAAAACTGTCTGCACCGTTAAGAACTCTTACCGGCTGATTAAGATTAGCCAGGATCCTGTGGTATTCTTCCAGAAGATTTTCAAAATCACAGGTCTGAATGAAGCGCTCATAATCCTCTTCAAAATGTTTCATCACAAGCCCGATGATCTGATTACGGTCATACTCCTGTCCACTTTCCATAGCAAGAGAAGTTGCTTTATCCTGCATTTCCTCCGGAAATTCCCAAAGATTCACATTAATTCCCACTCCGATAAGTACATAACCGATCTTTGTACCGTTAGTTCCCATCTCAGTCAGAATCCCACAGATTTTCTTTCTGGAAAGCACCACATCATTGGGCCACTTAATACTTACTTTAAATCCTAACTCATCCACTGCCTGCGCAACAGCAAGTCCCATAACCAGGGTCAGCATAGATGCATACTGAGGTTCAAATTCCGGACGGAGGAGAATCGTCATCATAACAGAACTGCCCTCCGGCGCTTCCCATTTTCTGTCAAAACGTCCCCGGCCTGCAGACTGGAACTCTGCTACTGCCAGAGTTCCGTGCTCTGCCCCTTCCTTTGACAGTCTCTTGATCCAGGAATTGGTAGAATCCACCTTTTCAGCAAAATAGACGGTTTTGCCCGCCCATTTTGTCTTGATTGCCTGTGATATTGTTTTCTCATTATATTCTGCTGATTTTAACACGATTATTCCTTCTCCGGTTCTCCCAAAGTAGCAACCATCACAGCTTTGATAGTATGCATACGGTTCTCAGCTTCATCAAATACCTTGGACTGTGCAGATTCAAATACTTCGTCTGTCACTTCCATATCTGTCAGATTGAATCTTTCACCCATCTCTTTGCCGATCTTTGTCTTCAGATCGTGAAAAGCAGGAAGACAATGAAGGAAGATTGCTTTCTCACCGGCATTTTTCATAACCTGTGCTGTTACCTTATAAGGTGTAAGGTCACGGATTCTCTCTTCCCAGATTTCATCCGGCTCTCCCATAGAAACCCATACATCTGTATAGATCACATCTGCATCCTTTGTTCCTACCTCCACATCTTCTGTCAGAGTAACACTTCCGCCGGAAGCCTGGGCATATTTTTCACACAGTGCTACCAGCTCTGCATTTGGAAAATATCTCTCTGTAGTGCAGGCTACAAAATGCATGCCCAGTTTTGTGCAGGCGATCATCAGGGAATTTCCCATATTGTATCGGGCATCTCCCATATATACCAGCTTACGTCCCTTCAGATCTCCAAAATGCTCACGGATCGTAAGCATATCTGCCAGCATCTGTGTAGGATGATATTCATTTGTCAGACCATTCCATACAGGAATTCCGGCATATTTTGCAAGTTCCTCTACAATATCCTGTCCATAACCACGATATTCAATACCATCATACATTCTTCCCAGAACTCTGGCTGTATCTGCAATGCTCTCTTTCTTTCCTATCTGAGATCCTGAAGGATCCAGATAGGTACTTCCCATTCCCAGATCATGGGCAGCTACCTCAAAGGAACAACGGGTTCTTGTACTTGTTTTTTCAAAAATAAGTGCAATATTTTTTCCTCTGTAATATTCATGAAGCTCTCCGGCTTTTTTCTTTGCCTTCAGCTCTGCGGCCAGATCAATCAGATAGGTAATTTCTTCCGGTGTAAAATCTTTTAATGTCAGAAAATTTCTTCCTTTTAAGTTCATAATAATTTTCTCCTCGATGTCAATTGCTTACTATTGTTCGTTAATATTATTTATTCTCCGGCTCAGTGATGATCTCCTTCAGAGAGCTTGCCAGACCGGCGATTCCCTGAATATCTGAAGGGATAATGATCTTGGTTGATTTTCCGTCTGCAGCCTTGGCAAAGGCTTCCAGACTCTTCAGTGTAAGCACTGCCTGGTCAGCGCCTGCCTCACGGATCATGCGAATACCTTCCGCATTGGCATTCTGTACTTTCAGTACCGCCTCTGCCTGACCTTCAGCCTCTTTGATCATACGCTCTTTCTGAGCCTCTGCCCGAAGGATGGCTGCCTGTTTTTCAGCCTCTGCATCCAGAATCGCAGACTGTTTCTTACCCTCTGCCACAAGGATTGTTGATTTCTTCTGGCCTTCTGCGATCAGAATAGCTTCTCGACGCTCACGCTCTGCTTTCATCTGCTTCTCCATAGCATCCTGAATGGCAGCCGGCGGAATAATGTTTTTCAGCTCCACACGATTTACCTTAATTCCCCATGGATCAGTAGCCTCATCCAGAGAAGCTCTCATTTTGGTATTGATGGTTTCACGGGAAGTGAGAGTCTCATCCAGTTCCATGTCACCAATAATATTTCTCAATGTTGTAGCAGACAGATTCTCAATAGCCATGATTGGATTCTCTACACCGTAAGTATAAAGCTTGGGATCTGTAATCTGGAAAAACACAACGGTATCAATCTGCATAGTTACATTATCTTTGGTAATAACCGGCTGCGGTGGAAAATCTACAACCTGCTCTTTCAGATTCACCTTTCTTGCCACGCGCTCAATAAAAGGTACCTTGAAATGAATACCTGTGCTCCAGGTAGCCTGATAAGCTCCCAGTCTCTCCAGGATCACCGCATATGCCTGCGGCACAATGCGAATACAGGATGCAAGCACCCATGCTACAATCACAATAATTACAATCAGAAATATTGCTCCTCCCATAACTCTATCCTCCTTATTCTCAATTACGGTTGGTCTGTCTTTTTTACGATAAGCTTCACACCCTGGATCTCCCGGATCTCTACTATGGTATCTTTTTCAATTTTTGCTTCGTCATCCACAGACCGGGCAGTCCATTCAATGTCATTGATCCGCACCTGACCGGTTTGTGCCAGATTGTCAATCTCCTGGATCACGACTGCTTTTTTCCCTATCAGACTGTTTGCATTTGTCTGTACGGTTTCTTTATTAAAATACCTCATAGCTACCGGTCTGGTAAAAATCAGAAGTACCACAGAAACACAGAGAAAAAGTAAAATCTGTATTGTCAGATTTGCCCCGGCATAAGACGCAATCGCTGCGATCAATGCCCCTCCGGCAAACCAGATGGTGGTGAGTCCTGCGGTAATCGCTTCTATAAAAAGCAATGCCGCCAGAATACCCAGCCAGATCAAAGGTTGCATGAAACTCCCCCTTTCCAAGGCTTACTGCTGCCGTCTCTGACGCGCAGCCTCGTACATCAGAATCCCCGAAGCCATAGCAGCATTCAAAGATTCCACTTTTCCACACATAGGAATACGGATCAGACAGTCTGCACTGTTTGCTGCTTCCTCTGTCAGTCCTTTTCCTTCATTACCAATGAGAAAGGCCGTTCCTCCTGTATAAGATTCCTGGTCATAGGAATTACGCCCTTTCAAATGTGCGGCAAAGGTACGGATATTATGTTTTTTCAGTTCCTGAGTCAATGATACCACACTTTCTACATATAGAAAAGGCATTCTGTAGACAGATCCCATGGTAGATCTTATTACTTTGGGATTTGTAATATCCACGCAGGTTCTGGTAAGAAGAACCCCGCTTACCCCGGCACCTTCCCCTGTTCTGAGAATAGTCCCTGCATTTCCGGGATCCTGCAGATCCTCCAAAACCATAACCAAAGGATTCTTACCTCCCAGAATGTCTTCCAGAGTATAGGAAGGTCTTCTTAACACGGTAAGGATTCCCTGGGGTGTCTGGGTATCACTCATCTGCCGAAAAACAGAGTCTGCCACAATATCATAGGGAAGCTTCTCTACCTGCTCCATCAATGCCGGATCAGAAGTCAGTGTCTCTGACACGTACACCTTCTCGATCCAGTCTGCCGGAGCTTCTCCAAACATCTTTCGTCCCTCTGCAACAAAAAGCCCTTGTTCTCTCCGGGCTTTTGTCTTCTGGTTTAACTGTATAATATTTTTTACCTGTCCGTTATTTACACTGGTAATCATATTTTATCCTCAATTTCCGGAAACCTTATTCAGGTCCTCGTTTTTTCCTATTGCCATCACTGTGCAGTCTGCCGGCAGCGGTTCAGCAGGATTGGGATTAATATCTACATCATTTCCCTGCTTCAGTCCTACCAGATTGATTTTATTTTTCTCTCTGATTTTCAGGTCACGTAAAGTTTTACCAATCCAACTGTCAGGAATTTTAAATTCCGCCATACTAAACTCCGGTGACAATTCAAAAGTATCCAAAAATCCACTGGACAGAAGGTTTCTGGCAACCCGGACTCCCATGGACTGCTCCGGATATATCACCTTATCTGCACCGATCTTCTCCAGGATTCTGCCGTGAAGTGCATTCATGGCTTTCGCCATTACAAAAGGTACTCCCAGCTCCTTCACCTGCATGGCGGCTATAATACTGGCTTCCATATTCTCTGCCACTGCGATCACAGCCACATCCACATTCTGGACTCCCACAGACTGCAGGATTCCCGGCTCCTTCACATCTGCTTTCACAGCATAGGAAACCTTCTCCGCAATGTCCTGTACATTTTCCTCTCTGTCATCAATAGCTAATACATCACAACCGGCATCCGCCAATGTAAGTGCTACTGTCATCCCGAACTGCCCCAGCCCGATCACCGCATAGGATCTACTATTCATATCCTGCCGTCCTCCTTATATTCATAACCTAACCGATCATAATATCTTCCTCAGCCAGATGTGCATTGGGAGATCTCTTCTGAGCACGTACTGTCACCGCTGTTCCCAGTGTCAGAGGACCAATCCTTCCCAGATACATGGTAATGATCACAATCCATTTACCTGCTGTACTCAACTGGGGAGTCAGTCCCCGGCTCAGACCAACGGTAGCTGCTGCAGAAGTAATTTCATAAATCACATCTGCCACAGGCGCTTCAGGCATAGCAGCACAGAGCAGGATACTCATTACAAATACTGTAAAAAGCCCCATACCTGCCACTACAATCGCAGAGCGCAGATAGCTCTCCCTGATTCTCCTGTTATGGGCTTCCACATCGTTTTTCCCCCGCAGATTTGCAAGAAGGCTCATTGCAAGGACTGCAATGGTAGTCGTTTTGATTCCACCGGCAGTACCCATAGGTGAGCCACCTATAATCATCAGCAGCAGACACAATAAATAGGTTGCATTGGAAAACCGCTCCTGACTTATGGTAAAAAATCCTGCTGTCCTGGTTGTCACAGCCTGGAACATGGATGCCATAAGCTTTGTTCCTGTGGAATACCCGCCCATACTGTCCGGATTATGAAAATCAAACAGAAAGATCAGCACCGTACCACCTATAACCAGAATCGCAGTCATTGTAACAACGATTTTGCTGTGAAGCCGCAGCGAACGATATATCCTGCCAACAGAAAGCTTTCCGTGAAATACTTTTTTTATCTTATCCCAAAGATCCCACCAGACCACAAATCCAAGTCCGGACATAATGATCAGTCCCATAGTTGTAAAATTCACAACAGGGTCAGCCACATAAGGTGCCAGACTCTCCTCACCCAGCAGATCAATTCCTGCATTACAGAAGGCTGATACTGCTGTAAAAACAGACTGACCAACGCCTCTTAACAGGCCAAACTGCGGTACAAACCGAAAAGCATAGCATACTGTCCCGATTCCCTCTGCTCCAAGAACACAGAGCAGTACTCTCTTCACCACAACCACCATCCCGCTCATTCTGTCCAAATTATAGGATTCCTGTATGATCCGGCGGTTTCTTAATGATATTTTTTTCCGCAGACTTATAAAAATAATACTGCCCAGGGAGATCAGTCCCACACCTCCAATCTGGATCAGCAGCAGAATGATCACTCTGCCTGCCATGGACCAGTGTGATGCTGTTACCACTGTGACCAGTCCGGTCACACAGACACAGGTAGTCGCTGTGAACATTGCATCAGAAAAAGAAGTATGATTCCCGGGCGCCGCACAAAACGGCAGCCACAGGAGCAATCCCCCCCAGATAATCACTCCTGCAAAACCAAAAGTAATTATCTGAGCAGTATTTAATTTATGCAGTCTGTCATTTAACTGCATTTTATTATTCATTTGTTATTTATTATTTTTATCATAATTATGAGAAAGTGACTGGCATACTTCCCACTGGTAATCAGAAATACCCTTCTGCATAGCCAGTGCTTCATTGATGTCAAAGTCTACGAACTCGCCATGACGATATCCAACAACTCGGCATGTCTTGCCTGCAATCAGAAGATCTACAGCCAGAGCTCCCATCATTGACGCATATACACGGTCTTTACATGTAGGGCTTCCACCACGCTGCATGTGTCCCAGGATAGTAGCACGAGTCTCAATACCTGTAGCAGCTTCAATACGCTTTGCCATAGCCTCAGAATGTCCGATACCCTCTGCATTGATGATAATATGGTGCTTCTTGCCTTTCTTACGGCTTTCAATAATATTGTTGATCAGCTTCTGCTCATCATAGTCATATTTTTCAGGAATCAAAACATCCTCAGCACCATTTGCAATACCACACCACAGAGCCAGATAACCTGCTCCACGGCCCATAACCTCGATAATACTGCATCTCTCATGAGAAGTAGAAGTATCACGAACCTTATCAATTGCTTCCATTGCTGTATTAACAGCTGTATCGAAACCTATTGTATATTCCGTACATGCAATATCAAGGTCAATGGTTCCCGGTAATCCAATGGTATTTACACCCAGGTTTGCAAGCTTCTGTGCACCTGCAAAGGATCCGTCACCACCGATAACTACAAGTCCGTCAATACCATGCTTCTTACAGATCTCAGCACCTCGTTTCTGTCCCTCTTCTGTACGGAACTCTGCACAACGTGCTGTATAAAGGACTGTACCTCCACGTTCAATCGTATCTGAAACGTCCTTGGCGCTCATGTCGATAATCTCTTCGTTCAGCAGACCATTGTATCCTTTAAGAATACCCTTTACATTAAGTCCATTGCTTAAACCTCTTCTGACTACCGCACGGATTGCAGCGTTCATTCCAGGTGCGTCACCACCGCTGGTAAGGACACCAATGGTTTTAATCTTTTTTTCTGCCATCTTTTCTTCCTCCATCTTCTGAATCTATTATCTCAATTTACTATACACATATTCGCGTATTAGTTTAGCGCATTTCTAAAATTTTTTCAATCCTCTTTCTACAACTTTAACATTGGTTTTACCATATTTTTTGCTCATCTGACTCAGCCAGGGCTCCTGTATCTGTACCTGCCAGTTCATAGGAAGCTTTTTCATAGCTTTTACATCCTTCAGATAGATCACCACACCGGAATTTCCCGGAGACAGCTGCAGATCCCGGAGCAGCTGTGTTTCCTTTTCGCCATAGTCACTGCGGCTGTCGAACTGTATCCATAGCTCTCTCGGAACATCATCAAAAGATCTGATTTTCTCCAGAATCAGCTTACTGGCCTTGTCATCTTCAGCAGAGACTCTTCCCTGGATAAAAACTTTACCGTCTTCATTCAAAAGACTCTGGCTTTTCTCATAATCTCTGGGAAACACTACAACCTCTACTGTTCCCACCAGATCCTCCACTGTCAGGAATGCCATCACTTTATTATTTTTTGTATACTTTATAGTTTTCTCGGTAATCATTCCACCAATAATAACCTTCTGACTGTCCATTACCTTTGGCAGGTTTGTTTCCTCATCTGGCTGAAAATCCGAGGTTCTGGCTGTGATGGTTTTCTCCATTATTCCTCTGCAGCTCTCCAGAGGATGTCCACTCAGATAAATGCCCAGCACATCTTTTTCAAAAGCAAGAATTTCTTCTTTATTATATTCCTCTACATTGGGCATCCTGATTTCAAATTCTTTTTTTTCTTCATCGCTCACCAGATCAAACAAACTCATCTGACCTGCCAAGGAGTTCTTTTTTTCCAGACTGATACTGTCAGAAATCTGCTGGTAGACCATCATTTTCTGACGACGGTTACCCTCCAGACAATCCAGAGCTCCCGCTTTGATAAAATTCTCTATTGCTCTCTTATTTATCTGTGAAGAATTACGCTCCATAAAATCCTTCAGGGATTGATACTGACCATTATCTTCCCTCTCCTTTACCAGAGCTTCGATCACCGGTCGTCCCACACTTTTGATCGCGGACAGGCCATATCGGATCGCACCGTTATCTACAGAGAATCCATACATTCCACAGTTCACATCCGGCGGCAGGATCTTAATCCCCATCTGTCTGCAGACCAGAATATATTCAGCAACCTTATTTGGGAAATCAATAACCGATGTCATAAGTGCAGCCATAAATTCTACAGGATAATAGTACTTCAGATATGCTGTCTGGTAGGAAACAACTGCATAGGCTGCTGCATGGGACTTATTAAAGGCATACTTTGCAAAATCAATCATATCATCATAGATCTTATTTGCAGTTTTCTCATCAATTCCATTTGCAATACATCCGGGAACTCCCTCTGCTTCATTTCCATAAACAAAGTTCTGGCGCTCCTTTTCCATGACAGAGGCCTTCTTTTTGGACATTGCACGGCGCACCAGGTCGCTTCGGCCCAGAGTATAACCTGCCAGATTACGGACGATCTGCATAACCTGCTCCTGATAGACAATACACCCATACGTAGGCTTCAGGATTGACTCCAGCTGAGGGCAGTCGTAGCGGATGGTATCCGGACGGTTTTTACCACGGATGTACTGAGGGATGAAATCCATAGGACCCGGACGGTAAAGAGAAATTCCCGCGATCACATCTTCCAGGCTCTGAGGCTTCAGTTCCTTCATGAAGTTCTTCATTCCCGCACTTTCAAGCTGGAATACACCGTCAGAACGGCCGGTACCAAGGGAATCCAGAACCTTTTTATCATCATAATCGATCTTCTGCATGTCCAGAGTGACACCTGCATCCTTCTGGATCAGCTTTACTGCATTCTGGATCACAGTCAGGGTACGAA
>OCAV01002249.1_pt1 | contig 10580 bp, 9 predicted proteins | sample 1538331 | NCBI WGS metagenome assembly OCAV01 (sample SAMEA2580297, study PRJEB22360) | human gut metagenome | biome: human gut; feature: human-associated habitat; material: faeces | place: Denmark | collected 2008/2010
TTATGAGGGAAGAAAAAATCCATCAAAAGATGAGTTTGATACGGATTATGAAGAGACAATCCGCAAGCAGGTGCATGAGAAAAAACTGACAAAAACCGAGGGCGATGATGCGTTTCATGACGCGGCCAAACGTCTTCATTTTGAAGTGGAAAATCTGCTTAGTTACGCCGACCGTATTCTGAGTGGAAATATTTCTACATTTGTACCGGTTATGTGTTCAGAGGGCATTTATACAAAATTGGAAAGTGCAGTAGTAACGTCTGCTATTATTAATAAAATTGTAAACCGCGTGGAAAAAATTGATTATTCCATTTTCTACCGCGAGCGTATGGTGGCATATGAAGAAGTTGGACTTAATCGTTTTACCGTGACGGGGCGTTACACGCCGGAATTTATCATATTCCCGGTATATGGGCGCAAAGGTTTGATGTGGCAGGATATTGAAGGACGTAAAAAAGAGACACACGGAAGAATTCTTCTGCCATCATTTATGGAGCAGAATTTAGAGGCAGAGCTTTTGAAAATGCTTGCTTATTTCCGTTGGGAAAAATGCCGTACGGAAATGGGAGCGCAGTGGAACAATTACCGCTATCCATCGCTTACCGCAGAGTATACGGATTATTTGCAGTTCTTCAAAAAGAACAATGACTTATCACCGGAAAAACGTGAAAAAGTAAAGGCGCAGCTTACACAGTGCGGAAACCGTCACAAGGATGTGTTTGCAAAAGATTATGCAGACTGGGTGCTGCGTGAGGCGACCGGCGCCATGAAACTGAATCGTGTGGCGCGTGAAATTCTATTTACCTATTGTCCGCTGGCTCCGCAGATTGCGGAGGGGCTGCTTGCACAGAATGCGTATCGGGATGCGGCACGCCGTTATATGATCGAAAAAGGAAAACGGGAAAAAGAGATTAATCAGGTACTGCACCGCTTTGAAAAAGCAGGTATGGATTTGCCGGAAGAAGTAGAGCAGACCAGACGTTTTGTGTTAGATTTACAAGGAGCATAAAAATGAGTAGAAAACGAGAGAATGTGCGTCAGTGCAAGGCAATACGCCAGTTGATTGATGACAATAAATACACAAAAGCACTCGAACTAATTGATGCGATTCCTTTAGAAGAAGTTGGCTCATTAGATGATTTGTATCGTTATGCCGAATTGTATGAGAAGGCAGAGCGGATGGATAAAAAGAAAGAAATTTTTTATCATATTTACCACCGTACCCATTCCCGTTATATGTTAAATCGTCTGCTGCGTTTGACAATTCGCATGGGGGACATGGAAGAAGCGAGAGAACTGTATTTTGCCTATGAAGTGGCAGGGGCGATACTTTTGAACTCCGTTATCTTTTGGCAAAAGCAGAGGGAGAGCCGCCGGAGCGTCTGATTCAGATTCTGGAGGAATTAAAGAAGGAAGAATATACCGAAGAGTGGGGCTTTCGACTTGCTTGTCTGTATGAAAAGACCGGGCAGGTTGACAAATGTATTCAGGAATGTAAAGATTTGAAACTTTGGTTTGGCGAGGGTAAAATTGTGGACCGGGCAATGCAGTTATTGGAGCATTGTGAAAACCCGGCGGTTGCAGAACCGGAGGAACTGGAAGAGACGATTGAAAAGGAAATGCCGGAGCGAAGAGAAGAATATGAGTCTTCGGAAACCGAAGAAATAGAAGAAGAGCCGCAGGAAAATGAAGATGTGGATGAGGCTTCGGAGTCTTATGGGGAAATTGTGCGGGAACCGGAGACTGAATCGGAGGAGGAAGAGGAAGTCTTGGATCCGGATGCTCCTTTAATAGAATCTGTGGGTGAAGTTAAAGTTGTGGCAAAACGAAAAAAAGAAAAGCCACTTCAAAAACCGGAAAATGTAGAAGAACTGCTTGAGGAAAAAGAAGAAGATATTTCCGACCATGGAATTTTATACCGCACGCTGAAAAGTGCGATGAACCACGTCCGTTATGGAGATAAGATGCCTCATTTTGTATTTGCTGGCGGCGAGGAGCGCATTGTGCTTGCGGTCGCAAAGCGCGTGGCGAAAGAACTGAACAAAGTAGGCTATGTTTCCGTGCGGAGCATTGTGAAAATTACGGCTGAAAAATTAAATCAGATTGATTTGTCGGAACAGGCAGGGAAAATTGCCGGTGGCTGTATGTTAGTGACGGACGCCGCTGAATTGACGAAAGAATCTGTAGAAAAATTAAAATCAGTGATGGAGCAGGAGGACGAAAAAGTCGTTGTCATGTTAGCCGGACCATTTGACGAGATGGACTGCTTTTTAGACATCTACCCGGATTTAGCAGAAAAGCTCGTATATAAAGTGCGTATGTGAGGAGGCACCGACGACGTGCCGCCGAGCGGAGGCGAGGGGGCGATACATTGAAGAAGGAGCCATTATGGACGAAAAAAAACAAGTATGGAAACCGGGCAACATGCTTTACCCGGTGCCGGCAGTGATGGTAAGCTGCGGCAATAAAAATGGAGAGAAAAATATTATTACGATTGCGTGGGCGGGTACAATCTGCTCCGACCCTGCGATGGTGTCGATTTCGGTGCGCCCGGAGAGATATTCCTATTCGATGATTCGGGAGACCGGCGAGTTTGTGATAAACCTTACGACAAAGGAACTTACTTATGCGACCGATTGGTGCGGCGTAAAATCCGGACGGGATGTGGATAAGTTCAAAGAGATGAACTTGACGGCGATGCCCGGTGAAAAACTTACCTTTGCACCAATTATTGCGGAAAGTCCGGTGAATTTAGAGTGCCGTGTGCAGAAAGAAATTCCGCTTGGCAGCCACAATATGTTTTTAGCAAAGATTGAGGATGTCATGATTAGTGAGAAATACATGAACGAGACCGGGAAATTTGAACTCAATCAGACCGGACTTGTGACGTATTCTCATGGCGAGTATTTTGTCCTTGGTGAGAAGCTTGGAAAATTTGGCTATTCCGTAAAAAAATGATTTTCTGTTTTACAAATGTCAAAAGTGTGTTATACTAGTAAAATAAAATGTTTCAATCAGTGGAGGTTGCGATGAAACAGTACATTATAAAAGGTGGAACGCCACTTTTAGGGGAAGTTACCATTGGCGGTGCGAAAAATGCGGCTCTTGGTATTATCGTGGCGGCTATTATGGCGGATGAGCCAGTTACAATTGATAATTTACCGGACGTTGATGACGTCCGGGTTTTGCTGGATGCAATAGAAAGTATAGGTGCGATTGTGGAGCGTATAGATTCTCATACGGTCCGTATTAATGGTGCCTGTATTAATGATGTAAGTATTGATGAGGATGCAATTCGTAAAATTCGCGGTTCTTACTATTTAGTAGGAGCTTTGCTTGGAAAATATAAAAAAGCTTTAGTTGCGCTGCCGGGAGGATGCCAGATTGGAAGCCGCCCGATTGACCAGCATATTAAGGGCTTTGAGCAGCTTGGTGCTAAGGTAAGTATCCACCATGGTAAAATTGATGCTCAGGCGGAAAATCTTGTTGGTACGCATATTTACCTTGATTGTCCGAGTGTCGGTGCGACCATTAATATTATGATGGCGGCATGTATGGCAGAAGGAAAGACAATTATTGAGAATCCGGCGAAAGAACCACATATCGTTGATGTGGCAAACTTCTTAAACAGTATGGGAGCAAACATCAAAGGTGCCGGAACCGATGCTATCCGAATCCGTGGTGTGGAAGCATTGCACGGAGCGGAGTATTCGATTATTCCGGATCAAATTGAAGCCGGAACTTATATGCTTGCCGTAGCGGCAACCGGCGGTGATGTGATGATTAAAAACGTCATTCCGAAGCATTTGGAAGCAATTACCGCAAAATTAGTTGAGATTGGCGCAATTGTTGAAGAGTTTGATGACTGCGTTCGTGTCTGTGCTGACCATCGTTTGTCTTATGCAAATGTTAAGACGATGCCGTATCCGGGATTCCCGACAGATATGCAGCCACAGATTACAACGCTGCTTGCTCTGTCTGAGGGAACCAGTATTGTCACAGAGACAATTTTTGAGACGCGGTTTAAGTATATCAGCGAACTGCGCCGTATGGGAGCGAATATTTCCGTAGAAGGAAATGCCGCTTTTGTAACCGGTGTGGAAGGATTTACCGGAGCGCGCGTGAGTGCACCGGATTTGCGTGCGGGTGCAGCACTTGTGATGGCAGGACTTGTCGCAGAAGGATATACTTATGTGGACGATATTCAATATATTGAGCGAGGGTATGAAAATTTTGCAGAAAAAATCCGTGGGCTTGGCGGTCACATGGAAAAAATAGATGCGGAAGATGAACGTGCCGTAAGAAAATTTAAAATGAAAGTTTCATAAGAAAGACGATAGAAGAGGGAACGCCGAGGGTATCCGGCGTTTTCTGCTATTATCCGATGAGTGAGAAAGGAGAATCATAAGTGAACGATAAAGTACAAGAGATTCTGAATGAGGTTGGTAAAGTAATTCGTGGTAAGGATGAAGCAATTGAGCTCGTGATGACAGCGATGTTAGCCAAGGGACATATTCTCGTAGAGGATGTTCCGGGGGTTGGTAAAACAACACTGGCGGTTGCTTTTTCCCGTGCGATGGAATTGACAGAGCGCCGTCTGCAGTTTACACCGGACGTACTTCCGAGTGATGTAGTCGGTTTTAATATGATTGGTGCCGATGGTGAGTTTCAGTACAAGCCGGGTGCGATTTTGTGTAACCTTTTGCTTGCGGATGAGATTAACCGTACCTCAACGAAAACACAGTCTGCTCTTTTGGAGGTCATGGAAGAGGGACAGGTAACGGTCGATGGTGTGACACGCCAGCTGCCAAATCCGTTTATCGTAGTGGCAACACAGAACCCGGTTGGTTCTGCCGGAACACAGATGCTGCCGGAATCCCAGCTTGACCGTTTTATGATTCGTATTTCGATGGGATATCCGACGATGGAAGAAGAAGTTCGTCTGATTAAAGAGCGTCAGGACATTAACCCACTTGATTTTATCCAGGAAATTATTTCAAAACGGGAACTGCTTGAGATGCAGGATCAGGTAAAACAGATTTATGTCGATGATAAAGTGCTTACTTATTTATCGAAAATTGTGGATGCAACGAGAAATCATTCCATGATTACGCTCGGCGTGAGTCCGCGTGGAACGCTTGCTCTTATGGATATGTCAAAGGCGCATGCGTTCGTTCAGGGACGTACCTTCGTTTTGCCGGAGGATATCAAACGTGTTTCCAAAGCGGTGCTTGCCCACCGCCTTTTGTTAAACGGTAAGGCGCGTATGAGCCACACGACAGAAGAAGATGTCGTTGAGGAAATTGTAGGGAAGATTCAGGTCCCTAAATTATAAGTAACAAGTGATACGATTCGGAAGGAGGAAATTATGACATTAGGAACTATCCTATACATTCTCCTTTTCTTTGTGAGTGTTTTCATTTCCATCATGTACTTGGAATTTGGTGCAATGGCACTGATGGGACTGATGGTGACGATACCGGTCTGCATGTTTCTTTTTCTGCTTGTTTTGCGAAAGAGAGTCAGTGTGTCAGTCGATTCAAAAAATCCGCTGGCAGAAAAAGATGCCATTGATAAGCCGGCGAGAGCAGCCATTACGCTTTCGGTAGAAAACAAAAGCCATCTGCTTCCGGTGACGAAAGGAATTGCCAAGGTTCGTTATGAAAATCCGTTTTCCGGCGATAAAGGGAAGATGAAAATTCGTTTTTCCGTGGATACCGGGAAAAAGAGAGACCGTAGAATCCCGGTTGTTATGGACAACTGTGGAAATGTTTCCATCACGGTAGAGAAGGTACGAATCTATGATTATTTGAATATATTTGCGTGGACAATCGGGAAACGTTTTGAGACGCAGGATGTTCTCGTCCTGCCGCCGACGAAAGAGATGTATCTTGGAAAAGACAAATGGTACAACGAGACGAGTGCGGACAGTGACCGTTTTTCCACTTATAAAAAGGGAGATGATCCCTCTGAAATTTTTGACATCCGTGAGTATGCGGACGGAGATAAGATTCAGAGAATCCACTGGAAGCTAAGCAGTAAAACCGGTGATTTGATGGTGAAAGAGGGAAGCCTTCCTCTGATGAAAGAAATTCATATTTTTATTGATTTATGCGCGACCGGTACAAAGCAGGAAAGAAATGATAAAATCAACCGGTTGATTCAGGGTGTGTATTCCATTGCGATGTTTATGATTGAAAGTGGAATCCCACAGGCATATATTTGGTACGACAAGGTAAATGGTGTGATTCAGGAATATTCGGTAGAGCAGGAGGAAGAACTGTACTGGATGTTTCAGGAATTATTCCGCAGTAAAACAACGACCGAGGAGAGTGAGCTGATGGAAGCTTACGTCGACTGGGGCAAAGGCAGACTTTTAGAATCGGCACTGTATCTGACAGTGGCTGACCATGAATCCTTGGATTCCGGGAATCTGGTGCGCGACCGATTGGAAGTAATGGACTTACGAGGTGACGTAATTGAGGATCAGGAATAATAAACTGATTAATTTCATATTGGAATTCAGCCAGATTATGCTTGTATTTCTTGGTGTATATTCTGCGCTGATGTGTACGGCGTCGAGTCTGGATATGATTTATGACGGTAAATTGTGTTTACTCTTACTGTTTGCCGCCTCGATTGTATTTTATGGACTATTCACAGTGCTGGAGACATTCCACAAGGGAAAACTTTACGGCTTAATCGGCATTACGATGTTCTTTTTGGCATTAGTGATTCGATTTAAGGGCGCACTGCTAAAGGGAATTGTGAGTGCGGCAAATAGTTTTTTGAAAGAATTTATGAACTATACCGGCACGAATGTATCTTTGTTGTCCTATGCGGATACGGAGAGTGCAAGCGCAAAATTCTGTACGACGCTTTTGCTGATTTTGATTGGTGTGTATTTTGTAGCACTGATTAGTGCATTTTTCTACCGCAGAAGACGTTCTGTGGTCTTTTTGGCAGGTACGATACCGTTTGTTGTTCTGCCGCTTGTGGCGGGAAGAATCGGACGTTATTTGTATTTTTTCACCTATTTGATTGTGACGGTAACGATTATCGGAACGAGACATTTGCGAACCGATGCTACAGACCGAAGGATGCGTCAAAAACTGGCATTGATTTTGATGACAACCTGTTTGATTTGCGGTGGCATTTTTTATTTATTTATTCCGCCTTCGAGATACGACAGGAATGTGGATAAGTTGTCTCAGGCAAAGAACAGTCTGGTGGCACTTTCGACATGGGACGGTGAGGATATAATGACCTGGCTGAAAGCATACTTTAACGGGGATGCGATTTCCTATGGTAAAATTGGAAAGAAAAGCGAAGTCAGTTATACCGGTGAAACAATGCTGAAAATATCCGGAGACATCAATTCCGACCATGGACTTTATCTCAAAGGATATGTCGGTGATGTCTATGAGAATAACAAGTGGTCGTCCATTCGCTCGGATGAAAACTTTAAAAAAGACTGGAAGGCGCTCGATGCGACCGGCGTCACAACAGAAAACTGGCATACGCAGTTAAGAAATGAACTGGGTGACGAGGAGCGGAGTGGCGAAGAAGAGGTTTGGAAGACCGGAACATTAAGAATTCGCAATCTTGCGTTTGGATATGGCAACTTTTTGGTGCCATGCCTTCCGGCCGGGGCATATAAGAGCCTTACAAACGGACGCTCAACGGTGGATAAACCGGGAATTGATTACTCGGTAGAATATTATTTGCACTATCCTGCAATTTTGCGCACGGATGTTTTACTTGGTGAATCCCGTATGGCAGCAGCCGACTTTTGGAGTTCAAATGAGGTTGAGCGGAGGAATTTAAGTGATTTTGCAAAAAAATATTATTTGCAGATTCCGGATTCCATGAAATCAGTTTGCGAAGATTTTAAAAAAGATTGCAAATCTGCCGGTTTGACGAAGACGTCTGACATTATTCTTGAAGCAAAGAGTTATATTACAAAAGATACGACGTATTCCTTATCGCCGGGCAAAACTCCTTCCGGTAAGGAATCCATTGAATACTTTTTAAAGGAAAATAAAAAAGGATATTGTACCTATTATGCGACGGCAGCCGTTATGCTGTTACGCAGTATGGGAATCCCGGCACGTTACGTCGAGGGTATGTATGTCAGTAAAGATGAACTGGCAGCTGTCAAAAAAGGCAAAGAACTTGAAGTACCGGATGAAGACGCTCATGCATGGGTTGAAGTCTTTGATGAAAAATATGGATTTGTAACCGTTGAAGTGACGCCGGGCAAAGGTGAGGATGATATGACAGGAAGTGATTCTTCCAATGAAAACACCAATCCGAACCAGACTTCGAACGGAGCACAGACAGATTCCGAAAATCCATCACAGGAAGACGCTCCGAATGTTGCAACACCGACCCCTTCGGTGACACAGGAACCGGAAGAGAGCATGGTATTTGATGATATCAAGCAAAACGACAAAAAATCCAGTGACAGTGGAAATGCAAACGGCACATCCAAAGGACGGATATGGTTTGTGATTTTAGATATTGTGATTGTGTTACTGCTCATTGCTGCGGCAATGGAAGCACAGCGGAGGATACGAGCTTACATGTTTAGAAAGAATATGAAGCAGAAGAAAGCAAAAAGGCGGATTCGTATGGTATATCTGCATTTGTTCCCGGTATTCCACCGCTACAAGCTTGCTTACCGCGGACAGTCGATGGCGCAGTTTAGCAGGGAAATCAGCAGGGAGATGGAACTTCCTTTTGAGGATGTGCTTGAATTTGTGACTTTGATTTTCCACGCAAGATTTGGTCCGGATACGATTACGGAAGACCAATTAAGAGAGTTCAAACGGGTTTATCACGAAATCCGCGCGAAAGCGTATCGTGATGCAAAGCCGATGCGAAAACTATATTATATGTATATCATGGTATTATAAGGAGGACAAGAACATGCTGAAAAAAACGTATGATAAAGTGTGTGAATTATTTGAGGAGGGAAATGGTTATCTGCCGACACGTACATTGCTTAACAACAAAATTACGACGATTCAGATTCGTACGATGCTGCAGGAAGGCAAGATTGAAAAAGTGTCTCACGGTAATTACTGGAACTTAATGAGTGGCAGAAAAAAACCAAAACATTACAAAATGTTAGAAGCCTGTATGACAAACAAAAAGGCAGTTATCTGCTCCTTGAGCGCATGCTATTATCACGGACTGATTAAGGAAGAGCCGGAAGCTTTGTATGTGGCAACAGCTCGTACCGACCGCGGAAATATGAAGTTAAATTTCCCGGTATCCCGTCACTATTTCTCTGTTACAACATTTGAAAATGATGTTTTGAATGTCAAAACAGGTGGCGGAAATATCCGCATTTACGATGTAGACCGCAGTGTATGTGACTGCATTCGTCTGGAGAAAGAAATCGGAAAAGAAACCGTAGAACTTGTAGTTGAAAACTACAAAAAGAGTAGCAAAAAGAGAGTAAACCATCTTTTACAGTATGCGGATCAGATGCGTTATGGCAAAATTGTCCGCGAATACCTCGGAACGGATGAGTGATGTAGATGGAAAAAGACGAAAAGAAAAAAGGTGCGATGCTCGACGAGGCTTTTCTGCAGAACTTAATGCAGAATGAGCAGGTTGAGCAGATTTTAGAAGAAGGCGAGGCGTTTCAGACATTGATGGCGTACTATCGGTGTGCCATTATGGAAGTAGAGACCAAATTTAAAGTGCTCAATACCGAATTTAGTCTCCGCTATGACAGAAACCCGATTGAGACGATAAAAACAAGACTCAAATCGCCGGAGAGTATCATTGAAAAACTTCACCGCAAAAAGATTCCGTTTTCTGCGGAAATGATTGAACAAAAATTGCATGATATAGCCGGAGTGCGCGTTATCTGTGCATTTCCGGAAGATATTTATGAGATTAGTGAATGTTTTTTGGCTCAGGATGATATTCGTTTGATTGAGAAAAAGGATTACATCAAAAACCCAAAACCAAACGGGTATAGGAGCCTTCATTTGATTGTGGAAATCCCTATCTTTTTGCATAACGAAAAGCGAATGATGAAAGCGGAAGTACAGTTTCGTACAATTGCCATGGATTTCTGGGCAAGTTTAGAACACCGTATTTATTATAAAAAAGGACAGAATAACGAGACGCTGCGCAATGAGTTAAGGCAATGCGCGGAAGTGAGTGCCGCATTGGATTTACGTATGCAGAGTATCCGAAAGGAACTCGATGTGGACGATTGATCTCAAAAAATGCATAATTTCCTCTGTTTTCCACATACTACCCATACAGTATAAATATGGAAAAGCATGTAGAAAACAGGAGGAAAATTTTTTATGAAGGCAACAGGAATTGTACGAAGAATCGATGATTTAGGACGTGTGGTCGTGCCGAAAGAAATCCGGAGAACACTTAGAATTCGCGAGGGTGAACCGCTTGAAATATTTACAAACCGCGAAGGAGGCATTGTATTAAAGAAGTATTCACCCATAGGAGAACTTGCCGCATTTGCCAAAGAATATGTGGAGGCGGTTGCGCAGGTGGCGAAATGCACCGTGTGTGTGACAGACAGAGACCGGATT
>OCAV01002250.1_pt1 | contig 10578 bp, 8 predicted proteins | sample 1538331 | NCBI WGS metagenome assembly OCAV01 (sample SAMEA2580297, study PRJEB22360) | human gut metagenome | biome: human gut; feature: human-associated habitat; material: faeces | place: Denmark | collected 2008/2010
CACCACGTTCCGCCTTGGGCGGCACCGCGGTCTGCGGGCCGTATGAGGACGGCTGGCGTGTGTTCGTATCCGTGCCGAAGAAGCGTTGGACCATGGAATCGAGGGATTGATGAGAATCGCAATCGTGGATGATGATCCGATCGTCTGCCAGTCGTTGGAGACGATTCTGACGGCCACCGGCACGGCCGAGGTGCTATGGATGGCAAATGACGGAGACGCCGCCGTGCGCCGTTATTTCGAGACACCGGCGAGCCGACCGGACGTGCTGCTGATCGATATTCAGATGCCCGGCACCAGCGGTTTGGATGCCGCGCGCGAGATTCTGGCCACGGACCCGGCCGCGCGCATACTGTTCCTGACCACGTTTGCGGACCAGTCGTATATCGCGCAGGCGATGGGACTTGGCGCCAAGGGCTATCTCATCAAACAGGATGTGGCGGCGGTCGGGCCCGCGCTGCAGGCGGTGATGGCCGGTCAGGTGGTGCTCGGCGCGGAAGTGCTCGGCAAGCTCACCGAACGAACTCCGGATCCTGCCGATTCCGACGATTCCAGAGATACCGCCGATTCCATCGAGGGCCTGCTTGGCGAGCGCGAACGTGAGATCACCGCGCTGGTCGCCGAGGGCCTCGATAACCGCGACATCGCCGCCAGACTGTTCCTGAGCGAAGGCACGGTCCGCAATCGCATCAGCGCGATACTGGACAAGCTCGGCCTGACCAATCGCACCCAACTCGCCATCCTCTGGCTCAACGCCCATAGGTGAGGGGCTTTTGGTCAAGTAGGCCTCTCCCTCCGACATCGCTTCGCGATGCCACCTCGAACGCGATTCAGGACAGCTTGCAGCTGACCTCTTATTCGCTCGTTGTCACTCACCCTCGCCTAAAAACGCCTCCGGCGTTTTCTTCACGGCTCGGCTCATCAGAGGGAGGTTGTGAAAAACCAACCTCAGCTGTTTTTCATGACGATACTGTCGATGGTGTTGGCCACGCGCTCGCAGTCGTCGGAGCACTGTTCGAGGTGACGGTAGACGTCATGCCAGGCGAACACCTGCAGCGGATCGGTGCAGGTGGTGTGCAGCGTGCGCATCGACTCGATGAACAGGTGGTCGGCGTCCGTTTCGATCGTGTTGATGGCGAACACCAGTTCGCGCAACGTCTTGGAATGCCGGAATCGCGGCAGTTCGTTGACCAGCTCGCAGATGCTTTCCGTGGCGCGCACCACCATATCCGACATCTGGACCGCGTCGTCGCGCATGTCGGTCACGTTGTCGTAGTACATGCGGTTGAGCACGCCTTCGATGCTGTCGGTCACGTCGTCGAGCACGTGGCCGAGCTCGTCGATGTCCTCGCGGTCGAACGGCGTGATGAACGCGGTCACCAGTTCGTCCATCATGTCGTGGCGCACCTCGTCCGCTGACTTCTCAATCGCGTGCATGCTGTCCATGCGTTCGCGCAGCTGGCCCGGATTGAAGTCGTGCATGACCTCGGACAGCAGCTTCGCGGCCTGGCATGCGTAGTCCGCGCTGCGGCGGAATCCTTCGAAGTAGAACGTGTCTTTTTGTCTCGCCATGATGGGTGGATTCCTTTCTAGAACACGACCATGAACAGTTTGGCCATTACGAAGCTGATGAGACCGCAACCAGGGAAGGTGAACACCCAGGTGAGCATCATGTCGCGCACCACGCCGAAGTTGATGGCGGAGAGGCGGCGTACCGCGCCCACGCCCATGATGGCGCTGGTCTTGGTGTGCGTGGTGGAGACGGGGATGCCGAGCACGGTCATGACGAGCAGGCACAGCGCGCTTGACAGATCGGCCGAGAAGCCTTGGTATTTCTCGAGTTTCACCATGTCCTGGCCCACGGATTTGATGATGCGTTCACCGCCGACGGACGTGCCCACGCCCATGATGGTGCTGCACAGAATCATGAGCCAGATCGGAATCATCACACCGGTCACGCTGGGTTGGCCATTGCAGAACGCCATGCCGAGGAACAGCACGCCGATGAACTTCTGGCCGTCCTGCGCGCCGTGCATGAAGCTCATGGCCGCCGCGCCCACGATCTGCGCGTAGGTGAAGAACCCGTTGGTGCGGCGGCGGTCCATGCCAGCGCAAATCAGGGTCACGTCCTTGCATACGACGGCGAAGCCGAACAGGAGGCTTGCGACCAGACCGTAGAGCACCTTGACCCATTCTCCCATGTTGATGCCGCCGATGCCGCCTTGGATGGCGATGGCCGCTCCGGACAGGCCGGCGATCAGGCTGTGGCTTTCGGAGGTGGGTATGCCGAGCAGCGAGGCGCCCACGCTGTATACGACGATGGAGAACAGCGCCGCGCATAGGGCGATGAGCGCCGCGTTCGTGTCGCCGCCGAAATCGACCATGTTGCTGATGGTGGAGGCCACGGAGGCGTTGAGCTGCGTCATGATGAAGACGCCGAGGAAGTTGAAGATGGCCGCCATGATGACGGCGGAGCGTACGCGCATGCATCGTGTGGTCACGCAGGTGGCGATGGCGTTGGGTGCGTCGGTCCAGCCGTTGACGAAGATGACTCCCAGCGTCAGCAACGTTGTGACGGTCAGAGCCGGGTTGGAAAGCACTTGTTGGAGGAAATGCGCCAGTGAGACGTCCAAGGGGAATTAACACCTTCTTCTTCGGGGGCGGAAGCCGTCACACTGATTGTAACGGAAGAATGGCTACGTAGTTCCCATGGCGCGCGGGTTTTATGGTGTTGTTATGCTATTGCGGCCTGTCAGCAGCAACAACTGGTATTGGGGTGGAGACGGTCGTATTCCTCGCGGGCGCGAATGAATTCGACCTCGCTCATCGGTGTTTCGCCGGGATGCTCGGCCGCGAAATGCTCAAGATAATGGTCGTAGCGGGCCTCGCCGCTGATCTCACGCAGATACCAGACGATGCCGTGCCATACGGCAACGAGTTTGCCGAGCATTTTGTCTCCTTTCGCTGATTATTGGCTCCCCTTGAAAAAAGGGGAGCCAATGACGCACTACGCTGCAACCTGCCCGTTCCGCACAAGCTCATGCAGCTTGGCGCTGTATTCGCGCTGCACCTTCTTCTCAAGCGCGGTGGCGACCAGGCTGGAGGGCGCGAACCACTGGGATTCCACGAACGGCTCCTCGGACGTCGTTTCGGCACCGTACTTGCCAGCGGCGAACGTGCGCGCCACGACCACGATGCCGACTACCACGAAGACGCCCATCATGACCAGGAAGAACACGGAGAGCACGCCGTCCAGATACGCGTTGGACAGCGCGGCCTTGGCGTTGGTCAGCGCCTCGCCGGTCAGCTCGCCGGAGTCGATCTGCGCCTGATACTTGGAGGCGGTGGTGAAGTAGCTCAGCGGCCCGAAGATCTTCTGGAAGTCGGCGGTGAAGGTCACGGCGATGTCCCACACGAGCGGTACCACCGGTATCCACAGGTGCTTCCAGTAGCCCATCTTGGCCACACACACGGTGATCAGCACGAAGCAGGCGGCGGCGAGCAGCTGGTTGGAGATGCCGAAGATAGGCACCATCGCGTTGATGCCGCCGTTCGCGTCGGACACGCCCATCCACAGCAGTCCGCCCCACAGCGCGGTGGCGATCAGCGTGGTGATGATGTTGCCGGGCTTCCAGGTCGGGTCGGCGAACTTCTTGAGCTTGCGCACGTTGCCGAGCATTTCGCCGATCTGGTAGCGGGCCACGCGGGTGCCGTTGTCCACGGTGGTCAGGATGAACAGGGCTTCGAACATGATGGCGAAGTGGTACCAGAAGGCCATCGAGTCGTGGCCGCCCAGGTAGGACTTGAGGAAGTTGGCCATGCCCATGGCGAACGTGGTGGCGCCACCGGTGCGGGAGACGATGGAGGTCTCGCCGATGTCGGCGGCGGCCTGCTCAAGCGCCGCGGCGCCTTCGTAGGTCTTGGCCGCGCCGTTCTCGTCCACGGAATCCCAGGTGACCTGCATCTGGTTGCCTTCGATGTCGGAGACCTTCATCGACTCCACGGCCTTGACGGCGGCATCGGCCTGTTCGCCCGGCGTGGAGGTGGCGGAGATGCTCACGCCGGATGCGGCGGTGATCTGTGCGGCGGACATGTTGGTGGAGAAGTACACGCCCTGCGAGATGGTGATCGCGGCGATCAGCGCGATGACGGCGGTGAACGATTCGACGAGCATCGAACCGTAGCCGATCATGCGAATCTGGTTCTCCTTCTCCACGGCCTTCGGGGTCAGGCCGGAGCTCACCGCGCCGTGGAAGCCGGAGAGGGCGCCGCAGGCGATGGTGATGAACAGGAACGGGAATAGGTTGCCGGAGAAGGTCGGGCCGGTGGAGGTGGAGGCCAGTTCGGTCAGACCCGGCACCTTGACGGACGGGTTGGCGATGATGATGCCGATGACGAGCAGCACGAGCGTGCCGATCTTCATCAGCGTGGACAGGTAGTCGCGCGGGGTGACGAGCAGCCAGTGCGGCAGCGCGGCGGCGGCGAACGAGTAGATCACCAGGGCGATGACGAGCTGCTTGGCGTCCAGTGTGAACACGGCGGCCACGGCCGGGATAGAGGCGATCCATCCGCCGGCGACGATGTCGAGCACGAGCAGCACGAAACCGAGCAGCGTGGTCTCAATGACACGGCCGGGGCGCAGGAAACGCTGGTAGCAGCCCATGATCAGGGCGATCGGGATGGTCATACCGATGGAGAACACGGCCCACGGCGAGGCGGCCATGGCCTTGATGGCCACGAGCGCCAGAAATGCCATGGCGATGGCGGTCATCACCACGAGGAAGATGGATAGGATCATACCGCCGAACTTACCCATTTCATCAGTGGCCATCTGGCCCAGAGAGCGACCGCGGCGCTTGGCGGAGATCCACAGCACCAGCATGTCCTGCACGGCGCCGGCGAAAATCACGCCGAGGATGATCCACAGAGTGGAGGGCAGGTAGCCCATCTGCGCGGCCAGGATCGGGCCGACGAGCGGTCCGGCGCCGGAGATGCCGGCAAAGTGCTGGCCGAAGAGCACGCGGCGGTCGGTGCGTTCGAAGTTCGCGCCGTCATGCACGCGCTCGGCCGGGGTGGCGTTCGCGTCGTCGGTGCGCATGATCTTGATCTGGATGTAATAGGCATAGAAGCGGTAGGCGATGGCGTAGGAGCTCAGCGCCACGACCAGGAACCAGATGGCGGAGATCCGCTCACCGCGCGAGACGGCCAGAATCGCCCATCCGCAGGCACATACGATGGCGATGGCGGCCCACAGCAGGGCCTTCTTCCATGTCCATACCATTTTGGGACGCACGCCTACGGGCAGTCCCTTCGAATTGCGAATCACACGTTCGGCTTCGTCCGGCGTGTAATCGTCCTTGAATTCCAACTTGCCAGGTGCCGGGGCCTGGGCTGCGGCGGTGGTCATAATAACCCTCTGTTCCTCTTCAATAACCTTTGCGGGAAAGGTTCTCTTCATTGCGACCCTTTTGGGGTATCTCTCGTCTGCTTATGGCACTGGTTGGAAGCGTAGCCACGGCATGTAGCGCCTCAGGAAAATGTCCCAATATGTGAGCTTGGCCACATGTTCACGGACTGCGTTTCATGCCGATTACCCGGGATTCGCACCGCGATGTGCGAAAATGGACACGGTATCAATCAGGAGGTGCACAGTGGTTGTAAGCACGGATTCGAGCCGCACAATGCCCGATTGGGTGAAGTACGGGGTGTTCTGGCACGTGTATCCGCTGGGCTTCTGCGGTGCCGATATCAGGCCCGCCGGCCCGCGCCAGTTCCATGGCCGCGGCCTTGACGCGATAATTCCCTGGCTGGAGTACGTGCGCGATCTAGGCGCGTCCGGCCTGCTGCTGGGTCCGGTGTTCGAGTCGGCGACGCATGGATACGACACGCTCGACCATATGCATATCGATGTGCGATTGGGCGGGGATGCCGCGTTCGATCAGCTTGTCGCGGCCTGCCGGGACATGGGATTGCAGGTGATGCTGGATGGCGTGTTCAATCACGTGAGCCGCAATCATCCGGCCGTTCAGGCGGCGCTTGACGAGACCGCCGGACGCTTGAATCCGGCCGACAACCCGTGGCATGGTCTGGTCCGCGCGCATGTCGGTGATAATGGCGAACCCGCTTTGGATGTGTTCGAGGGGCACGGGGATCTGGTGGCGCTGGACCATTCGGCTGACGAGACCGTTGACTATGTGGTCCATGTGATGAGCCATTGGCTGGATCGCGGAGCCGCCGGCTGGCGCCTCGACGCCGCGTATGCCGTGCCGAGCCCGTTCTGGGCGCGCGTGTTGCCGCAGGTCAAAGCCGCACACCCGTATTCGTGGATTTTCGGCGAGGTGATCCATGGCGATTACCCGCGCATCATCGAGGAATCCACGATGGATTCGATCACGCAATACGAGCTATGGAAGTCGATCCAGCATGCGCTGGAGACGGAGAACTTCTTCGAGCTGGATTGGAACTTGAAGCGGCACAACGCGTTCCTGGATTCCTTCGTGCCGCAGACGTTCATCGGCAACCATGACGTGACGCGTATCGCATCGCAGATTGGCCCGGCCAAGGCGGCGTTGGCATTGGCGGTGCTCATGACGGTCGGCGGCGTGCCAAGCATCTATTACGGCGACGAACAGGGCTATGTGGGCGTCAAGCAGGAGCGTTTCGGCGGCGATGACGACGTACGTCCGAAGTTCCCCGGCTCCCCTGCCGAACTGTCCACGCTGGGAGAGCCGACATACCGGCTGCATCAGGCGCTGATCGCGCTGCGCCGTCGCAACCCATGGCTGCTGGATGCGCGTACCGAGGCCGTGAAGCTGGAAAACAAGCACTTCGTCTATCGTTCGACGAGCGCCGACGCCCAGCATTCCCTGACCGTGGACCTCAACATCGAGCAATCCCCCACTTTCACCATCCGCAACGCCGATGGCAGTACAGCGTATCAATGGTGAGCTCCCTCATCAGAGGGAGCTAACTCATTCACCTCTGAATGCCTCGGATCAGCAGGTCGAGCAGGTAACCGTACGACCGGTCGACCCGTTCGCGGCCGCGTGTGCGGGGTTGTGCGGAACGCAGTTCGAATTGGATGAACCCGTGTATGGACACCCAGATGGAGGATGCGATTAGATGGGGGTCATCGCCGCGGAATACAGATGCTGCCTGGCCGTATCGAATGATCTGCGTGATGGCGTCCAGGCAGTGCTGGGCCGAGTCCGACGCCTGCCCCATCCAGACCAGCGCGTAAATGCCGGGGGCGTCCAGCGCGTGTTCACGGTAGATTATGCCCGCCCTGCGCAGGCGCAGCACGGGGTCGGATTCGTCAATGGCGATGAGCTGTTCGCGCAGATCGGTGAAGTATGTGTCGATGAGCGCATCGCACACCGCCTGCTTGCCGCCGATGTGCTGGTAGATGCTGGTGGGCGACACATCGGCCTGTGCGGACAGCGCACGGATGGTCAGACCGTCCACACCGTCCCGTTCCACGATCCGCCTTGCCGCGTCAAGGATTCTCCCGTGGATTTCAAGGGTGGGCGTGCGTTTGGATCGGGGCTGCGATTGCGTCATATCCGTTATTCTAGGGTGCGTACAGGCCATTACCGCCGTTTCGGCATGGCCACGATCACAACGACTGCGGCGATAAGTGCAATCGTCATGGCCGCTAGGCAGGCGAACAGGCATCCGCATCGCAAACACCGGCCTATAACACAATCAGGCCCGACGACCATCAAAGGTCGTCGGGCCTGATTCATACGCGCTGTCGGACTAACGGCGTCCAGACTTCATACGGAATGGCGCATTGTGGCGATTCTTCTTGGAATGACGGCGGTTCGGGCCTTCCGTGTTGCCGTATTTGGCGATCATGCGGCGTTCGTGACGCTTGGCACCTTCTGAACGCTCGTCGCGTACGATGCGGTTCTCGTTCTTGCGATGGATGCGCTTGCCGCCTTCGCCCTGACGGGTGTTGCGCATGGACTGTCTGCGGCCGCCGAAATCGTCGTTGCGACCGTATCCGGCCCTGTCGCGCTTATCGAACTTGTCGCCCTTGCCGTACCGATCATTGCGACGGTTCTTGCCGTGCTGGTCGCGGCCATTGTCCTGACGCTCGTCGTACCGGTTCTTGCCGTATCCGTCGCGACGGTCGCCCTTGCGGCGCTCCTCGCGGCGGTCATCGCCATGCTCGAACAGATAGTCGCGGCGCTCGGCCTCGGGGTTGCTCATGCCTGCACGGCGTTCCGCACGGTTGCGGTTCTTCTTCACGGCCTTCTTGCTGGCCTTGTCGCCGTGCTTGCGCTGCGGCTCGCCTTCGGCAACAAACTCGCCGCCTGCGTTCTCGTGCTGGAACTCGGTCTCGACAACGTTCTGCTCGTCACGATTGCGATTGTGCTTGCGCTTGCCGCCGCGGCCGGACTCGTCGCCCGCCGCGTTCTTGGCGCCCCTGTTCTTGCCCTTGCGCGGGTTGCCCACGGGCTGCGACTTGTCGAGGCTCCAACCATCCACGCGCTCGGCGCGGTCGCCCACAAGCTCAAGCACTTCGGGCGAATCGTGGGTCACTTCGATCATCTTGGTCTTGATGCCGGCCTGGTTCAGCAAGCGGCGCGTCTCGCGGCGCTGCTCGGGCAGCACGAGGGTGACCACGTCGCCCGCCTTGCCGGCGCGGGCGGTACGACCGGAGCGGTGCACAAAGGACTTCGGGTCGGCCGGCGGCTCGACCTGCACCACGAGCTCCACGCCGCCGACGTCTATGCCACGGGCGGCCACGTCGGTGGCCACCATGACACGCACATCGCCGGAATCGAACGCAGCGAGGTTGCGATCGCGCTGGTTCTGGTTCAGGTTGCCGTGCAGCTCGGCGGCCGGAATGCCGTTCTGCGTCAGGTTCTTGGCGAGCTTCTTGGCCTGGAACTTGGTGCGGGTGAACAGGATGCGGCGGCCTTCGCCCGAGGCGAGCATGCGCACGAGTTCGTGCTTGTCGCCGCGCGTGGTTTCGAACACGTGGTGGGTCATCAGGTCGGGTTCGGCGGTGGCCGAATCGACCTCGTGCACCTTGGGATCGTGCAGGAAGGTGTTCACCACTTCATCCACGCCGTGATCGAGCGTGGCGGAGAACAGCATGTGCTGGGCGTCGGGCGAAATCTGCTCAAGCAGTCGCTTGACCGGTGGCAGGAAGCCCATATCGGCCATTTCGTCGGCCTCATCGATGACCACGACTTCGACGGACGAGAGCGTGAGCGCCTGCTGGCGCAGCAGGTCCTCAAGGCGGCCCGGGCAGGCGACCACGATATCGGCGCCGGCCTTCAGATCGCGGATCTGGTGGATGTACTTGACGCCGCCGTACACCGTGGTGGTGTTCATGCCGAACGTGTGGGCCAGCGGCATCAGCACGTCGTTGATCTGGTTCGCGAGCTCGCGGGTGGGGGCCAGCACCAGGCCGCGCGGGTGCGGTAGGAAGTCGTCGGCGCGGCGCTCTTCCAGGCTGGCCTTCTTGCGGCGCTTGATTTCCTTGCGGAACTCCTCCATCGCGATTTCGCCGAACGAATCGTAGGAACCGAGGCGGGTGACCAGCGGAATGGAGAATGCGAGGGTTTTGCCGGAGCCGGTGCGACCTCGGCCGAGAATGTCGCGGCCGGCCAGTGAATCGGGCAGGGTGTCGGCCTGAATGGGGAATGCGGTCTTCTTGTCATCTGCCGCAAGCACGCGCACCAGCGGTCCGGGTACGCCAAGTTCGCCAAAGGTAAGGGGGCGGGATTCCGCGCTGTCGTTCATCTGAAAATCAGCGGAATCGTCACGATCATCGAAATTATTACGGGGCACAGTGGCCTTTCATGTCAAAGGTTACGCAAATTACGCAAGCTTTCCGAGCTTAGCGTAAGCCCCCTACTTTGCTTGGTGCTCGCCACACTGTCATCCCACTCTTTACTTATGACCCCATGGGGCGGTAACTCGCCCATGGGGCGGCAACTCGCCCATGGGGCGGTTTGAAGAAATTGTGAAACCGCAGAATAAAGCCATTTTCACCTACCGCCCCATGAGGGTTTTACCACCCCATGGGATATTTGCCGCCCCATGGGTTTTACCACCACGTAAGGCGAGCACCGCTCCATGGAACACGCAAATGGCCCCCACCCGTGAAGGTAGGGGCCATTGTGCAAAAGGGCTGAGCCAAGATACAGCCCAGTAGCCCTAAAACACACTACAAAATATCCGGATCGTCTTTGGCAATAGTGCCGGTTGCCTTGCCAATGGCCTTCAGGCCGTGGTAGGCCACAAGAATCACGATCGTGCCAATGGCAATGCCGTTGAAGGAAATGCCACCAACAGTGAACGCGAATTGGCCGATGGCAATGATCATGGTGATGGCTGCCACCATGATATTCAGCGGCTTGTCGAAGTTGACCTTGTTCTCCACCCAGATGCGGATACCGATCATGCCGATCATGCCGTACAGCAGCGTGGTCACGCCGCCGAGCACGCCGGCGGGGATCGTGTTGATCACGGCACCGAACTTCGGGCACAGGCTCAGGATCAGGGCGAAGGCGGCGGCGCACCAGTAGGCGGCGGTGGAGTACACCTTGGTGGCGGCCATCA
>OCAV01002268.1_pt1 | contig 10505 bp, 5 predicted proteins | sample 1538331 | NCBI WGS metagenome assembly OCAV01 (sample SAMEA2580297, study PRJEB22360) | human gut metagenome | biome: human gut; feature: human-associated habitat; material: faeces | place: Denmark | collected 2008/2010
AGGTTGATCACGGTCTGCGGCGCGTATTCGGCGAGCAGTTTGGCCGCATCCTGGTCCACCAGCCAGTCGCCGCCCTTGATGGTGTCGTAGTAATGCCAGTGCCAGTCATCGGACTCCACATTGCCCAGGCTCGCGGCGATGCCGCCCTCGGCTGAACCGGTGTGCGAACGCAGCGGCTGCAGTTTGGAGACCACGAGGATCTTCGGGTCCACGCCTTGTTCCTTGAGCTCGGTGATCTCGGGGGAGCGCAGCAGTCCCAACGCCGCCGACAGGCCGGCCGCTCCGGCGCCGACGATCACCGCATCATACATATCTTCCAAACGTTTCGGACTCATGGGTTCGATTCTCGCACACCCGCCGAACAGCCTTCGAGCCGTGTCATGGAAGCCGATTAGCCGACACGGCTGCTCAGCTTGAGTATGCCGGCATCCCGCTCGATCACTCCCTTCAGCTCCAATGCGCCGAGTAGCTCAAGTATGGTGCCGATATTGGGAATCTCGTCGGGTACCGTCTCTCGCGCCACACGCAATAGTGCGTCCGGGGTGACGATGAGATGTCGTTTACGGCATTCACGAATCAATGCCACTAATGTGCGTTCCATTTCCGGCAGCTTGGCGATAATGATACGTTGTTGGGCTTCCTTCTCGGGATCGGGCTTCGGCTTGACACGAAGATCCGGCATCTGATGCGACGAGGGAAGCTCTTCACCCTTGCTTTTGTCGTTACCGGAATCGGCAGTTGCGCTCGCCGGCCCATCCTTGGATTGAGTGCGCGTAGGCTGAGTATGCTTGGTCTTCGAACGTTTCGAATGACCTGAATCTTGTGACGACTCCTGTGACGCCGATGATTCCGAGGATGCTGGCGATAACGGAGTCGTTGCCGGCACTTCCATGGCCTCCTCGTTTTCGGACGAGTCCTGACCTGTGGATTTCGATATGCCTGGGCATGCTGCCATAACGGGCTTATGCCGTTCATGGCATATATCCTCGGTGGATGTGGCGGCACACAGAATCATCGCTCGGTGGTCGCCGATCATCTTATTGCACCCGGCGTTGCAAGGCTGATTGATGTCACCGGGAACCGCATACACTTCGCGCAGCAATTCGCATGCCCATCCCGCGGTGTTGAGCGCTCCGGAACGCAACCGGGCTTGCGTCACAATCAATGTGGAAGACATGGCCGCGATAATGCGGTTGCGAAGCAGAAAACGACGGGCTTCGGGAATCGTCCCGGGGCACAGTTCACTGATCAGTGCACCACCCTGCGCCTCGATGCGTTCGAACAGCGTGCGGTTACGCATCGGTCCGATATGGTTGAGCCCGCCGGCGAATACGGCAACGGTTTTGCCCACATTGGCGGGCATTCTGCCGTGCAGCGCATTCAACGCTCCCCAATGTGCCGCCGCATCCGTGCCCATCGCGCCTCCGGACACGACCAGATGCCCGGCAACGGCTGCCTGTTCGGCTACGGTGTGTGCCACATACCGGCCATATTCGGTCACGTCCCGTGAACCGACGATGCCGACCGGTTTGGCGCAACTGGTCAATGCGCGTGGATCGCCTTTGATCCACAAACACAGCGGTGGCGCCCAATCGGAGCGAATGGACAGGTCGGCCAACTGCGAGGGCCAACATGGATGGCCAGGGCCGATAATCCATTGCGTGCCATCCATAGTGAACCAGTCGGCCAGTTGGATGATGTCTTGCGAGGGCAGGTCCATCATGCGGTTATGCCAGCAGGCCAGTGCATTGCGGAAGGAGCGCATCGCGTTCGCCGACGCCTTGCGGCCCCATCGAGTGAGGCCGTCCACGAACATGCGGTCAATACGTGACAGCGCCGGGCCGCAGATTTCAGATGGCTGGCTTGGATGGGATTGCGCCAACGCATGCCAGAGGGATTCGGCGTTTTCCGCGCCTTTGAGCGTGGCGTACATCATCACATCCGCGCCATCAAGACAGAACGTGAGCGCGGCACGATACAACGTATCCGTGGGAGGTACGGGAATAGTGCGCGAAACGGCGAGACTCGTATCGGTGTGATCCACACTTCCTGCGGTGCCGCCAGATTGCCGGATATCAGTAGCGTTACTCATGTCATCCTCGTTCTCATTTCGATGCCCTGATGGACGTCCTGTTCAGTGGGGGATACGCGGCCGGCCAGATCGGCGAGCGTCCAAGACAGACGCATGGCGCGATCAGCCCCGCGCAATGTGAGTTGATGATTGGACAGGGCCCGATTGACCAATTCCATCGCTTTCAGCGATGTATTGGCGTGCAGCCATTTGCCCGAAGCTTGCGCGTTGCACACCCATCCATACTGTCTGAACCGGTCTTTGGCCACTTGACGGGCACGAATCACACGAGCTTGTATCCCGGCACTGGACTCGCCGATTGGCTCGCTTTGCGCGGCAATGCGCGAGACTGGTGGCACCGCCATCTGAATATCCACACGATCCAGTATCGGTCCGGACAATCGCGAGAAATAACGTATACGGTCTTTTTCCCGGCAAGCGCAACGTTCGCCGGTGCCGTAATAGTATCCGCACGGACAGGGGTTGGCCGCCATGATGAGTTGGAATGAGGCCGGGTAGTAGGTGCTGCCTTTTGAACGGGAAAGCGCCACATACCCGGATTCCAATGGTTCGCGCAACGTCTGCAGGGCGCGTGCGCTGAATTCCGGTGCCTCGTCCAGAAACAGAATGCCTCGATGCGCGCGTGTGATTGCGCCGGGAACGGCGATGCCGCTGCCACCACCCACCAAGGCCGCCGTGCTGGCGGTGTGGTGCGGTGCCTCGAACGGCGGCATGTCGGTGATGCCGTACTGAGGCAGTATGCCGCACAGCGATCGAATCGATGCCACCTCCAGCTGTTCCGCCTCGTTCAACGGGCACATGATGCCGGGCATACGTGAGGCCAACATGGTTTTGCCGCTGCCTGGCGGGCCGGTCATGATGAGATTATGCCCGCCTGCCGCCGCCACTTGCCGTGCCCATTTGGCATGCTCCTGACCCAGAACCTCGTTCATATCGCCACAATCGTTGGGATGACTTGTGGGCGATTGATCCGTGGTGGTCTCGTCGGTAACCGGTGTATCGGGAATCGTATAGGTGGCATCGCCGCCCATCAGTTCGATGAGCTCACCCAAATGCCTCACGCCCACTACATCCAGTCCATCCACCATCGAAGCCTCGTCAAGATTGCGATGGGGAACAATCATTTTGCGCACGCCACGTTCCTCGGCATGCAGCATGATCGGGAGCAGCCCATGAATCGGCAGCACCGAGCCGTCAAGATTCACTTCGCCGAGCACAATGGTATCTTCTAGGCAATCATGCCCTATGGCACCCGCCGCACATAGGACGCTGGCCGCGATGGCCAGATCATGCGACGAACCGCGTTTGGGCATGGCCGCAGGGCTCATGTTCACGGTCACACGGGTTTGCGGCCAACCGAATCCAGTGGCTTGACACGCTGATTTCACGCGCTCGCGGGCTTCGGACAACGATGCATCCGGCAATCCGATGATGCTGAAGTATGGCAAGCCAGGGCTGATGAAAGCCTGCACTTGGACGATGAAGGCCTTAAGGCCGATCAGTCCGACTGAGAGGGTGCTGCCGATAGCCATGTCTACTCCTTTCACAATGTGTTTCGCAACGTGGCTGTTTTTTTTGGGGGGGGGCTTCAGAAGGCATTTTCAATGTGATGCACGAGCGGCCTGCCCACCCGAAGCACGATGGTGACGACATCGAAACGGACCGCCGAATGCGGCACCCGATTACGCCGGTCAAGTAGCCAATCGCAGGCGGCTTTCCTGAGATTGTGCTGTTTCGCCGGCGTAATGGCCTCTTGCGGATATCCGTAATGCATGGACCGGCGTGATTTCACTTCGACGAACACCACCGTGTACTCGGGATTGAGCATCACGATGTCCAATTCGCCGTAACGGGTATGCCAATTGCGGCTCAAGGTCGTCCAACCGTGTTCCTCCAGCCACGCGGCGGCATACTGCTCGCCGAGCGCGCCGAACTGTTTGGGCGTCAGATTGCGGTCGCCCATCGTGGCCGCAATCCGTTCCGAAGGCAGCATTGCCTGCGGATCAGGTGAAGCCAGCATGGGCTGGTGAAAGGCAAGACCGGCGTCGATGCCGGACTTCGTCGTCGGCTGAGTAGGTGGTAAAGCGTTCATGATTCCACTGTGCGGGTTACTTATGTAAGAGCACAAGCGCAACCGGCAAATGTGGATACTATGACGCGGTTTGGCGTGTTGTGGATAACGTGTGGATGAAAACTCGGTTATCCACCATTAGTTCAGAAGGTTTACCAAGGCTCACCAGTCGACTTCCCTGTGACGAAAAAACAACCCATCGGATTGTTCGCTGAATACGTCAGACCCAGTGAGCGGAGAGGGGAGCCAAGGTGCGGTCACTTCACCAAATCGGTGAGTTCGCCAAGGTTCAGTTCGAAACTGACGCCACGATCCTCGAAATGCGGCTGGTTACGGGTGCTGGCCATGGCGTGGCGCACGAACTCACCGGCGATTTCGGCCGACTCGGCCAGGCCGCGGCCGGCCATCACCGCGCCGCACAGGGCAGAGGCGAAGGCGTCACCCGTGCCATGAATCATGTATGGCAACTTCTCATGAGCCAGCTCGATCTTGCCGGCAACACCGGTGGAAGCGCTGGCCACATAGTTGACGATTTTGCCATCGCCATGGTCGATGCCCTTCAGCACCACGTTCTTGGCACCCAACTCCAGCAGAGCACCAAGCAGCTCGTTAACCGTGGCCTCATCAATATCCTGGCCAGGATAGTCACGCTTGGTGAGAATGCTCGCTTCGGTGAGGTTCGGCATCAACACGTCGGCACCATCGGCCAGCGCGCCCATTGCCTCGCACAGCTCCGGTGTGTACGTGGGGTACATTTCGCCGGCGTCTCCCATCACCGGGTCAACCAGACGCAGCGCGTTCGGATATTCGCGGTAGAGACGCTGAATGATCGCCACCTGATCGGGGGAGCCGAGGAAGCCTGAATACACGCCATCCAGCTCCACGTCTTCCTTCTGCCAGGCATCCAAGTAACCGGAGAGAATATCCGTGGTGTCATGGAACGTGAACACTGCATAGCGCGTGTGCGCCGAGAACAGGGCGGTCGGCACCGGGCACACATCGCAGCCGGCGGCCGAGAGAATCGGAATCGCGGCGGTCAGCGAGCACTTGCCGTAGCCGCACATGTCGTGCACGGCGGCCACGCGCGGAATATAGTTCGGATCACGGTCATACAGAGTTACATCGGTCATGTCTGTTCGAATCCCTTCACCATGTTGGCGGAATAATTCATTGGCGATGTTTGACTGTAGTCGTTCGTCATGTAAACCATGTAACCGGGCGGCAGAAAAATGAAACAGACGTCATCACCGAGCGGGCAAACCGTCTTGGTGACGGGTGGAACAAGCAATCATCACGGACACTTGAGCCATGCGCGAAAGGCATGGCAGCGATATCACCGTGACCGCAGTCGACCTTGAAAGCGCATGCGTGCGGCCCGGCGTGTCGCGATAATTTCAACGACTTTTTCGTGACTTCTGACAGTCGCTCACGTCAATGATTCCAAGGCTTTATAAGCCCTTATAGGCAAGTCCGATAACGTTCAGCTTGCGCCGCGCGGCCCAAGCGTCGTAACTTCATAACCAACACCTCGCCAACCGCCCGAACACGGCAGGCGGGTGGCAAGGAAAAATCCTCGCGACCTAGCACAACCAAGGAGAATACCATGGCCGAGAACAACAAGAAGTACCGTTTTGAAACCCTGCAGCTGCACGTCGGCCAGGAGCAGGCCGACCCGGCCACCGACTCCCGCGCGGTGCCGATCTACCAGACCACCTCCTACGTCTTCCACAACTTCGACCACGCCGAGGCCCGCTTCGGACTGGCGGACCCGGGCAACATCTACGGCCGTCTGACCAACTCCACCCAGGGCGTGTTCGAAGACCGCATCGCGGCCCTCGAAGGCGGCACCGCAGGCCTGGCCGTCGCGTCCGGCGCGGCCGCCGTGGAATACGCGGTGCGCAACATCACCCAGTCCGGCGACCACATCGTCGCAGCCAAGAACGTGTACGGCGGCACCTTCAACCTGCTGCGCCACACCCTGCCGCGCGACGGCATCACCACCACCTTCGTCTCCGCCGAGAACCCGCAGGAGTTCGAGGACGCCATCCAGGAGAACACCAAGCTCGTCTACTTCGAGACCTTCGGCAACCCGAACGCCGACCTGCCCGACTTCGAGGCCATCACCGCCATCGCCCACAAGCACCACCTGCCGGTGATCGTGGACAACACCTTCGCCTCCCCGTACCTGTTCCGCCCGCTGGAGCACGGCGCCGACGTCGTTGTGGAATCCGCCACCAAGTTCATCGGCGGCCACGGCACCACCCTCGGCGGCGTGATCGTGGAAGGCGGCAAGTTCAACTGGGCCGAAGTGCCGGGCAAGTTCCCGACCCTGACCGAGCCGGATCCGTCCTACCATGGCCTGAACTTCTATGAGGCCCTCGGCGGCGCCGCCTTCGTGACCCGCGTGCGCGCCATCCTGCTGCGCGACACCGGCGCCACCCTGTCTCCATTCGCCGCCTTCCTGCTGCTGCAGGGCACCGAAACCCTGTCCCTGCGCGTCGAGCGCCACGTCCAGAACGCTCTGAAGGTCGTCGAGTACCTGCAGACCGTGCCGGAAGTCGAGTCCGTCTCCCACCCGTCCATCCCGGGCCGTCCGGATCACGACCTGTACGAGAAGTACTTCCCGAACGGAGCAGGCTCCATCTTCACCTTCGATATCAAGGGCGGAAAGGATGCGGCTCGCGTCTTCATCGACAATCTGCACCTGTTCTCTCTGCTGGCCAATGTGGCCGACGCAAAGTCCCTCGTCATCCACCCGGCTTCCACTACGCACTCCCAGGAGACCCTGGAAGAGCTCGAGGACCAGGGCATTCACCAAGGCACCATCCGCCTGTCCATCGGCACCGAGAACATCGAGGACATTCTCGATGACCTGAAGGGCGGCTTCGAAGCCCTTCGCGCTTCCGGCTTGGCCAAGTGAGGTCGACAGGAGGGTTGACGGCCCGATGAGAAGGGGCGCGATGCTAATGGGGTGCATCGCGAATCATCGAGCCGCATGGGGTGCCTTCCGCCTGATCGCTTGACCCAAGGAGTAGAAAGCTCGCACTGACGTCATGCAGTGCGGGCTTTCTTGCGTCTGTATGCCTCACACTGTTTGCGCAGAGGCATGAATAGTGTGAGACCTGAGACGACATAATCCTCAAGGATGAGGGCCGGCGCGTGGCCGACCGCCCAATTCAGTCTGGCGCACGATGGGGCGCGCTGTTATTTCTTCATAAGTTGGAATCGTCATCCGGGCATAAGGCCCGGCCAAATATGGAGAGACATTATGAACGTGCAGAACCCGTCCGCATCGCGCGGCATCGCTATTCAGGCCGTCGACTTGGTCAAGAACTACGGCACCGGCAGCAATATGGTTCACGCCCTGCGTGGCGTGAACGTGAGTTTCGAACGCGGCAAATTCACCGCCATCATGGGCCCGTCCGGCTCCGGCAAATCCACGCTTATGCACACGCTCGCCGGCCTCGACTCCGCCACATCCGGGCATATTCTTTTCGGCGGGGCAGACCTGACCCGCATGGACGACAAGCAGCTCACCTTGCTACGTCGCCACAAGATCGGCTTCATCTTCCAAAGCTTCAACCTGTTGCCCATGTTCACCGCAGAGCAGAACATCCTCATGCCGCTGACTTTGGCCGGTGATAAGCCCGACCGTGCCTGGTTCGATCTGCTCGTAGAAACCTTGGGACTCAAGCAACGGCTCAACCATCGTCCGAACGAGCTGTCCGGTGGCCAGCAGCAGCGCGTGGCCATCGCCCGCGCGCTGATTACCAAGCCGAAGCGGTTGTTCGCTGCCGAGCCGACCGGCAACCTCGACTCCGTCTCCAGCGCCGAAGTGCTCGGCTTCCTGAAGCGTTCGGTCAACGAGCTTGGCCAAACCATCGTCATGGTCACGCACGATGCGGTGGCCGCCTCCTACGCCGACCGTGCCATCGTATTCGCCGACGGACAGATCGTGGCCGACGAGGCGAATCCCACTGCCGAAACGATGAACGAGCTGCTTATGGCCGAACGCGAACGCGCCACGCGCACTGCCGTCACCAGCACACGCGCCGACACGCTCGCCCGTCTTGCCGGTGTAAAGGATGTGCCCAACCTGCCCATCACCGACGCTCCATTGCCCCCAGCTGGGAGAACCGGCACCATGCGCCATGCCCGCGCCGCCGCCCAGCACGCTCGCTGAGCCGGAAAGCGAGAGACAGGACACCCCCATGTTTTCCATCACTCTGAAACTCATGAAGAAAAGCGCCAGGATGCTGATTCCGGCAGGCATCGCCATCCTGATCGGCACTGCGTTCATCGCCGCTACCTTCCTGTTCGGCAACGCGATGAACGATGCGCTTGCCGCTCAGAACACCGCCCAGCTCGGCGGCGCGAACTACGTGATCAGCCCGGATAGCGGCAAGGACCTGACCGATAAGGACCAGGACTACATCTACACGCGCACGGTTAACGACTTCCAGCTTGACCGCATCCGCGCCACCGAAGGCGTCAAGGACGCGCGCGCCAGCTACGCGGGTTCCGTGACCGTAACCCGTGGCAACAAGCATGCCAGCAGCTACGTCATCACCACCGCCGCAAAACGTACGCTGCTGCCGGTCACCATCACGCAAGGAGACCAGCCGGCGGACAGCAACGAGATTGCCCTGACCAAGTCCGTAGCCGACCAGCTTGGCGTCAAGGTAGGGGACCGTGTGACCGTCAACTCGCAGGCGGCGCAGTATGCGGGCAAGACCGGCGATTCGGCCGGTAATACCGGTGACGCTGGTGATGAGTCGGCCCAGAACGCCGATGGCACGAGCTCGCACGACGGTGATTCCGATGCCGCGTCCGGTGCGTCCGTCTCATCCGATGGTGCCAACACTGCCGACTCCGGCATGACCGTGCGCGTGGTAGGCCTTACCGACGACCCGAACGGTGCCTACGCCTACTACGGTGGCGCTTCCGTGCTTTCCGACAACGTTATTACCGCGATGGCCGGCAGCAACGATTTCGGCAACCTGCCTGTCTACCTCGTCTATCTCGATATCGACGATGCCAGTGACACGGCTGCGGCATCCACCGTGAAACAGGTCAGCACACTGCTCCCTAAGCATTTCAGCGTGCAATCCCGTGCCGCGCTCGTCGAGGAATCCGTCAAAAGCATGAGCTCGGGCGAAACCAGCATCACCACCATCTTCCTGCTGAGCTTCGGCATACTTGCCATGCTGGTCGCGGCACTCGTCATCGCCAACACCTTCCAAGTGCTCGTGGCACAGCGCCGCCGCACACTCGCCCTGCTGCGCACCATCGGCGCGAACAAAAGCCAGCTGTATGTCTCCGTGCTGTTTGAAGCCGGTGTGCTGGGACTGATCGCCTCCGCACTGGGAGTGGGCCTGGGCATCGGACTCATGGCCGCACTATGCCAGTCGGGCCTGATGAAAGCCACCGGCATGACCATGCGACTGGTACTATCCGGTCCGGTGTTCACGGTGCCGATGGCGTTCGGCATCATTATGACGGTGATTGCCTCGCTCGGCTCCGCGCGTTCCGCTACCGCCGTCACCCCGCTGGAAGCGTTGCGACCCATCGAACTGACCGACACGCGACGGGCCGGTGTGGTCCGCGCCGTGATTTCCATGCTGCTGATTGCGGTCGGCGTGGCACTGTGCGCATTCTCTGTATGGCAGATGTCCGAGAAAATCGCCGGACGTGATTCAATGGCCGACAAGCAGTATTCGCTGGTGCTGCTCGCCGCCATCATCGGATGTGCATTGATCTTCCTTGGACTGGTGCTTTCCGCCACGTTCTGGTTACCGGTGCTCATGCGCGGCGTGGGCGCGCTGGTTGCACTGGCCGGTCCGTCCGCCAAAGTGGCACATGCGAACATTCAGAAGAACCCGCGCCGCGTGGCCGCCACCGGTGCCGCACTGCTTATCGGCGTGACGCTGGTCTCCACCATCGCCACCGGTGCCGCCAGCGCCAAGCAAACCATGAACGAGGCGTTGACCACGCGCTACAGCGTCGACATGATTGCCGCTGGCACCGATATGACTGGCAAACAGGCCAGCGAGGCAGCCAAAGTCAAGGGCGTTCAGAGCAGTATCTACGCGCCGACCCGCATGATGACCATGAAGGATGCCGACGGCAAGAGTCTGAGTGTGCTGGTCGTGGGCGTGGATGGCGTCGACGCGCTGCGCAAGGTGGTGCGCTCCGATTTGTCCGGTGTGACCATTGATGGCGATTCCGTACTGATGCCCAAGTATTCCGCCGCTACAGGCAAGGATATTCCGCTGGACAAGAGCGTTACGTTCACGGCTGGAGCGGGCGAAGCACAAGACGACGCCACCCAAATACGTCGTT
>OCAV01002273.1_pt1 | contig 10481 bp, 6 predicted proteins | sample 1538331 | NCBI WGS metagenome assembly OCAV01 (sample SAMEA2580297, study PRJEB22360) | human gut metagenome | biome: human gut; feature: human-associated habitat; material: faeces | place: Denmark | collected 2008/2010
AACGCTGCCTCTGAAACCGGCTTTCTCCAAAGCAGCGACGCCTTTGATCGTAGTACCGCCTGGCGAACAGACGGCGTCCTTCATTACACCGGGATGCGTTTCGTTTTCCAGATACAGCTTACCTGTACCGCAGATCATTTTAGCCGCCAAACGATAAGCTGCCGCTCTGTCCAAACCATATTTGACGCCGGCATCTGCCAGCGCTTCCAGATACATCGCTGTAAACGCCGGTGCACAGCCGCTGACTGTACCTGCCGCCGAAAGCTGGGCAGTATCGACCATTTCCAACAGGGCAATTTTACCAAACAGCTGTGTAAACCGGGCAAATTCCTCCGGTGTCAGCGAATGCTGCTTTTCACAAACTATGATCCCCTCTCCCACAGCTACAGGCGTATTGGGAATGGTGCTGAGATGATGTGTATGTGGTTTGAAAAGCTTTTCATAGGCAGCAAAATCATAACCGGCAGCTATGGAAATAACTGCTTTTCCCTGCAGCAGCTCCAATACAGGTTTGGTCACAATTTCGATCATATAGGGCTTAACGGCCAATATTACAAAATCGCTGTTGGTTACTACCTCCTGTGCTGTTTCTACTGCCTTGATACCTGTTGCAGCCGTTGTTTTCTGCAGCTTGGCAAAGCTGCCAGCACAGGCGAAAATCTGTTCTTGCTTAACTGAACCAGCAGCCAGCAGGCCTTTGACCATAGCCTGCGCCATATTACCATAGCCAATAAACCCTATCTTTAAATTCTCTTCCATGTCTATGACCTGCTTTCCCTGTAATTTTATTTTGCATTTCTTTCTTAATCCTACTGCCTTTTAGTCTACCACTCGCTGTTGCTGCCGTCAAACGCCTGTTATAACGGCACTCTCATCTAAAGAATATTGTCAACGGCAGATTTTTACTTATCAATAAACATGGATATAAACACCTATTGAAAAAATTTTTTCGGTGCTTTTATAAGAGAAAATTATATTTTATGATGATTGTTATTGTAAATATTCAAAAAGTCTTCTAATTAATAACTTTTCCTGTGTATGCAGTATTTTGTATCTTTTAATTTCGACAACACTGTGCTAAAATAACAGTAAGGATATTAGTTATTACAAGGAGGTTTATTATGAATACCACACCTGTTAAAATCGTAGAAACTGTTCTGCGCGATGGTCATCAGTCTCTGGCGGCTACCAGAATGCGTATTACCGATATGGTTCCTGTTCTGGAGGAACTTGACGATATGGGCTATTATGCCCTGGAGGCCTGGGGCGGCGCTACTTTTGACGCCTGCCTGCGCTTTTTAGATGAAGATCCGTGGGAACGTCTGCGTACTTTAAAAAAACACTTACAGAAAACCCCGATCCAGATGCTGCTGCGTGGTCAGAATATTTTGGGCTACAGCCATTATGCCGATGATGTTGTAAAAGAATTCGTTAAACGTTCTGTCGATAACGGCGTTTCCATTATCCGTATTTTTGACGCTCTGAACGACACCCGCAATATGGAATGCTCGATGCGTGCCGCTAAAGAAGCAGGCGCACACGTACAGGGCGCTTTTGTTTATACTATCAGCCCCTACCATAAGGACGAAGACTTTTTAAGGGTTGCCCAGGAGCTGGTCCAAATGGGCGCCGATTCGATCTGTATCAAGGATATGGCGGGCCTGCTGTCGCCGTATAATGCCGAAAAACTGGTACGTACGCTCAAATCACAGCTTACCGTTCCGATCGATATCCATACCCACTTTACCAGCGGTATGGGTGATATGACTTATTTAAAAGCTATCGAAGCCGGCGTCGATATGATCGATACCGCTTTATCTCCGTTCGCGCAGAGCACCGGTCAGCCCTCTACCGAGGCTATCGTTGCTACCCTGCAGGACCATCCCCGGGATACCGGTATCGAACTGACCAAGCTGCACAAGGCGGCCGATTATTTCCGCGGCGTCAAAACACAGCTTGTTAAAGATTTTGGCCTGAACGACAATATTCCCATCGATCCTAAGGTACTCACTTTCCAGATCCCCGGCGGTATGCTGTCGAATCTGCTGAATCAGATGAAGGAAATGGGTTCTGCCGATAAATATCCAGAATTACTGGAAGAAATGCCGCGCGTACGCGCCGAGCTTGGTTATCCGCCGCTGGTAACACCTACCAGCCAGATCGTAGGCTCTATGGCTGCTTTGAATGTCACTTTAGGCCGTTACAAGATGATCCCGAATGAAGTCAAAGACCTTGTTCGCGGAAAATATGGCCGCACACCTGCGCCGATCGATCCTGAAGTCAAAAAATTGGCTATCGGTGACGAACCGCAGATCGATCATCGCCCTGCTGACGATATTGCGCCGCAAATGGAAAGCCTGAAAGCCAAACTGGCTGCTGCCGGCTATCCCAACGCCGACATCGACGATGTTTTATCTTATGCCTTGTTCCCAGATGTTGCTTTAGCCTATTTCAAAAAACACCGTTGACCTGAAACACAAAAGCCGTATGTCATAAGACATACGGCTTTTGATTTGCCTAATTTGACAGCACTTATTTTTATTCAGGATATAATCCCTGTTTTATTGTTCGTAAACCATCGATAGTCCTTATACCAGTAGTATACATAAGATTAAATTTGAGCGGATAAATACGTCTGTTCTTTACCGCTTTCATCGATTTGAATTTAGGATCTTCCATCAAATATTTGCTTGCGCTTTCAGTAGCTTTACTATAATAAGAAATAAAGATCACATCAGGGTCGTAATAAAGTAAATCTTCCTGCCCCAAGCGCAATGACTCAACAGGCATTTTACCTCCAAGACGTTCTACCATATCGCCAACCAGCCAGTTTCTGTCATAATTTATTATATAACGCTTAGTCATTTCTATGACCATCACAGTAGGAGGCTTACGTCCTTTTATTTCTTCTTTAATTTTACTGATTTCTGTATAGATCTCATCCACATAATTCTTGGCTTTATCTTCCTCCCCAAAGATTCGTCCCATATCGAGCAGATACTGACATTCCTCCTCAATAGTTCCTTCGGGGACTGTTTTATTAGATGTAGCAACTATATATGTATTGATCCCCCTTTTTTCCCACCAGCTCGTTGTTCTAAGCCATGACGGGCTAAAGGTCGACTTCCAGCCTATAATTAAATCAGGCTGAGCTGCAACAACAGTTTCCATATCAAAGTTATGGGTACTGAACTGATGTACTTTCCTTAACTCTTCCGGATATTTTTCCTGCAACTGTCTGTAAAAAACACTTTCTTTATTAACAGAAGTAAGCGCAATTCGGTCACCTTGCTCCAAAGATAACAATGTTTCCAAATCATTAGTAATATCCAGTACAACTCTTTCAGGTATTGCATCAAAAGTAATTTTTCTGGGATTTCCATCTGAACCATAGGTCGCAATATCTACATATTTGTCTTTGGTACCAGAAAGATTTTTACTTATCAGCGGAGGAACACATGATTGTATACAACTGCTACACAGAAAAACGCAAATAAGAAAAATTCCTACCAATATTTTGAACTTTCTTTTTCTCATCATTGATCAGGTACGCATTCTTTTAAAACTTATAATTCATGCCAATCAAGAAAGAACGTCCTGGCTGTGCATATGCGCCTTGCCCTAAATAAGAATGAGCTTTGAGTTCATAGCCTTCATTAGTTATATTATTGACCTGAAGGTATGCAGTAATATTTTTATTTATTTTGTAGTTTAGATTCATATCCATTACGAAAAACTTACTTGCGGTAAACAGCGAACTGCAACCGCTATATAACGATGATAACAGGGAAACGTTCCATTTATCTTTCTGATAATTTAAATCAAGTGCGTATTGATTAACAGGACGATAAGCATTGATATAAGCATTAATCAAGCTTGTATCCACCTCTAGCCCCGGTTTGAAAGTCATACCATTTTTAGACTTCCATTCTTCTTTAACATGGGAATAAGAGCCAGACAAAGACCAATTCTGATCAAACTGATGCTGCACAGCTAAATTTATAGCCTGTTTTTTCTGAGTAGCGTTCAAATCTCTATCTATCCAGTCCTCCGTATCCGTATCCCAAACAGACATACAGGCAATAGCATTAGACATGTCCATATAATTATAATTAATACTGGCTGATGTTTTCTTTGAAAAATTCTTGCGCAGACCCATTGTCAGAGAGTAGCCTCTTTCATCCTCCAACTTCTGCTCCTGATAAAGATAGTCATCTGCATAATCTCCCAATCCTAATGGGCGGTGGATTCTTGTCCAACCAAAATAAATACTGCTGTTGTCATCAAAAGCATACTGTGTATTGATTGCGTAAGTAATCTCTGAATTAGAACTATTCTCCTGTGTTTCGCTGCTTCCCTTCTGTGTAGTCTTAAAAGCATCATAATGCTCATATCTTATTGCCGGAGTAATCTCCCATTTGTCACCGATATGGATTTTATCCTGAATGTATCCGCGGTATGTATTACGATCTACATCCTTACGTCCATTTTTCGTACTCCAACTTTTATGATTAGCCCTGTCATAGGTCCAGCCAGTTAAAACATCATGCTGCCCATAAACTTTTCCTAATTGGAATTGAACCCCTCTGTTATCTTCCTTATGATAGCTCGGTTTCCTTATTTTAGAAACTTGGCTCGCATCAGCCCATTTATCCCAGTCTGGATGTCCTGGATATATATCCGCAGGAGCGCCTTTAAAGCCGCCATAGGAATGCCAGTAATTATGCGACTGATTATAGATTCGCACAAAACTTTCCATGCCATTTTCTTTATTGAAAGAATAAGTAACATCAATATCATTAAATGCATGAGCTGTATAAGACCCAGTAAAAGCTTGCGTATAAAATGTATTCCTATAGCCGGGATTGACCAGATCACCATAAAGCCCCTTTCTCTCCGCTTCACGAATACGAAGATATTCTTCTCTGCTCATATAACGCCAGTCCGGCGTTGTAATGGGATAACCATCCTTTCCATTAGTATGATTATACGAGACTCTAAGGCTGTGTTTATCATCGAACTCCTTGTCAATACTAAAATTTACGCCTTCATCCTTCCAAGCTGTACCACGATATCTATAAGTTTTCTTCGTCAGTCGGTCATAATATTTGGTATCCCCTGACATATCTCTATTAGCAGATACAAAATACCTGAGCGACCCATCCTTAGAAGAGCCTGAGTAATTTGCCTTGTAAACATGGTGCCCCCAGGAACCTGTCGAAACATCAATACTTCCGCTTGGTTCTAACGATCCCTTTCTGGTAATTATATTGATAACACCGCCTGTAGCATCAGGACCATAAACAGAAGCTCCCGGACCTTTAATGATTTCGATTTTCTCAATATTATCAATACTTGTTATCTGGTCCAAATTAACTAAGGCTTTTGTGGTATTAGCAGTATAACCCCCTGAAAATAAGCCACTTGCAGCATTATCAACCCTTCTTCCGTCAATACATACAATAACTCTGTCATCACCATTTATTGAAACGGAAGTATTGTAATATCCGGCCGTATTATATTCACCTCCGCGGTAACCAGGGCTGTTTATATAAACACCAGGTATTCTTTTTATAGCATCCGTTAAATTTCCATAGTGACGCTCTTCTATTTCTTTTCTGGTCACAACATCCACATCGCCGCCGGTGCGATAATAAGACTGTTCAGTGATGACGTTACCGAATTTGTCTTTGGCACCTTCTACTAACATTCCTTCCAGATTAAATTTTGCTACTGCTTCTTCATCATCGTTCTTAATCTCATCTGCTGCTGCCGCATTGGCAATAGCAGATAATAAAAACATTAGTGACAGTACTGTTTTTCCCATTTTTTTCATAAAATTCAGCTCTCTTTCATCAAAATATATTTTATTTAATTGGAAGTATCTAAACTAGAAGACCAATTTATTATATACATTTAGAATTTTTGTGAGACACCAATCATAAAGTTGCGCCCCGGCATAGGAAAAGCACCTTTACCCATAAACGGATAGACATTTTCTTCATAACCTTCGTTAGTCAGATTATTTAATTGCAGATAAACAGTAGTACTTTTGCTGGCATTATAGTTTATTCCTAAATCTAATACAAAAAAGCGGTTGTCGGTAAAATATTCTGTACTCATTCCCGTATACATCGTCGCCGTCAAAGCAGAAAACCATTTTTCATTTTCATAACTTAAATCAGCAACATAACGGTTTTTAGGACGAATTGTATTGATATACGCATTGATGGTATCGTTCGTCAGCATAATACCCGGTTGAAACTTCATGCCCTGTTTGGCTGTCCAGGTTTCATCAATATAGGAATAGCTCCCGCGTATTTTCCAGAATTTTCCCAACTTGTGCCCTAAACCAAAATTAAAAGCTTTGCGGCTTTGCTTGGCATTAACAGCTTTCGTTTGCCATTTTTTTAAGTCTTCATTGCGAACAGACTGCCGCGAAATTGCATTCGACATATTTGTATAGGCAAAATTCACAAAGCCTTCCGTACTTTTAGAAAAGGTTTTTCTAAGGCCAAGAGTCCACACGTTTCCCTGTTCTTCCTCAAGTTTTTGATCTTGATAAAGCATGCTTTTCGCTTCATAATCGGCAGCTCTTAAAGGACGTTTTACCTGTGTCCAACCACCAAAAATACTAAAACTAGGGTCAAAGGAATATTGGGTATTTACAGCTCCGGTTACCATAGAAAATGAACTATTCCTGTTAGACAGTTCCCCCTCGTCATTTTCTTTACTGTTTGCATCTGCATGCTGGTATCTTAATGCTGGGGCGATCTCCCATTTATCACCAATATGGATTTTATCCTGAATAAAGCCGTCAAAAGTTTTCTGTCTTACGTTAACAGAACTTTTCTTCTTTGTTGTATAATTAGTGCTGAAACTTTCATGCCGTGACCAGTCCATCGTGCCACCAATCAAAATATCATGTTTACCGACAGCTTTTCCTAACTGCATCTGTATGCCACGGTTAGAATCGTTATTACGCATTGGATCTGATTTTGAAACCAGATTGGCCTCTATAAATTCATCCCAGCCTTGCTCCCCAGGCCACGGCATCGGCCAAGGATCATAATTTGGTCCATAATTGGCCCAATATTTATGCGACTGATCGTATACGCGAACAAAACTTTCCATATCATGCTCTTTATCAAAAATGTACGTCAAATCCATATCGTTATTGATATGGGCAGTGTAAGACCCGTTAAACCCAAGATAATGATTAAAATAATTACGATAACCAGGATTTTTAAAGTCTCCATATTTTCCACTATTCTTCATATCATTAAAAATACGGTACCAATCGTCTTTAGACATATAACGCCAATCCGTTGCGATAATAGGATTACCATCCTTGGCATTAGTATGATTGTACGAAAAAATCAAGCGTTTAGTATCGTCAAAATATTTATCTAAACGTACATTGACTCCCTCATCTTTAAACTGAGTACCACTGAACCGGTAATCTTTTCCCGTCATATTATCATGATATTTAGTACTGCCGCCCATATCACGCATTGCTGATATGAAGTATCTGAACGATCCGTCATCGCTGGATCCTGAAAAATTGCCACGATAGACATGATGCCCCCAGGATCCTGTAGATATATCAATATTACCGGAAGGTTTAAGAGTCCCTTTACGGGTAATAATATTTATAACACCACCTGTAGCGTCTGCACCATAAATAGATGCTCCCGGTCCTTTGATAACTTCGATCGCTTCGATATTATCAATACTCGTCACCTGGTCTATATTAGTCAACCCTGCAGTACCGCCAATACCTTGCGTCGAGCCACTCATCATCATACTGACAGCATTATCTACGCGGCGACCATCCAGACAAACTACAACTCTGCTGTCACCGTTAATACTGACATTAGTAATATAATAACTTCCTGTCCCGTATTCACCGCCACGATAGCCGGGACTAGTAACCTGAACACCCGGAATTTTTTTGATAGCGCTTGTAATATCAGGAAAATGCCGTTTTTCAATTTCTTTGCGGGTAACAACATTCACATCACCGCCAGTTCGGTAATAAGACTGTTCAGTAATGACATTGCCAAACTTATCTTTGTCACCTTCTACCAATATCTCTTCAAGATTAAATTTAGGCACATTTTCGTTTTGTTCATTACTTTTAACTTCTTCAGCCGCACTGGCATTAGCAGTTACTGCCAGCAGCAGCAATAAACAGACAGCTTCCCCCATGTTTTTCATCAAATTCAACCTTCTTTCATTGATTTTTATAGCTTCTTTTTATTTCTCTTTCAGTGGGCAGTCTCTTGACAATTCCTTAATCTTAGCCCCCATTACTGCCAAAAAATATTTCTCATCCCGCTCCCTTTTTTTTATTTATTTCTTATTCACAGGGCTTTATTTCCAATGCTGCGGTAAATAAACTATATTCAGCTTTCCATTCAAAGGATTATGATGCACTTTACTTTCTACGCCATATATATCGTATATAAACTTTTCTGTTAAAAGCTGTCGTGGTTCCCCCTCTCCAATGATCGAACCTTCCTGCAGTGCGATCAGTCTGTCACAGTACATAGCAGCTATATTTAGATCATGAACCGCGGCCACAACAGTCAGATCAAGGCTTTTGACAATATCCATGATCTGCAGTTGATATTTAATATCCAGATGATTAGTCGGTTCATCCAAAACTAAGCATTCTGTTTGCTGAGTCAATGCACGGGCCAGGATCACTCGCTGCTGTTCACCTCCCGATAAAGTAGAAAAGTTACGTTCTTCAAAATTACCCAGGCCGACTATTTTTAACGATTCATGTGCTATTTTAAAATCTTCCGGATTATCCCGTTCTAAAAGTTTTTTATGCGGCGACCTTCCCAACATTACAACTTCTAAAACAGAAAAATCAAAGCTGTAAAAATTATGTTGTGCTACGACGGCCAATTTTAAAGCAGATTCCCTATAAGAAAGCTCATCCAGCTTTTGATTATCCATGATAATATCACCCGACGTAGGCTTTTGTACCCGATACAGACATTTCAAAAAAGTACTTTTCCCACTGCCATTTGGTCCTATTATGCCAACAAATTCTTTAGCTCGCAGAGAAAAGTCTATTCCTTTCAAAATCTCCTTCCCGCCAAGAAACATTTTTACAGCTTCAGTAAATATTTCCATATCAATTTCCTCCAAAACCATATGTACGTTTAATCATTAAATAAACGAAACAAGGAGCGCCAATAAGCGAAATTAAAATTCCTATCGGTAATTCTGTTTGCGGAATAACTATACGGCACAATCCATCAGCAAGTACTAAAAAAACAGCTCCTGTTAACGCAGCAACCGGTATAAGCTTTTTATGGTCGGTTCCTACCAGCATTCGAATTATATGCGGTACTATCAGTCCCACAAAACCAAGCATTCCTGCCGAATAAACTACGAATCCGACAATCAAAGAACTTAACAGCAAATATAACTGTCTGTATAAATGTAAATCCGTACCCAGTGTTATAGCTGACTCATCTCCTAAGAGCATTAAATTGAGCAGCCTGCTTTGTGTCCAAAAAAACAGTATCGTTAAAATAACTATAGGCGTTATCACAGATAAGTTATCCCATTGTGCTCCGGCAAAACTTCCCATCATCCAGTAAGCGACTGTCTGCATCCCTTCTTTATTATTGGCAAAATAAACGATAAAACTGGCAAAAGCACTGCACACAGAACTAAGTGCCATACCCGCTAAAAGCAGTTTGATGGAATTCGAACGTCCTCCAAGATTTGAAATAAACAGAACTCCCATAGAAATAGCAAAAGCACCGATAAATGCTGCAATTCCTACAAAATTTTCGCCTAAAGAAACGCCAATACCTAATAAAATTGCTGCTGTTGCTCCTAAAGAAGCACCTGATGAAATGCCTAAAATGTAAGGATCGGCCAAAGGATTTTTGACAATAGCCTGCATAATAACACCACATACAGAAAGTCCGCTGCCAACAACTGCCGCTAAAACCAATCTTGGTAAACGTAAAAGCCATACTATATCATGTACGGCTCCATTACCTAAAGTATCGATCGAGGTATTGCTCTGCAACTGCCAGATGACAACATCATAAATTTCTTTTATCGGTAATTTTACTGTCCCAATACTCAAAGCCCACCCAAAAGCTATTAATAATAAAATGCCAAGGATCAGAGAAATAAATAAATAATCTTGTTCTTTGAAATTTTTTTGCATTATTACTACTCCTTAAACAAAAATGCCTTTTTACTCGCAAGTAAAAAGGCAAAAGGACAAACTACTCCAATCTCCTACCCATCACTCGCAGGCTCCAGAAACATTAAAACAAGGCAGTTCTTCTGACTCTGCTTCATTGCGCACTTCGCCTTCCCAGTTTCCCAGTGACATAATTGAAGTTTGCTAAGCATTACAGCGGCGTGACCGTGTTGGATTTACACCAACTTATCTATTAAGTATTTTTACACCTAGTTCTTTTCTTTATTTTATTTTA
>OCAV01002291.1_pt1 | contig 10414 bp, 9 predicted proteins | sample 1538331 | NCBI WGS metagenome assembly OCAV01 (sample SAMEA2580297, study PRJEB22360) | human gut metagenome | biome: human gut; feature: human-associated habitat; material: faeces | place: Denmark | collected 2008/2010
CATGGCATTTTCAGTGAAAGCATCTCCGGATTCCATATATGCTGCAATCTCATCTTCTGTCAGCGGAATGATCGTATTGGTCAGCCCTTCGGCAGTTGTTTCGATCGTTGTCTTTGTCTGCTCATCAATTTCACCGTCTGCCAAAACCAGTGATGCACCGGAGAATGTAATAGATGCGGCGCATACAATTGCTGTAAAGACGGAGGAAGCTTTTTTTAACATCTGATTCATATGCTCACCTCACTTAGACTGTGCCATGTTTTTTGGATGGACGGTCTTCTCTCTTTGTGAAAAGCATTTCAAAAGCTCCGATTACATATTTACGTGTATCAGCTGGAGCAATCACAGTATCAACATATCCTCTTGCTGCTGCGGATTCTACATTGGACTGGAGTTCTCTGTATACAGCTGCTTTTTCATTAAGAACTGCAGCTTCTTCACCAGGATACATGATCTTGGCTGCAAGAGAGGCATCCATCATACCGATTTCTGCATTATCCCATGCGTATACAAGATCCGCACCTACGGATTTGCTATTCATTGCAACGTAAGCAGTTCCATATGCTTTACCAATTACAACATTAACCTTCGGAACAGTTGCATCTGCAAATGCATGGATCATTTCACCAACTGCTTTGGCAATCATTTTCTCACTGCAGAGAGTTGCCTTGAATCCTGTTACATTGGTAAGTGTCAGAACCGGGATATCGAATGCATCACAGAATTTAACGAATCCGGCTGCTTTTCTTGCACCTCTTGCGGAGATGGTTCCATCGAATTCTTCTGCTTTGTTTCCTTCAGCATCATATACTTCTGTTCTGTTAGCTACTGCACCGACTGTTGCTCCATTCAGACGAAGGAATCCGGTAACAACATCTTTGCCATAGTCTTTCTTTGTTTCGAAGAAAATACCATTATCAGCGATTCTGGAAAGTGCGATGGATGTATCACCTGCACATGCAGCGATGTCATCACATGTACGGTTCAGATCATCTGTACATTCAACGAAAGAATCATTGTCTTCAAAATTAGAAGGAAGAAGTCCGATCAACTGACGGATCTGTCCAAGAATTTCTTCTTTGGAGCCTGTTCCGTCTACAAGACCTGTTTCTTCGCTCTGGAATGCAGCAGCTGATGTATCGCATTTTTCTGTGTAATTGCCATCCAGTGCATTCGGGCTGTTTACGAACATTTTGCCTTTTTGGGATTCAATAAATGTGAAATCTGTCAGAGCCGGAATAATTGCCATTCCACCACCGCATGTACCGAATACAGCTGTAATCTGTGGAATCATTCCGGAAGCCAGTGTCTGTTTCAGATAGATGGATCCAAATGCTTCAAGAGCATCAGTAGCCTCCTGAAGACGCATACCTGCACAGTCAACAAGACCGATCACAGGAGCTCCAGTCTTCATTGCAAGGTCATACAGAGCGGTAATCTTTCTGGCATGCATTTCACCAACAGTTCCGTTTAATACGGAAGCATCCTGGCTGTATACATATACAAGATTTCCGTCGATCACACCATATCCGGTGATAACACCGTCTGAAGGCGCTTTTGTTTCAGTTAAATTGAAATCTGTGGATCTGGCTGTTACGCTTTTTCCGATTTCAACAAAACTGTTTGCGTCAAGCAAAGAAGTGATTCTTGTGCCTGCTAAGCTTTGTGTTGCATTACTCATTCTTTCTTGCCCTCCATTTTATAAAATTTTAAATATAACCAAAATTTTAGCCGATTGTAATTGTAACCTGTTTTCAATATTTTTTCAATAGATTTCCTGTTTTTTTGTTAAAAGTTTAACTCCCATGTCGTTTTTTTTACAGTAGGGTTCTGATATGTCGATATGTTATTGGAATATTACAGAGTAATTTCCTAAAACGCAAAAACTTCTCCCGCAACAGGAGAAGTCAGGTCTGTTAATGAAAAAAATTCTTAAATACAAGCTCTGCGCAATGGGTGAATGTATTTTTCTGAATGTTTTCTGTTGCCAATATTGGACAGGAAAAAAAATTGTTATCATTAAGAAGATAAATGATCTGTCCAATCTGTTCGCCTCTTCTGACAGGAGCACTTAGATGTTCTTTTAAACGGATCTGATATTGCAGCCGGTCATCTGAGCCAATCAGAATCTGTCTGTTTTTTTCGTTATCCGAAACAGAAATCTGACCTCCTGTATATACAGAACTTCCTGCACCGAAATCATTCAGAATACCATTTTCAACGGGAATATAGGAAAGCTCCGGCTCTTGCCAGAAACTCCGGTATTCATAGTTGCTGTTTCCATAATTAAGAAGTTCCAAAGTATCATGCCATTTGTAGTTTTTATGGTCAGGCCAGCCGGCACCAAGAAGGGCAATGATAAAAGTTTTGTTATCTTTCTGACAGGCACAAACATAACAATATCCGGCATCACCGGTATATCCGGTTTTCCCGGCAAGTACACCGTCCGTCATATGAAGTAGTGCATTGGTGTTATGGACCGAAAAGTGTCGTTTTTTACTTAAATCAGAAAAAGAATGCTCTTCTGTCTGTGTAATCTTCAGAAAGACATCATTGTGGATTGCATAACGCATGATCAGAGCCAGATCTTCTGCAGTTGTGTGATGTGTTCCACCAGAATTTTCTGCATCCAGTCCATTCGGAGTGACAAAGTGTGTGTTTTTACATCCGATTTCTTTTGCCTTTGCATTCATCATAGCTGAAAAATTATCTACAGATCCACCGATACATTCAGCAATCGCAACGGCAGAATCATTATGACTCTGCAACATCAGGGAATAAAGAAGGTCTTCCAGATAATATTGTTCTCCGATTGAAAGACCAAGGCGTACTTCCGGTTGACTGACAGCATTTGCAGAAACTTTGACATAGTCATCGCCCTTTCCGTTTTCAAGAGCAAGAATGCAGGTCATTACTTTGGTAGTGCTCGCGTTCGGACGAGGCGTATTACCTGATTTCTGATAGAGAACTCGTCCGGAATCACCATCCATCAATACTGCTGACAATGCATAAAGATTACCGGGAGACTTTTCTGATGCAAATACAGACCAACCGGGTGTCAGTAAAATTATGATCAATGAAAAGATAAAAATATTTTGTCTGCTATTCATAGTCCCTCCTTAATTCATATAGAACTATTTTATGCAGACAGAAAAGCAATCATTCCGATCATCCATTGTATGTCAGAAACCATCTTTCTGACAGAGGAAATTCTTTTTTTGACAATTGGAATAATTCCGTCAGTTCCTGAGGTGCCTGTGCCAGAGCATGATCGTATAATCCGTGAAGTGTGTGTACAGGCACTGCACTTCCTGGAACCGGGTATTTTTCCATAAAATATTCCATCATTTCAGAAGAAAGTTTTTTTCCAGCAACTCGTGACAGGAACATCAGGAATTTTTTCCGGCGTCCATGATTATCGTATACAAGGCAGTTGGTAATCAGTTTTATCAACCTTAGAGAAGACATTATTTCCTTCGTCCGTATTCTGGGAATAGCTCTGTGAATCACTCGTGCATACGTAACGCGGGGAACAATGCCACAGGCCGGGTAATAATGATATGGATCTTTGTGAGTTTCAAGCATCAGCGTTCTGTCAAATTCTTTTTCAAGCAGGGTATGTGAGATGACATTGCGTTCAGCCATCTCGTAAACGAATGGATGACAGGCACTGTCAAGAAGATAGTGACATCCAAATCCGAGCAGATAAGCAAGTAATTTTTCGTCATGAGTTGTTCTTACGAGTGTCATTCCTCTTTCAAAGAATGGTGCTGCACATTCTCTGTGCATGGCGATACCGGTTTCCGTAACTTTAGGTTTTAGCATATCATAGAAGAGAATATCCGGTCCATGAAGACCAATTCGATATAGGTTTGTATTTCTGCGAATCACTTTCTGAATTTCGGCAGGAAGTTTTGCATATATTTTTTTACCAAACAGATCATGTGCATAAGTAGTTGGCATCCGGGGCACCTCACTTTCCTAAATATCTAGCTTCAACTGAATCTCCTCTTCAGCTTCTGCTTTAAAATCTTCCAGACGCACCGGATCAACAGAAGGCAGCTCTTCGAGGCCCTGAACACCAAAGCATCGGAGAAATTCTTCTGTTGTTCCAAAAAGAATCGGGCGACCCGGAGCGTCCAAACGTCCCAGCTCTCTGACAAGTTCATATTCTACTAATTTATTGATGGCGTGGTCACATTTGACGCCTCGAATTTTTTCGATTTCTGCTTTGGTTACCGGCTGTTTATATGCAATGATGGAAAGCGTTTCCAGCATAACATCTGTAAGTGCCGGCTTTTTGGGATGCATCGCAAGCCGGATAAGACATTCATAGTATTCTTTTTTGCTGCAAAGCTGATAAGACTGTTCCAGTTCAATGATCTGGATACCACGATCTTTTTTCTGGTATTTGTCCATCATATTTTGAATGATCTTACGAGTGGTTTCTTTATCCTGTTGAATAGCATCTGCAATCTGCGACAGTTCTACCGATTCACCCATTGTAAACAAAATTGCTTCAATTGCAGCTTCTAATTTTTTTATTTCCATATATAATTTCCTCAGGTTTTATATTTCGTTACGGAATTATCATTATTCATCTGCGAATTCTGTCAAATGTGTCCAGGTTTCCGGATCCTGTGTGACATCGACCTGAATATCATCAAACAGCTCGTCCTGTTGTACATGAATATAGCCCATTTTCATTAACTCCAGGATAGATAGAAAGGTTACGATAACCTGAACTCTGGATGACTGGCTGGTGAGTAGCTGACGAAAACTGAATTTCCGGTGTTCGGCTGCATAGCTTTTCATTGCCAGCATTTTGTCAGAAAGACTGACTTCTTCTTTTTCAATTGTTCCAAATTTGCTTCGGATCGGATCAATCTTTGACTCCTGCTTTTTCAGGATAGACTGATAGATATTGTTGAGTTTCTCCAGAGTCAGTCCGGCGAGAAGTTCTGCCGGATCAACCGGTTCACGATATTTCAATACTTCATCAGGAATGCTGGGGTTTTTATAAAAAACGCCGGCAGCATTATCCATGTAATCCTTCAGTTCATAGGACATGTATTTATACATTTTGTATTCCAGAAGTTTCTGTACAAGTTCCTCGCGGGGATCTTCTTCGCCCTCTTCATTTACTTCTTTTGGAAGTAGCATCTTACATTTGATATCCAGAAGTGTGGCCGCCATGACCATGAATTCGCTCATTGTTCCCAAGTCTTCCTGCTCCATGGAATGCAGATATTCCATATACTGATCTGTGATCTCTACGATTGGAATATCGTAAATGTCTATTTTGTTTTTTTCAATCAGATGGAGAAGAAGGTCAAGAGGACCTTCGAATACATTAATTTTAACAGGTATTGCCATCTTCAGTGTTCCTTTACTGATTTTGTAGATTGGGGATACAGGTTTATAAGAACAAGTTCCCTTGGATTATGGATACGGACAGGAATGGTATGCTCGCCAAGACCGGCACTTACGATCATATGCTGCTTTCCTTTTTTAAATTCCCCACAACAGAATGGTGGAAAGAGCAGGTACTGAGGACAGGTGAGACCATGGTTTTGATCCAGACGCAAAACTCCTCCGTGATAATGCCCTGAAAGAATCAGATCAGCTCCCCAGGAAAAATAAGTATTTCCATATTTGGGATTATGTGCCAGTAATACATGAAATCCCGGTTGGGAAGGTGTACCGATCATCTCTTCCATTGCTGTCAGACTCAAAGCCGGTGAATTCGGTTTGTGATAATATTCGACTGGAAGTTCAAGTCCATGAAATACAAAATCATTTCCCTTCAACTGAACAGATGTATGTTCATTGTGAAGAAAACAAATGCCGGCAGATGTAAGCAGTTTTTCATAGTTTGAATAGAAAATCTCAGTCTCTGGATTGAGGAGCATTTTGTATTCGTGATTTCCAAGTGCATAAAAAACAGGAATCTGATCACAGATCCGGAGCAGCAGACCAGCTGCCGCTTCCAGAGTTTCTGTGTCTCTGCTTACAACCAGATCACCGCAGACCAGAACTGCATCAGGCTGACTGGCAATAATTGCTTTGTATAAAGTCTGGTGATTCTTTCCAAATACAAGGCCATGCAGATCTGCAAGAATGGCGAAAGTAACTTTTTGTTTGCCGGTAAGCCTGGTACTGGAAATGTTATAAGTACTTATCTTAAAACTTTTCATTATACTCCTTTGTAATACGGACTATTTGCCAAAGCCACAGTTTGGAAAAGTACAGACATCACAGTTCAGACAAAGTCCTCCCTCACCATATGATGCAATTTCATCTGCGCAAATCCGGTCATCGGCCATAATACGGGGAAGGATAAGATCGAATACAGTCCGTCTGGCATACATGACACAGCCTGGAAGACCAAGGATAGGAATGATTTTATCATTATTTTGGTAATAGGAAAGAAGAAGCATGGCACCAGGAAGAACCGGTGCTCCATATGTGACAACTTCTGCGCCGGTATCTTTGATAGCACCGGGGGTACGATCGTCAGGGTCTACACTCATTCCTCCGCTGCAGATCACCATATCGGCACCCTGGTCTATAAAGCTCAGAATATCTGAGGTAATCTGGCTGCGCTCATCCCCAGGCAGTGTCTGCCCCAAAATCTGACATGAGAATTCGTCAAGTTTTTCTTTCAAGACTGGAGTGAAAGTATCTTTGATCAGTCCTTTTTGTACTTCGCTTCCGGTCGTAATGATTCCAACTTTTTTAGAACGGTACGGAAGGATGGAAAAAATCGGTTTTGTTCCGGCCACTTTCTCTGCCTTATCCATTTTGGATTTTTCGATAACCAGAGGAATGATTCTCGTTCCGGCAATTTTATCTCCTTTTTTTACAGGAAAATCACCATGTCTGGAAGCAATCATCATTTCACCCAGGCTGTTGACTGCAAGCAATGCATCTCGGCGGATTTTGAGTACGCCATCACAGTCGGCAATCAATTCGATCTTTCCTTCTTTGATATCACTGCCGTGCATATGAATATCAGCGGATATACGGTAGAGAATTTCTGCCGCTTCATTTTCGTGAAGAATACCCTCTTGTTTTTCCCAAACATAAAGATGTTTTTTTCCGACGGAAAGAAGTGCCGGAATATCTTCTTCGCGAACGATGTGACCTTTTTTAAAGAGAACACCCTTTTTTTCATCCTTTATAATTTGTGTTATATCATGGCAAAGTACATGCCCGACAGCATCTTCTGTACGAATCTCTTTCATTGCATCCATCTCCTGTTCCTGCGAAATTCTGTCGAAATCACTCTGGAATTGCTGTTTATTTCGTCTACAGCAACCATTTGGATTTTATTATACCTCGAACAGAAGGAAATTGTCAAAATAATTGTTAACACCAGAAAGTACAGAGGGTATCTTTCAGACAATCGGTATATTTTCTGATTCTTATTGATTCAGAATATATGACCGGTATGCGACCAAGCTCCTTCTGACCGGAAAAATATATGATTTCTCCAGCCTTTTCTCCTTTTTTTACAGGGGCGTTCACAGAGGCAGGATGGATGTATTTTTTGTTCACTGTCGTAATCTTTGTTCCATCGGTACTTAAATAGCGAAAAGTTTTTCCATATTGAACAGCTGCCGATCTGTGAAGTCCTCTTTTTACAGGGATAGCAGGGAGTGACTCCGGAGTGCTATCTTCATAGATGCTGCATCTGGAAAATCCGTAATCCAGAAGAGCTGCGGCATCTTTTAATCTTGCTTTATAATCAGGAGCAGCCATTACCACAGATATCAGTTTCAGGCTATTTCTCTCTGCTGTTGCTGAGAGACAAAATCCTGCTTTACTAGTACTCCCCGTTTTGAGTCCTCTGCATCCGGGATAAGTCCGAATCAGTCGATTGGTATTGGTGAGTCCGAATTCTTTGATTCCCTGACTTGTTTCATGGATAATCGTTTCCATCCATATAGAAGAATAATCAAGAATTTCCGGATATTTTACGATGAGTTCCCGACTCATGATCGCAATATCATTTGCGGTTGTGTAATGCTCGTCAGAATCCGTCAGACCACAGCAGTCAATAAAGTGAGTATTTTTCATTCCCAGACGGTCAGCACGCAGGTTCATCTGTGCTACAAATTCCTGTTCTGAACCGGAGATAAACTCGGCCATTGCCACACTGGCATCATTACCTGAGGCAATGACGATACATTTTATAAGCGTTTCTACTGTCTGTATCTCTCCTTCTTCAAGAAAAACCTGTGATCCGCCCATGGATTTTGCATGTGCGCTTGTTGTGACTGGATCAGTCAGGGAAATGTCCCCAGCATGTAAATGGTCAAAAATAAGTATCAATGTCATAATCTTTGTGACACTTGCCGGACTTCTGCGAGTATCTTTATCCTTGGCATATACGAACTGTCCGGTTTCAGCCTCCATAAGAACAGCGCTGGGAGCAGAAAGTTCGGGACCGGATGTGGAATTTTCCTGTCCGGCATAGACAGAGATCATACAGATATGTAAAAGCAGAAAAAAGAAACATAACGGAAGGAGAAGATATTTTTTGCGGAGGATTTTGTTATTTCTCATAAAAATTTTCCTGTCAGGCACTTTAGTATTATTGTAGCGGACAATCATAAAAATATACCTAAGAAACATAAAAACAGTATCTTTCCGCAGTTAAAATCCGCGGAGGATACTGTTTCTGTAAAAAAGCTTCATCCAAATGGATGTCAGAGTAAAGGTGCAAACAGGCGAAGAATACTCTGAAAGGCCCGTATGACAATGTTTCGGTTCCGACAGAAATCAATGCTGATCGGATCACAGTAATTGAGTGTTTCCTGAAAGTCAGACAAGATGTCCTGGATAACTTTGTTTTTATAAAACCATACACCATTTTCAAAATGCAGATACAGACTGCGGTAATCCAGGTTGATTGTTCCAACGACGGCGATTTCATCATCGCAAACGAAAGACTTTGCATGAAGGAAACCTGGCTGGTATTCATAAATATGAACACCTGCCTCCAGAAGTTGTTCATAATAAGACTGTGTCAATAAGAAGACCATTTTTTTATCAGGAATCCCTGGTGTCATAATACGGACATCAACGCCACTTTTGGCTGCCAGACAGAGAGCCGTCATCATTTCATTATCAATGATCAGATAAGGCGTGCAGATATATACATATTTGCGGGCACGGTTAATGATGTTGAGGTAAACATTTTCACCAACAATTTCTCCATCAAGAGGTGTATCACTGTAGGGCTGTACATATCCGTCACTTTCAAATGAGTCTGGATGAAAATGATGTGGCAGATGCAGTTCATGGTCAATTGGCTTGGACGAATTGGCAATTACATTCCACATGTGCAGGAACATAACGGTCATATTCCAGACAGCTTCTCCTTTCAGTATGACTGCCGTATCTTTCCAGTGACCAAAACGACGCTTCTGATTAATATATTCATCAGCAAGGTTAATTCCGCCGGTGAATCCTGTTTTACCATCAATAACACAGATTTTACGATGATCACGATTATTTTGAACGATATTCAGAAGCGGACGAAATGGATTAAAAACCTGGCATTGAATGCCTTTTTCGCGAAGAAAGCGTTCATAATGATAGGGAAGTGTTGTGAGGCATCCAAAACCATCATAAATCAGGCGGACGTCAACTCCTTCGGTTGCTTTTCGTTCAAGAATATCCAGAATCGTTCGCCACATCACGCCATCATTGATAATAAAATATTCGATGTAGATATAATGTTCTGCCTGCTCCAGTTCACGAACAAGCACAGGGAACATATCATCTCCTACCTGGAAATATTCAGCAGTTGTATTAGTGTGAACCGGGAAACTGGAGTATTGATGAATATATCTGGACTGGACTGCCGCAGATTGAGAGGATTCCTCAAGACTTCTGGCGACATCAGGATCCTGTTTCATATAGGGAAGGCTTTCCTCCTGAACCTGTGCATATTTATTCTGGATTGCCTGTGCAATTCTGGATTTACCAAAAAGTATATACAACATAACTCCTAAAACAGGGAGACAGAGAATCAGAATCGTCCATCCGAGTTTATAAGACGGATTGATCTTTTTGTTTACGATCCAGAGTACGACCAGGATGCTGATCATACTGATTACATGCGAAATATATTTTGAATATGCTGCCAGTCTCCATGCGGTGATCAACAACCATGTAAGCTGAAGCATCAGCGCAACTGCAACATAAAAAATTCGATTAAATAATAACTGTAAGATTTTCTTGAAGGTATGAATGATACGATGCATAAATGTCCCTTTTTATTGTTTTACAGTATTGTTAATTTAGTGACGATTCATAAATCTTAAAAATCCCTGACGGAATTGTCGTCAGGGATTTTTGCGCACAATTAATTATATTTACGTTTTCTTGCGGCTTCAGATTT
>OCAV01002292.1_pt1 | contig 10411 bp, 11 predicted proteins | sample 1538331 | NCBI WGS metagenome assembly OCAV01 (sample SAMEA2580297, study PRJEB22360) | human gut metagenome | biome: human gut; feature: human-associated habitat; material: faeces | place: Denmark | collected 2008/2010
CAGTGCCAAGGTTGGGGCCGTCGTCCAGCCTGTGGTCACGGCCTGTCACAAATGTATACAACTGCGCCGCATCAAAGCGGGCATCGGGCACCCCGGCCATCATCAGCCGGGCACAAAGTTTTTGATAAGCAGCGTTCACCAGCGGGCTTCCTCCTGATTTTCGGGCAGTACCGGGGTCACTGCCGCAATAGCAACTTCGATCATCGAGTCGTCCGGCTCAAAGGTCGTCAACCTCTGCATCCACAGCCCCGGCTGGGATACGATACGGGACAGCACACTGTGGGAGCGGCCGGCCCACTTTAGAATTTCATAGCACACGCCCACTAGCAGCGGGAACATGCACAGCTTGTACACGATGCGCAGACCGGTGCTGGTCCAGGGCAGCACCGCATACAAAAAGATGCTGATGATAATGACCAAGATCATAAAACTGGTGCCGCAGCGGGGATGGAACCGGCTCTGCTTGCGGATGTTTTCCACGGTCAGCGGCAGGCCCGCCTCGTAGCAGGCGATGGTCTTATGCTCGGCGCCGTGGTACTCAAACACGCGGTGCAGTTCCTTCATGCGGGTACACAGGAACATATATAAAAGGAAGATGGCCATTTTCAGCGCACCTTCTAAAATCACGCGCCCCCAGCGGCCCAGCGGGATAAAGCGGATGAGCTGCCCGGTCAAAAAAGTGGGCAGAAAGGTGAACAAAAACAGCGCCAGCGCCACACCGGCAAAGGCAGCGCAGGTCATCAGCACGTTCTGGAACACCGGGCCGGTGTGCTCGTCCAGCCATTTGTCCAGCTTGCTTTCCGGCTCGGCGTCCTCGACGCCCTCCATAGCCACATCGGCGGCGTGCATCAGGTACTTGTAGCCTTTGTACAGGTTCTCGGCCATGTTGCAGATGCCGCGCAGCAGCGGCACTTTGTTGTACCAGCGGGTCACGACCTTATCGTAGGTCAGGTCGATGGTCCCATCCGGCTTGCGCACGGCACAGCAGATCTTCTCGGGGCCGCGCATCATGATGCCTTCCATCAAGGCCTGGCCGCCGACGGAAGTGCGAAATTCATTGGGCATAGTTTCTCCTTGGCCGTTTTATACGGTATAACATTATATTTTCTCGTGCAGATGTTCCTGCCCGGGGTGGTAGACCGGCAGCGTGATGCTGACCGTGGTCCCCTGCCCCAGGGTAGAGGCAATATCCACGCGCCCGCCCAGTGCGGTGATGATCTCATCCACCACTGCCAGACCAATGCCGGAGCCCCGCACCGAGTTTTTGGCTTTGAAAAATTTCTGTTTGACCTTTTCCAGGTCGTCGGGTGCAATGCCGCGGCCCTGGTCGCGCACCGCCGCCGTGACCAAATCCCCCCGCCGGGTCAGCGTGAGGAAGATGGTTCCGTCCGGCTCGGAGTATTTGATGGCGTTGTCCAGGATATTGATGAACACCTGGTGCAGCCGCGCCGGGTCCGCCCACACCGGGTAGGGGTCGGGCGGTTCCTCGTAGACGAAGTGCAGCCCCTCCTGCCGGATGCGGGCCTCCACAAACAGGGCCGCGTCGGTGGCCTCGGCCACCAGATCCAACACCTGGCAGTTCAGTTTGATGCCGTTCTGCAAACGGGAGAAATCCAGCAGTTCTTCCACCATCGTGTACAGGCGGTCGGTCTCGGTACCGATGACCGAAAGCCCGCGCTGGTAGTTCTTATCCGTGGGGTCGTCGATGTTGCCGATGGTCTCGACCCAGCCTTTGATAGAGGTCAGCGGGGTGCGCAGCTCATGGCTGACCGAGGAGATGAACTCATTCTTCAGCCGATCGGTCTCGGCCAGGTCCTCGGCCATCTGGTTGATGGTCTTGCACAGGCGGCCCACCTCGTCGTTATACCGGTTGTCCGGCAGGCGCACCTGCAAATCGCCTTTTGCAATTTTTGTCGCTGTTGCTTCAATTTCCCCCAGCGGCCGCACGATGGAGCGCACAAAAAACAGCCCGCTCCAAATCGTGAACACCAGCACCAGCACACCCACGCCGGTGGCGGCGGTAACGGTGTTCCACCACTGGCGGTCCACCAGCGTCAGGCTGGTGACAAGGCGCATGGCCGCCACATTGCCGGCCGCGTATGGCACCAGCTCGGTCACAGCCATCACCCGTTCGCCCTGGGGCGTGGTGAAGATGTCGTGCCCTTTGCCGCTGGCGGAAGTCTGCGCCGACAGAAAGTCGGTGCCGTCGGTCAGGTCGCGTGTCATGGTGCCGCTGCTGGTGGCCAGGATGACCCCCTGGGCGTCCAGCAGCATAAACTCGAACTTGTCCTTTTCGTCGAACTGCTCGACGGTGCGGCGCAGGGCCTGGCCGCGGCTCTCGGAGGTCTCGTTGGCGTCGCCCGCCGTGCCGGTGGCCTGCAAGCGGCCCGCAATGGTGGAAAAGCGGCTCTCCGCCGCCCGCTGCACACTGCCGTACAGTTCCCGATAATCGGTATAGAGGAACATCACTTCAGCCGCCAGGATCACCAGCACGGTGATCAGCAGGCTGCCCCGCACCCACCGCTTGGTAATGCCGGCTGCCGCCATTGAGGGTTCCTCCTTTCCTGTTCTATGTTATCGCTCGCTTCTAAGGCTTCCTCTGTGAGGGGGCCATTCGCTCACTTACGCATTCCACCGGTATCCATACCCCCACACGGTTAAAATGTGCTGGGGGCTGCTGGGTTCGTCCTCGATCTTCATGCGCAGGCGGCGGATGTTCACATCCACGATCTTCACATCGCCGAAATAATTCTTGCCCCATACGCCTTCCAAGATCTTCTCCCGCACCAGCGCTGTGCCGGGGTTGCGGAAGAACAGCTCCATGATCTGGAACTCCACCTGGGTCAGGTCGATGGCCGTGCCGTTTTTGTACAGCATGCGGCTCTTTTCATCCAGCACAAAGGGGCCGCTGATGAGTTGCTCCTGCTCCCCGGCGGGTTTGGCGGGCACGCCGCCCCGCTTGATGCGGCGGGTCAATGCTTCCAGCCGGGCCACCAGCTCCGACACCGAGAAGGGCTTGGTAATGTAATCGTCCGCACCGATGGACAGCCCGCGGATCTTATCGCTCTCCTGCCCTTTGGCCGACACGATAATGATGCCGATCTCGTTGTTCTCGCGGCGGATCGTCTCGCACAGACTCAAACCGTCCATTCCGGGCAGCATAATGTCCAGCAGGGCGGCGTCGCACTCCTCGCCATGGTGCATCAGTTCTAGGGCGCGCTCTGCACTGGGGGCCTCCACGACCTCCCAGCCGGCCATTTTCAGGTTCAGGGCGACCATTTCGCGGATGCTCGCTTCGTCTTCTACGACCAGAACTCGTTTCATAGCCTATCCTTTCTTTACGCCGTGCCCAACAGCACGGTATTGCTCTTGATATAGTCCATGCTCAAACCGTAGTAGCTTGTCACCATGCGGGCCTGCAGCTGCTGGCTGCCGATGGTGGCGATGCGCTCGTACTCGATGCTTTCCGGCTCGTCTAGGTCCACCACGCGCATCTCACAGTACACAACGGTACCCTCGCGGTTGCAGATCAGCCAGCCGGTGCTGCTCTGGTTGCCCCGGATCATGATGCTGCCGTGCATCGATTCCGGCAATGCCATAAAGAAGTTTTCCTTGCTGTCATACACGCCGAACAGGCTGTTGCCGCCGCTGTTGTTGGCGTAGTCCTTCCACAGCAAAAACACCAGCCGCTTGTCCACCGGGGGCTGCAGGTCGCCGCCGTCATCGATCTCTGCCGGGATGTCCACGGTGCCGTTGCCGTCGATGTCGCGGCTCAGCAGCTCAGTGTGGTAGCGCAGCGTGCTGCGCTGGGGGTCGCTCAGGCCCGGCGGATGGTACGGCTGCAGCGAGCCGGACTCGGCATCATACAGGATAATGTCCGATACCATCGCGTTGCCGTCGGCCCAGGCATCCATCACCAGGTAGGCAGCATCATCCCGGCCAGTGCCCGCGTGCAGGGCCGCGCATCCGTTGTAGCTGCCCGCGCCCAGCGCCAATGTCTGGATGGAGCGGAACTCGCCGTCCACATTGGTCAGCAGTTGCAGGGTTACGCCGCCCATCTCATTTTCCGGCAGGGCCAGCACCAGGTCGGTAGTGTCCTTCTTGCCGGTCAGGTCGGCCAGCAGCAGTTGGGTGTAGCTCTGGCTGATGACGGTGGTGATGTTCTCCCCATCATATTGATACACCACGCAATAGCTGTCGCCCTGGGCGCTGCTGTAGCCGACGACCAGCTGTTGGGACTCGGCGTTTTTCAGGTTGGCAGTGTTGAAGTTTTCTACTTCGCTGGACAGGCCTTCCACCGTGCGGCTGACCCGCCAGCTGTCTTCGCCGCTGGGTTCCAGCACAGCCAGGCAGACGTTGGAGCCGGTGGTGTCGGCAGTATACAGCACAGTGGCTTCGTCCTCACCGTCACCGTCCCAATCGCCAAAGGCAAAGGGCGACAAGAAATCACCGCTGGCCGGGTATTTTAGGGTAGCGCTGCCGCCCAGGTAGCTGTTCAGCGCCTTTTGCAGTGCGCTGCTCTCCCCCGACAACTGCGGTGCCCGCAGCAGGGTCTCCACATCCCCGTAGCTGCTGCACCCGGTGAGGAGGAGGGCCGAAAAGACCAGGGCCAGCGCCAGTTTTTGTTTTGTCTGTTTCATCTGTGCCGCCCTCCCTTTCCGATATTAATACAGAGTATAGTATAGCACATTTACGGCAAAGCCGCAATGCCCAGGAGCATGAGCAGGCAGCCGGCGGCGGCACCTAAAATGCCGGGCAGGCGGTGGGCCGGGGCGAAGGCCGTGGGCAGCAGTTGGGCCAGGGCAACCCAGACCATAATGCCTGCCACCAGCACCATCGTGCCGGTCAAAAATCCGGGTGTGAACAGGCTGCGAAACAAAAACAGCGCCACCAGGGCGCCCGCCGGTTCGGCCAGACCGGAGACCAGTGCCGCCAGTGCGCCTTTGGCCCGGCTGTTGGTGGCATAGGCAAAAAGCGCCGCATGCTCACCGGCTGCCTGTGGCAGAGCAAAAGGGCACCGCCACTGCCAGACCTTCGGGGATATTGTGCAGGGCAATGGCCAGGGCTGTGCGCAGGCCGAGGGCGGGGTCAGCTGTTCCGGCAAAGAGGGTCAGCACCCCCTCCGGGAAGTTATGCAGCAGCAAGGCCGTGCCGGTTATCAATGCCGTGCGCATAGCTTTGGTGCGAGCGGTGTTCTGGCCGTATTTTGCGGCCAGTTCAGTTTCCTCGGGCAGCAGGCGGCCCAGCAATCCGGCGGTGAGCATACCCAAGGCCAACAGCGTTACGATTGCTCCCCCACAGGGAAGCGGCTGCAGATATCCGCTGTAAAATTCCAGTGCTTCGGGCATCAGATCCGCCAGCGACGCGGTAAGCATTACGCCACCGGCGAAGCCTGCACTGGCGGCAAGCATAGTTTCGCTGGGTTTTGCCAGCGCGGCCAATGCGCCGCCCAAACCTGTTGACAATCCGGCCAAAGTTGTAAGTACGATTGGTGATGCCTGCATATACAATTCCCCCCTTGGGGGACTGTATGCCCTAGATGTAGCGCGTATGCTATAACAAAACACCCCCTGTCCAGCTATGCCGCCAGACAAAGGGTGTTTTATTATTGTATTAAAAGTTCTTTCGGTTCCTTTCTTTCAAGAAAGGAATAAATCCCCCGTAATTAGTACCCGCTGCCCGCCTCACCGGAGGTCAGCAGTTTGACAGCACGGGAGGTGCCCAGGCGATCGGCGCCGAGGTCGAGGAACTTCTCGATGTCCTCGACGGTGGAGATGCCGCCGGCGGCCTTGATCTTGCAGCGGCCCTTGACATGCTCGGCGAACAGCTCGATGTCATGGAAGGTTGCACCGCCGGTGGAGAAACCGGTGGAAGTCTTGATGAAATCAGCACCGGCCTCGGGCACGATGTCGCACATCTTGATTTTCTCTTCCTCGGTCAGCAGGCAGGTCTCGATAATGACCTTCAGCACCTTGTCACCGACGGCAGCCTTGACGGCAGCAATATCATTGCGCACATCATCGTACTGTTTGTTCTTCAGCCAGCCGATGTTGATGACCATGTCCACCTCGGACGCGCCGTTTTCCACAGCAGTCTTAGCTTCAAAAGCTTTGCTCTTGGTGTCCATAGCGCCCAGAGGGAAGCCGACCACGCAGCAGACCGGCACGCGGCCCGCCATGTACTCGGCCGCCTTGGCAACATAGCAGGTGTTAATGCAGACGGATGCACAATGGTTGGCGATGGCCTCATCGCACAGGGTCTGGATCTGGGGCCAGGTGGCCTCGGGCTTCAGCAGGGTGTGGTCCACCTTGCCAAGCATTTCTTCTTTCGTGTACTTCAACGGAAATTTTCCCCCTTATCGCAATGTTTGCACAGGCGGGCCTGGTGCAGGCCCAGCGCTGCAAAGACGATGGACGTAATGCTGACGGTAGCGCCAATGATACCAAGGATCAAACCAACCAGACGGAACGCATGGCCGCGCACTTTCTGTTTCATAGGGGATGCCTCCTTTTTGGGTCGTAACTTTTTATGTACCAGCCGTTTTGCCTCGTGGGTCAATAACGGATGATGCAGCGCAAATTTTGCCACCTTAAAAACAAGCATGATCTGCTCCTTCGGGTGTAAATTTTACTTCTTTTTAAAAATCAGCACCTTGCTGAAAATGTAGTTGGACAAAATCACGATCACCTGGCTGAACAGCTTGACGCCCATCGCCCACAGCTTGGCATTGGCCACAGCAAAGCCGACGTGGGGGCCCAGCAGGCTGACGCCCGCCCAGATAATGACCTGGTCCATGACCATGGTGGCGATGCGGCAGGATACAAACTGCCCGAACTCCGCCCAGGCCGCTTTACCGGTGTTCTGGCTTTTGAACACAAAGGTGCGGTTCGTCCAATAGGCAAAGAGGATGCAGATGACGTTATCCAGAACATTGCCGATACCGGTGGCAAAAGCCGTGCCCAGTGCCGCCTGGAATACAGCAAAGACCACCAGGTTCAGCAGTGTTGCCAGCCCGCCAAAGAACAGGTAGGCCAAGCCCTCGTAATATTTGTTGATAAGATCTTTGATTTTTTGCATGACGGCTCCCGTTTTGCCCTTTCGCTTGTAGGGGTCGATGCTCGCATTGCGGGGTCGCGCAGCGATCAATGCCCCAGTGGGGCATTGAACCGCACGAGCGGGCCAGCATTGCTGGCTGGCGGGCATCGTTTTGCCCGCTAAGCGGTCCCGCGGGCGGATGCAAGCATCCGCCCCTACAGTTGAGGGTGATTGCCTAATACTAAAAAAGGGGCCTGCCTGTTACTACAGGCAGGCCCCTTAACGGTTGCTTACAGATTATTCAGCATCCTCGGCCTCGTCGAGGCAAGCCTTCATGGACAGGCTGATGCGCTTGCGGTCGAAGTCGACAGCCGTCAGCTTAACGCGGACTTCGTCGCCAACCTTCAGCACGTCAGAAACCTTATTCACGCGCTCATTGCTGATCTCGCTGATGTGAACCAGGCCATCGATACCGGGCATGATGCGGACGAAAGCACCAAACTTGGTGATGGAAACGACGGGAGCGGTGAACTCGGTGCCGACGGGGACCTCATTCTCCAGCTTGACCCAGGGGTTGTCCTCTTCCTTCTTGTAGCCCAGGGAGACCTTCTGGTTCTCGGGATCGTAGCTCTTGACGTAGACTTCGATCTCGTCGCCAACACTGACAACCTCAGAGGGATGCTTGATGTTGGACCAACTCAGCTCGCTGATGTGGCACAGGCCGTCAACGCCGCCGACATCCACGAAAGCGCCGTAAGAGGTCAGGCTCTTAACAACGCCCTTGTACTGCTTGCCGACCTCGACGTTAGCCCAGAACTCCTCACGCTTAGCCTTGTTGGCCTCAGCAGTGACCTTGTTGATGGAGCCGACGATCTTGCGGCCAGCGCACTCGGTGATGACCAGCTGAACGTGCTGGCCAACCAGCTTGGTGTAATCCTCGTCGCGGCGCATGGTAGCCTGAGAGCGGGGAACAAAGACGCGAACGCCCTTGACGTTGACAACAACGCCGCCCTTGTTGGCTTCCATAACGTCACCTTCCATAACGGTGCCGTTCTCAGCAGCCTCGGAAACGTCCTTCATACCCTTCTGGGCCTCGAAACGGACGCGGGAAAGGGTATCGACGCCTTCCTGGTCGTTGGTCTTGATAACGACCAGATCCAGATCGTCGTCTACCTTAACAAGGTCTTCCATCTTAGCGTTGGGGTCATGGCTCATCTCGCGCAGGGTGACAACACCGGTGTGCTTGGAACCATCGATACCGACGACACACTCCGTCGGGGAAACGCTGATGACCTTGGCTTTTACGATTTTACCTGCGTACAGGGGCTTTGCTTCGGATGCAGCGAGCATCTCCTCAAAGCTCATGTCGTCACGGATCTCTTCACTCATACTGTTAAGTACCTCCTCAATTATAGACGAAGGCGTTGAAGCCCCGGCCGTTACGCCCACTGTCACAGCATCTTTCAGCCATGCCGGGTCGAGTTCATCAGCAGTCTCGACGTTGATGGCTACAGCATGCCGTGCAGCGACCTGTAAAAGCTTTTGGGTATTGGAAGAATGATGACCACCAATGACGACCATATGATCGCATTTCTGGCTGAGGTCTTCCGCTTCCTGTTGCCTCGCCCACGTTGCATTACATATTGTATCAAAAATTTCGGCTTTTGTACACTGTTTTTTTAAAAATTCCTTGCACTTTTCCCAGCTTTCCACACGGAAAGTCGTCTGCGCCACCACATAGATAGATTTTTGTTGCAAAAGTTCCGGGAGTGTTTTCTCCAGTTCTTCCAGATTGGCGAAAACTTTCACTTTTCCCTTTGTGTGGCCGACAATCCCCTGCACTTCAGGGTGGCTGGCATCGCCAGCAACCAACAAAAGTGCATGATTTTCGTCTGCCCTCATAGCAATTTTATGGATTTTTGCTACGAACGGGCAGGTAGCATCGTGATACGCCAGGCGGCGTGTGCTTATTTCGTCGTAGACCGTCTGGGGCACGCCGTGGCTGCGGATGACGACCTCGTACCCATCGGGCACGCTGGCCACATCGGGGCAGGTCAGGGCGCCTTTGGCCTCCAGATCCTCCACCACCTGGGGGTTGTGGATCAGCGGGCCGAGGGTGGCCACTTTGTGGCCGTCGGCCAGCAGGTCATAGGTCAGCTTGACTGCGCGGTCCACGCCAAAGCAGAACCCCGCGGTCTTGGCACGGATAATATTCATCGTTATACCTCGTTTTTCAGGTTATGCGCCCTGGGTCTCTCCCTCTGCTGCTTCGGGCAGTGCGGGCTTTTCGGCGGGCTGTGCTGCCTCGGCGGGTTGTGCGGCGGGCTGTGGCTCCCCGGCAGGCTTCGCCTTTTCGGCAGCCTTGGGGGCGGGGTCGTCGGTCTCAACAGTCTCGGCTGCCTGCACGTCAAAAGCGTTGGCTTTCAGCAGGGCTTCCAGCTCGTCCTTCAGGCGGTTCTTCATGCGGCGCAGTTCGGCGATCTTGTGGCTCTGGTCCTTGATCTGCAGGTCAGCGGCGGGGATAGCCTCGCCAAAGACGATGCGCACCTTGCAGAAGAGATGCAGCCGCCCGTCTTTGGTGCCGTAGATGATGCGCACCGGCAGCATATCGGCCCCAGCTGCAGCAGCAATGACGAACGCGCCGCTCTTGATCATGCCCAATTTACCGGTCTTGGTACGGGTGCCCTCGGGGAAGATCATGACGCCGGTGCCGTTTTTGCACTCGTTCGTAATTTTTTCCAGCGTGACGGTGTCGCCCTTGCCGCGCTCGATGGACACCGCGCCCATGCAGCGCAGGAACCACCCAGCTAACGGATTTTTGAACAGTTCCTCTTTGGCCAGGATGCGCAGGCGCTTCCAGTCAAAAATCGTAATGGCGATGAGCACAGGGTCCAGGTTGGCGATATGGTTGGGCGCAATGACGTAGGCACGGCCATCCCGGACGGCTTTCAGGTTTTCGCGGCCGATGACCTGGATGCGGAACACGATGTGCGCCAGCACCCAGACGATGGGCAGCAGGATCCAATACAACAGCATAGCGCGTCCCCCTTAAATATGTGCAAGAATCGTGCGCTTGAGCAGCTCGAAGCTTTCGTCAAAGCCGATGTCGCTGGTGTCCACCAGGATGGCATCGTCGGCCTGCTTCAGCGGGGCGATAGCCCGGTGGGTATCCTGGTAGTCGCGCTGCTGGATGTCGGCCAGCACGGTGGCAAAGTCGGCAGGCTGGCCTTTTTCTTCCAGTTCCTTGCGGCGGCGCTCGGCGCGGGCCTCGGCGCTGGCGGTGAGGAAAATTTTCACGGTAGCGTTGGGCAGCACCACGGTGCCGATGTCCCGGCCATCCATCAGGATGTTCTGGTCCGCAGCCAGCCCGCGCTGG
>OCAV01002296.1_pt1 | contig 10394 bp, 10 predicted proteins | sample 1538331 | NCBI WGS metagenome assembly OCAV01 (sample SAMEA2580297, study PRJEB22360) | human gut metagenome | biome: human gut; feature: human-associated habitat; material: faeces | place: Denmark | collected 2008/2010
CTGTGCTTCGGCCACGATGGCTTCATCTTCCGGGATCAGGCCGGGCATCGGCTCGCGCACGCCGCCCAGCTCCAGACCGTACATCCGGCGCAGGATCTCCTTCTGCACGGCGTACAGGTTGCCGTGGGCTTCGCACATCTTGTAGATGATGCGGTCGGCATCGTACTGGATGGCGCGGGCGGCTTCAATCTCGCCCTTGTTGATGTGGTCGTTCATGGCCAGATACAGCTCGGGCATGACGGCGTAGGTGCCGCCGATGCCGCCGTCTGCGCCGATCACGCGGCCGGAAACAAACTGCTCATCGGGGCCGTTGAACACCACAAAGTTCCCCTCGCCGCGGGCGGCGATACCGGCATCCTTGAACATCTGGATGTCCTGGGTGGGCATGGAGCTGTTCTTCACAGCCACTACATTGGGGTTCTTGAGCATTTCCTTCAGCAGGCTCATGGTCAGGCCGGTGCCTGCCAGCTGAGGGATGTTGTAGATGACGAACTCGGTGTTGGGAGCAGCAGCGGACATATCGTTCCAGTATTTTGCAATGGCGTACTCCGGCAGGTGGAAGTAGATGGGAGGAATGGATGCAATGGCATCCACGCCCACGCTCTCGGCATGGCGGGCCAGCTCCACGCTGTCGGCGGTATTGTTGCAGCCGACATGTGCAATGACGGTCAGCTTGCCCTTGGCTTCGCTCATCACGGCTTCCAGAACGGCCTTGCGCTCATCCACGTGCTGGTAGATGCACTCGCCGGAGGAACCGCCTACATACACGCCCTTGACGCCTTTGGCGATCAGATGGCGGGTAAGGGCCTTGACGCCCTCGGTAGAAATATTGCCCTCTGCGTCGTAGCAGGCGTAAAAGGCGGGGATGACACCCTGATATTTTTTGATATCTTTCATGTTCCAAACCCTTCTTTAAAAATAGTAATAAATACAGATGAAATGGTTTTGCATCAAGCTCGTACGCTTTCTGTTCCGGGCAGCGGCATCAGCGCCCTCTTGCGGTGCCCTGCATCCGCTTCGGCCCTTGGGCGGGCCTTGCGTCTTGCAGACCGCTGCGCCAAAAATCCCTCCCTGCATGCCCCTTTTTGTCGCTGCGCGACATCTTCCCCCGGCCGGGGGAAGTCTTTGCCCGCAGGCGGCGGTCGGGATTTTAGCCCTTAACAGCACCCATTGCGATGCCCTTGGTAAAGTACTTCTGGAAAATGAGGAAGATGATGATGATAGGCACAGCAGCCAGTGCGGCACCTGCCATGATCAGGCCAAAGTCGGTGCTGTTCTCAGCCTGCAGCTTTGCAATGCCCAGAGAAATGGTCAGGTTGCTGGTGCTGGACAGCATGATCAACTGCATGAAGTAGTCGTTCCAGCTGTTGATGAAGGTAAAAATGGCCAGTGCACCGATGCCCGGCTTGACCATGGGCAGCACGATGTCAATAAAGGTCTTGGCCTCGCTTGCACCGTCGATGCGGGCCGCTTCCAGCATCTCAGTGGGGATGCCCTCACTGAACTGCTTCATCAGGAACACACCAAAGGGCCAGCCCACGATGGGGAAGATGACGGCCCAGATGGTGTTGTACAGGTTCAGGCTGCTCATTTCGCGCAGCAGGGGAATCAGAATGACCTGCTTGGGCAGAGCCATTGCACACACGATGAGGGTGAACAGCAGCTTGCGGCCTACAAAGCGCTTTTTTGCCAGTGCATAGCCGGCCATGGCGGCTGTGATGCAGGTGAGGATCATGGACATGACGGCCATGAACACGGTGTTGATCATCCAGCGGATGGCAGCGGGAGCGGTGGGGCCTACCGAGAAGTAGATGGGCTCGCCGTTAGCGCTGAACTTGGAGCCAAAGGGCACAGCCAGCTGCCACAGCGGGGCGCTCTTGCCGGAAAACAGCTTCTGATAGTTTGTCAGCACCCACTGGCTGGGCCACCATTCGGGGGTGGTGGCGTTGATGGCGGCACCGGTCTTGAAGGAACCGGTGATGATCCAGTACAGAGGGAAGGCGAACAGCACCGCAACGATGCTGATGAGGATCAGCGTCAGGATCATGTAGGCGCTCATTCTCTTGAGCTTGCTGGGGTGACGCTTCAACGGTTTTTGCTTTTTTGCAGCGGCATTTGCACTCATTGTCCGGCACCTCCTTTAATTATCCTGGTTGCCCAGCTTGAACTGAACAGCCGACAGAATGGCGATGATGACTGCCAGCACAACACCCATTGCGTTGCCGTAGCCGTAGCGGTACAGCTTGAAGGCGGTGTAGTAGATGTAGTACATGATGGTATCGGTGCTGTGGTTGGGGCCGCCGGAAGTCAGCAGCTGGATCAGCGCAAAGCACTGGAAGGAGTTGATGGTGGTAATGACCAGAATGTACAGGGTGGTGGGCATGATGGCGGGCCACTTGATCTTCCAGAAACACTGGAAATCGGTGGCACCGTCCACTTCTGCGGCTTCCACGATGGACTGGTCCACATTACCCAGAGCGGAAACGTACAGCACGATGGGCTGGCCCACAGAGGTGGTGAGCAGGATCAGGATGATGCAGCCCAGAGCAAAGCGCTCATCGCCCAGCCAGTTGATGTTCTTGTCAATGAGGCCCAGAGTCTTGCCCAGATAGTTGAAGATGCCGTAGTAGTTGTTGTACATCCACTTCCACACCACGGTAACAGCCACGGAGCCGGTGACCACGGGCAGGTAGAACACGCAGCGGAAAAGGCTGGTAGCCCACTCGGGCAGGTCTACGATGGCAGAGGAAACCCACAGCGAGAAGGCACAGGTGACGGGCACGGACACCACCACGATGATGAAGGTGTTCTTTAAGGCACCCAGAAAGATGGGGTCTGTGAACAGTTCCTTATAGTTTGCAAGCCCCACAAAGATATCGGCACGGTTCATGGTGGAATCGAAGAAGCTGGTCACCACGCACAGCACCATGGGGTAAATGACGAAGCCCAGAAAGAAGATCAGGCTGGGCAGCAGGAAGCAATAGGAAGCGAAGGTCTCGCGCCGTACCAGCGCACTGCTGCGCTTAGGCTCTTTGATCGCCGTTTTTGCAGCCAAGAGAATCACCGTTCCTTTCGGTTATGATTTTTTTTTTACAAATAAAGCCCCTCCCTCGTCGGGATCTTCGAGGAAGGGGCGAAGCGTCAATAATTATCTGCCCCCGGCAGAGTGGATGGGCTTATGCCTGTGCGGCAGCGTTTGCGTTGTCCACAAAGGTCTTGACGGCAGTCTCGACATCCTCACCGGAGCCGACGCGCTGCAGCATGTTCCACCACTCGGTACGTGCGGTTGCCCAGCCCGGAGTGATCTGGTAGTAGTCGCCCAGATAAGCCATGAACTTGCTGTACTCGCTCATGATCTCGTTGTCGGCGTAGATATCGCCCACGCTGGTGCGGACCGGGAAGTAGGTGGAAGCCAGCACACTGTCCTTGACCTGATCGGGGTCGGCAGCGATGAAGTCGATGAAGGTCCTGGCTGCTTCGATCTTGGCCTCGTCGCCGTTATCAAAGATGCCGAAGCCCCAGATGCCGCCGCACAGCTTCGGGTCGCCGCTGTCGGTGGGGAAGGCCATGGGGAAGATCTCGTCGCCATCGTTGGTCAGACCGGCGGCGTTGTTGTCGCTGTTGGCCTGCTGTGCAATGTTCCAGCAGAATGCCATCTGCAGGGTGCCGTTACGGAACAGGGTGATCTCGTCGCCGCCTGCGATGGAAGCGTCAAAGTTGATGCCCTTGGTGTCGTGCAGGGTCTGGATCGCCTTGATGTTCTCGGCAGAGTCGGCAGTGTACTTGGTGTGAGCTGCATCGGTAAAGGTGCCGCCATACATGTTGTTGATGATGGCGCGGGTGCCCTGGTCGCCGCCCTGACCTGCGCAGTAGATGGCTGCAACGTTCTCGTAACCGCCGTTGTACAGGGCGTCAACGGTCTTCAGAAAGCCGTCAGTGCTCCAGGTATGCTTGTCGGTATCAATGTACTGGTCAGCGCCCACTTCCTTGACCTTGGTCATGTTCACGGCCATGCAGTGTGCGGTCATGCACAGGGGATACTCGTAGTAATTGCCGGCAGTGTCCTTGCAGGCGGACTCAACGGACTCGTAAATGTCCTTCTTGGCATCATCGGTCCACAGGTCGTTCAGCGGAGCCATAACGCCCTTTGCGCCCCAGTTTGCAACCAGACGCTCGGGACCTTCCATGATCAGATCAGGTGCGCTGCCGCCCTCGATGGCGGTGTTCACCTGATCGTCGCCGTTGGTGTAGTCCAGATACTCCACAGTGACCTTGATGTCAGGATACTTTGCGTTGAAGCTGGAAACCAGACCCTGAACGGTCTCGTCATTGCCCCAGCCGCCGATGGGGTATGTCCACAGCTTGATGCTGGTGGAAGAAGCAGCTGCGCTTGCAGCGGTAGAACCTGCGGTGGAAGCAGCAGTGCTGGTGCTTGCAGAAGAGCCGCCGCATGCGGCCAGAGCGCCGGCTGCGCCCAGAATGCCAGCGGCCTTCAGGAACGAACGGCGGGAAATGCAGTTTTTCATAGTAGTTTCTCCTTCGCATTCAAGATGCTTCACGTTGTTGGCGGCCTGCCGTGCCAGCGGCCGCTCTTGATGGCTCCATTATAGAAAAATATTTTCATTTTGTCCATTCATGGTTTTCATAAATTTTCAGAATGACAGTGTGCATTGTGCACAAAAGTGTGGGATATATGTTGAAATGCAAAGAAAAACTTGCTTTACTCTTCTGAAATTATTACAAAATGGTACAAACCCACCAAAACAATAGTGAAAATGTTTTTCTAAACAAAAATGTAAAATTGAAAGATATTTTCACAGAATGGCCGGTTTTTCCGCCAAAACTGTGTGCTCTGCACAGAACTGCGGGCCAAAATGTGGGCAATGCGTCTCTTGCGAAGCGGGGACGATTCTTTTATACTTTTTATAAAGGTGAATGAAACGGTCGGCAGCTGATCCGGGTCGGTGGACTGCTGCGCCGGAAAAGAGGAAAAAGAAAAATGGCAACGAATTTTTGGGAGCTGCTGCAGCAGCATCAGGGCGACCTGACAAAATCGGGCCGCACCGTGGCGGACTATCTTGTGCAGCACGCGGCAGAGGCACAGTATCTGTCCATCTCCTCGCTGGCAAAGGAGTGCTGTGTGGCAGAGGCAACGGTGTTCCGCTTCTGCCGGGCGCTGGGGTTTGAGGGCTATCATGAAATGCGCATTGCGCTGGCGCAGGCCAACGCCACCGGTGCACTGGTCAACCAGCATGTGCCGGAGCCGGATGCCGACACGGCAACTTTGTGCGAGCACGCCAGCGCCCTGCTGATGACTACTATCAACGGCACCCAGAACAATCTTTCGCCGGAGGCGGTGGACAAGGCTTCGGAGCTGATGCACAAGGCCCGGCAGGTGTACTGCCTTGGTCAGGGCGGCAGCATGTATATTGCAAATGATATCTGCGCCCGCTTTGCCTGCATCTCCACCAAGTTCCGCACGGCAGGCGACAGCCATATGCAGCTGATCACGGCCAGCCTGATGACCCCGGAGGATGTGGTGCTGTTCGTTTCCTATTCCGGCGCTACCCGCGATATGCTGGAAACGCTGCGCGCGGCCAAGGCGGCGGGCGCAAAGATCATTCTGCTCACCCATTATGAGGATTCGCCCGGTGCAAAGCTGGCGGATATCGTGCTGCTGTGTGGTGCGCAGGAAAGCCCGCTGGACTCCGGCAACATCCCGGTCAAGGTGGCGCTGCTGTATGTGGCTGAAGTGCTGGTGCTGCGCTACACCATGGACGACCCCGAAAATGCCAACGCCGCACAGGATCGCACCAGTGAAGCACTGGCGGTCAAAATGCTGTAAAATATTGCCCGCAAGGCCCCTGCAGAGCCCGTGTTCTGTGGGGGCCTTGGCATATCCGGCAAAGGGTGCGTAAAATCTGTTTCTGATCTTTTTCAAAAAAAAAATAGACCTCATCTTTTCGATGAAGTCTATTTTTCTTTAGCCTCTTAACTTAACGGCATTGGGCGAATGCCTGATGGGCTTTTATGCCGGTGGTGGGGGTCGAACCCACACGTGTTATTAGCACAAGGGATTTTGAGTTTTTATCCTCATCTTCCATCTGGTGTCATCCAGTGATATCTAGTGATATCTGGTTCCCACTGTGCAAAGGCAAAATTCACGCCTCAACGAACAATAATTTGAAATATCCACGATTTTTCGATGCGTTTTTCCTCTACTCTGTTTTTTCGGTTTGGACCGCCCAAATGGAAATTGGAGGGATGTTCAGGAGGGATACAGGGCAAAACGCTCCTCTGCTTAGGCACAAAACGAAAGGAAAGTCAAGGATAATGAATCAAAATCAAGCAAAAGAGTATTATAAAAAATTATTTGTGAACTATCCTGATGTGCTGTCTGTCGAAGAAGCAACAACTTTACTCGGTTTCAAAAGCCAGACTGCCATCATCAGAAGAATCCATCAACATAGAATTCGCTGCCTGAAAGTCGGACGATCTTTCATGATTCCGAAAGAATATCTCATCGACTATCTTTTGGATAGCTAAATTATATAGCCATTATATTACATAGCGCACCACTTTTCAATAAGAAAAGAGTGCGCTTTTTATTTTCAAACGAAAGGCGGTTGATTTTTTGAACACAAGCTGGAGCAAAACGTTGAAAAAGCCACATGACCCTTGACTACTTTTACGGACAAGCCGGAGAACTGTTTTCATTCTACCGCATTCCCAAGGCTCTTTTTCAGGAGCCACGGTTCCAGAGTCTGTCCACCGATGCAAAAACCCTGTACGGCATCCTGCTGGACCGCATGAGCCTGTCTGTGAAAAACGGCTGGCTGGACGAGCAGAACCGGGTGTTCATCATCTTCACGATAGAGGATGTCAAGAGGGCGTTGTGTTGCGCAGACAACAAAGCGACCAAGCTGCTCCGGGAACTCGAAAAGTTTGGTCTGATTGAACGAAAACGCAGAGGTCTGGGAAAGCCAAGTTTGGTGTATGTGAAGAACTTTTCGGCAGAATCGTCAAAATCAATATTCCAGAATCGTGATTTTCACGATTCTGGAGGCTTCAAAAACGCAAGTCAAGACCCTTCAAAATCACGATGTAATAAGACTAAAGAGAATGATACTGAAATGAGTGAGACTGATCCTTTCTATTCTGAAGATGCGGAGGGAATGAGCAAACGCACCCAACTGGAAGAATATTTTTCTCAGTCTTTGGAGATAGACCTTCTGCTCCGGCTCTGCCCGGATGACAAGGACATTATCTACCAGATCGTAGACTTGCTGGTGGACACCTGCGCTACCAACCGTAAGCTGCTGCACATTGCTGGGGACGATAAGCCCGCCGAGGTGGTATGCAGTCGGTTTATGAAGTTGAACGCCGACCACATCCGCTTTGTGCTGAAGTGCTTTGCAGAGAACAGCAGCCCGATCCGTAACATGAAACAATATCTGCTCGCTTCTCTGTACAACGCGCCCACCACCATGCAGCTTTCCTACCAGAACCAAACCAACCACGACTTAGCGAATCGGAGGTGACAAGAATTTCAAAGAAAGCAACCACAATTGCCATCGTCAACCAGAAAGGCGGCACCGGCAAGACCACCACCTGTGAAAATCTGGGCATCGGGCTGGCAATGGAGGGCAAGAAGGTCCTACTGGTGGACGCTGACCCACAGGGGTCACTTACCATTAGCATGGGCTGGCAGCAGCCCGATGAACTGCCCACGACCCTTTCCACCCTGATGGCAAAAGCCATGAACGATCAGAGCATTCCGCCCGGTGAAGGCGTTTTGCATCATGCGGAGGGCGTTGACCTGATTCCGGCGAACATCGAACTGGCAGGGCTGGAAGTGTCTCTCGTCAACTGCATGAACCGGGAAAAGATGCTCAAGCAGGTGCTGGACAGTGCAAAGCACGAATACGACTTTATTCTGCTGGACTGCACTCCTTCCCTTGGGATGCTGACTGTCAATGCCTTGGCAGCCGCGGACACCACCCTGATTCCGGTGCAGGCGCAGTACCTGTCTGCAAAGGGTTTGGAACAGCTTTTGCAGACCGTCCAGAAGGTCCGGCGGCAAATCAACCCCAAGCTGAAAATTGAGGGTATCCTGCTGACTATGACCGACAGCCGCACCAACTATGGGCAGCAGATCGACAATCTGATTCGGGGTGCTTACGGCAGCAAGATCAAGGTGTTCGACCAGACCATTCCCCGGTCTGTCCGTGCTGCGGAGATCAGCGCCGTAGGCAAGAGCATTTTCCAGCACGACCCCAAAGGCAAGGTGGCAGAAGCCTATAAATCTCTGACCGAGGAGGTGATGGCGAATGCCGAAAGGCAGCTTAAACGTGTCGCTGAAAGGGGCAGATGACATTTTCTCCACGGAAGAATCCCGACAGGAGCAGCAACGAGAGCAGGTGCAACAGATCCCCATTGGAGAGCTGTTCCCTTTCAAGAACCACCCCTTTAAGGTCTTGGATGATGAGTCCATGCAGCGCACGGTGGAAAGCGTGGAGCAGTACGGCGTGCTGTCTCCGCTGATTGCCCGCCCACGCCCGGAAGGTGGCTACGAGATCATCTCCGGGCACCGCCGCCAGCACGCTGCACAGCTTGCCGGGCTGGATGCCCTGCCCGTTATCGTCCGTCAGATGGATGATGATGCCGCTGTTTTGCTCATGGTGGACAGCAATCTCCAACGTGAGAACATTCTGCCCAGTGAAAGGGCTTTCGCTTACAAGATGAAGCTGGAAGCAATCGAGCGAACTGTTGGACGACCCAAAAATGTGGGACAAGTTGTCCCAGATTATTTCGGGAAACGCAGTACAGAGATTGTTGCTGAAGGAACAGGCGAAAGTTATAAGCAAGTCCAGCGTTTTATCCGCCTGACCAACCTTATCCCGGAACTGCTGGATATGGTAGACGAAAAGAAAATTGCTTTTAATCCCGCTGTGGAGTTGTCCTATCTGGACGAAAGCCAACAGCGGGATTTTTTAGAAGCAATGAACGACACCCAGAATGCACCGTCCCTTTCCCAAGCGCAGCGGCTCAAAAAGCTGGCGCAGGAAGGGCACTTCTCGTATGACGTTGCCTTTGCCGTTATGGGAGAAGAAAAAAAGGACGAACTGGACAAAGTGGTCATCAAAAACGACACCCTGCGGAAGTATTTCCCACGCAGCTACACCCCGAAACAGATGGAGGACACTATCATCAAGCTGCTGGATCAGTGGCAACGCAAACAGCAGCGGCAGAATGAACGCTAACTTATACCGTAACGAAGGACCCGATGGGGTCTTTTTCTTTTGCAATCAAAAGGAGAAAATGCCTATGAAAAACAACGTTACCCGCACCATCCGCTCCGAGGAGATCACCATTGACGTGCGTATCTGCGCTGCACTGGCGGCAAACCGGGGCGGCGAGGTCTACCTCGCAGCCATTGCCCCGGATATGGAGTTGACCATCATCACGCTGGACGAGGCTCCCGGCATTCTGCCCTGCTTTGAGGAGGACGATGCCTGCCTGAACCTTCCCAACACCTCGCTGCTGCTCTGCTACAACCCGGCGCAGGTGCTGAAGATGGGCGGAAAGCACTACCTGACCGGCCCGGTGATTCTTGTTCGCACCAACATGGACGGCGAGGTCATCTCGCTGACCATCGATGAAGTCTACCTGTTCCAGAAGTATCTGGCAAGCCACAGCATCACCCTGATGGCAGACGACCAGAAGCTGCCCTGCATCTGCATGGAGTGAGGTGTGCCATGCTGAACTTTTTTATCGGTTTCGCATTTTTTGAAGCCGGCGCTTTTTTCGGCTTCTTCGTGGCAGCTCTGTTGAACGCCGCCCATGCCTGGCAGGAGATCTCTATCAAATTCGAGGAGGACGATAATGGAACAGAACGAGAACACCTTGTCGGTGCTGAAAATTGCACCGGGACAGTATCCGCAGCAGGTCGAGATTGACAACAACCTGAAAGCCTTGCAGGAGGCGGTGGGCGGCACGATTGCTGCTGTTTACCCCTTTGCAGACCCAGTGGCTATCATCTGCAATGACGATGGTAAGCTCATGGGTCTGCCCCTGAACCGTGCTCTTCGGGATGAAAACGGAGAAATGTATGATGCCATTGCCGGAGACTTTCTAGTGGTGGGATTGGGCGAGGAGGATTTTGCATCCCTGACCCCAGAACTGGCGCAGAAGTACGAGCAGCTTTTCCATCAGCCGGAAGCCTTTCTGAAGCTAGGCAACCGTCTGTTGGTGCTGCCGGTGCCTGATGAACCTCCCGCAGAAAAGCCCCGCACCAAGCCCCCGGCAGAGCATGACCGCTAAAATCACCCTGCTGCACGGGAGACTAACTATTAAAAGTCAAGCCCCAAAATGAAAAAATCCGCCAACCGACC
>OCAV01002299.1_pt1 | contig 10387 bp, 12 predicted proteins | sample 1538331 | NCBI WGS metagenome assembly OCAV01 (sample SAMEA2580297, study PRJEB22360) | human gut metagenome | biome: human gut; feature: human-associated habitat; material: faeces | place: Denmark | collected 2008/2010
GTGGGCAGCAGCGAACAGGCGGCCGAGCAGGCTGCGCGGCTGACCCGCATCGCCCCGCAGGTGGTGGTCACCGGCGTGACGGGCCTCTCCGACGGGCGGTGCATCGGCTGTGTGGGCGCGGCCCGCGGCGGGCAGGGATACTCGGTCAAGACGCCGCTGATCCCCCGCATGTACCACGGCACCGGGGATATTTTCGGCGCGGTGCTGGTGGGGCGCATTTTGCAGGGCAACGTGCCCCAGGCCGCCGTGCAGGCGGCAGCTGCGTTCGTGAGTGAGTGCATCCGCCAGACGCCCGAAGGCACCGACGAACGTCTGGGCGTATGGCTGGAAGCCGCCCTGCCCAAACTGATGCAGCAATAAAATAATGTGAGGATGTACATAAACCTATGCCAACTTTGAACATTGTACTGGTGGAGCCGCAGATCCCCCAAAACTCCGGCAATGTCGCCCGCACCTGCGCGGTGACCGGGGCACGGCTGCACCTGGTTGGGCCGATGGGCTTTACCGTGGACGACAAAAAATTGAAGCGAGCCGGGCTTGACTATTGGCACCATCTTGATATAACATATTATGAAGATCTCGCGGATTTTTTTGCCAAAAATCAGGGGCCGTTTTTCTACTTTACCTCCAAGGGGCCGCGCCGCCACGTGGACGTACAGTACCCGGACGGCGCTTACCTGGTATTTGGCCGCGAGGATGCGGGTCTGCCGGAGGAACTGCTGGCTGCCCATGAGGCCGACTGCGTGCGCATGCCGATGCGCCGCGGCGAGCGATGCCTGAACCTTTCCAACGCTGTTGCGGTAGGTGCCTACGAGGCTTTACGGCAGTGGGATTTTGCCGGCCCGGAGACCCGCGGCCAGTTGGGTGATTATGAATGGAGTGAGGACGTAAAATGAGCAAGATCGGTTTTTTGACGGATTCCTGTTCCGATATTCCGCAGGAGCTTGCGGACAAATACGGCATTGAGGTGGTGGGCTTCCCCATCAACCTGGATGGCACCGAGTATGTGGAGCGCAAGGACTTTACCAACGACCAGTTTTATGAGATGATGCGCAAGGCCCAGGGCGTGCCCACCACCGCCGCCATCACCCAACTGCAGTGGTGCGAAATTTACGAGCGCTATGTGGACGAGGGCTACACCGACCTGGTGCACCTGAGCATCAACGCCGCCGGTTCCAGCACCTACAACAACGCCATCAAAGGCGCCGAGATGCTGGCCGAGGAGCGCCCCGACCATAAGCTGAAGATTCAGATCATCGACAGCCACACCTATTCGATGCCCTACGGCTGGTATTTCTGCGAGTGCGCCCGCAAGGTGCGCAACGGCGGCGAGCTTTCCACCTGTGTGGACGAGCTGAAGCGCAAGCTGGACTGCGTGGAGATCTGCCTGGCGGCTTACAGCCTGAAGCAGATGAAGAAGTCCGGCCGCGTCAGCGCTGCCGCTGCCGTGGTGGGCGACCTGCTGGGCATCCGTCCCATCATCAGCCTGAACGCCGGTGTCTCCAAGGTCGAGGCCAAGGTGCGCGGTGATGCCGCTGTGCCCCCGGCCATGATCAAATGGGTGGAGAGCCGCGTCGACTCGATGAAGGACACCCCCTATATGGTAGCCTACACCTCCAGCACTGCCAAGCGGGACGAGCTGGTGAAGCTGTGCAAAAAGGCCTTTGGCCATGCGCCGATGATCGTCTTCCAGCTGGGTGGCGTGGTCAGCGCCAACACAGGCCCGGACGGTATTGCCATTGTATACGAGGGCAAGCCCCGCAACCTGGAGGCTTACACCCCGGAACTGCCGTAATTTTAGGGATGAGCAACAATCGCAGGCTCTCTCCCCACCCGCTTTGCGGGACCGCTTACGCGGCCGGGCCCCTCTGTCGCTGCGCGGTATCTCCCCACACTGTGGGGCGTCACCCTCGCAGAGGGGGCCTTTACGAAAGAAAATGAGATTTTTGCCGCAGCCTATTGCAAGGGGCTGCGGCTTTTGTTATAATAATCTTTTGTTGAGCAACTTAGGATTTTAGGCTCCACCGCAGTTTTGCGGCGCAAACCGATGGCAGGCTGGCGGTCTGCTATACGGTCAAAATCTATCCGCCGGAGTATTGTATGAATCAGAAATCCATGTCCGTCAAGCGCCTTGTGCGCTGTGCTGTCATTGCAGCGCTCTACGTTGTGCTGTGCCTGGTGCTGCAGCCGTTCTCCTACGGCGCGGTGCAGGTGCGTGTGGCCGAGGTATTCTGCCTGCTGCCTGTCTTTGGCACCGAGTATATCATCGGCGTCACGCTGGGCTGCTTTCTGGCCAACCTGCTGGGCTCGACCGTGATCGACGTCATCTTTGGCACGCTGGCTACCCTGCTGGCCTGTCTGGTCACCTACAAGCTGCGCGATGTGCGCATCAAGGGGCTGGCCATTCCGGCGTCCCTGCCGCCTGTTATCTTTAATATGATCATCGTGGGCGCGTTCGAGATCACCTTCTTCTTCTCGGATAGTGCCCCCACGGCCGCCATGGCTGCGTTCAATGCGGTCACGGTCGGCATCGGCGAGGTCATCAGCTGCACGATCCTGGGCGTGGCCCTGGTCAAACTGATCGAGACCAACGCCAGCATGAAGAAGATCTTTACAGAAGAATAATGAGGTAACCTATGCGCCCGGAACTGATTTTGTGGGATTGGAATGGTACCCTGCTGGATGATGTGGAACTTTGTGTAGACGCGCTCAACCGTCTGCTGGAAAAGCATGCCTATCCGCAGCGGTACGACCGCGATCAGTACCGGGCAATTTTTGGTTTCCCGATTGAAGAATATTACGTCCGCGCCGGGTTTGATTTCAGCCGCCACAGCTTTGCCATGCTGGCCGAGGAATATATGGACGACTACATCCCCGCCAGCGCGGCCTGCCCGCGGAGGGCGCGATAGAAGCGCTGGATGCCTTCCGCGCGGCGGGGCTGCGGCAGGTGATCTTATCGGCCAGCCCGGTGCCCACGCTGACCCGCCAGGCCGGGGAACGCCATGTGACGGGTTACTTTGACCGCCTGCTGGGTCTGGGCGACATCTACGCCAAAAGTAAGGTGGAACTGGGCCGGCGCTTTATGCAGGAGGAGGGCATCGACCCTGCCCGCGCAGTGATGATCGGGGATTCGGTACACGATTTTGAGGTGGCGCAGGCCATGGGAACGGCCTGTGTGCTGCAATGCAGCGGCCACCAGAACCGGCAGACGTTGGCGGCCACCGGCGCACCGGTAGTAGAGGACCTGCGCGAAGCCGCGCAGTTGATCTTGGGGTAAAGCATTATAGTAAGGGGAAGGTAAAATGTCTGACCGTGTAAAAGGTGCCTGCCTGACGATGGGTGGTGCGGCATGCTGGGGTGTTTCTGGCTGCATGGGACAGTACCTGTTCACCCGCGAAAACATGGACTCCACCTGGCTGGTGCCTATCCGGCTGTTTCTGGCCGGGCTGATCTTGTGCACGTTCTACTTTATCAAGGACCGCAGGATGTTCTTCGACCCGTGGAACGCGAAGAAAAATCCCCGCAACCTGCTGGATCTGCTCATTTACGGCCTGGCGGGCGTAAGCTGCTGCCAGTTCACCTACTTTTTGACCATCCAGCTTTCCAGCGCGGGCATGGGCACCATTTTGCAGGACCTCTCCCCCGTCATCATCCTGCTGGTGGTCTGCATCCAGCAGCACCGCGGGCCGCGTCTGTTTGAAATTTGCAGCATTTTGTTGGCCCTCATCGGCGTGTTTCTGCTTACCACTCACGGCAGCCTGACCGACCTGGCTATCAGCCCGGCCGCGCTGCTGTCCGGGATTGCCAGCGCCTGCTGCGTGGTCATCTACACCATGTGGCCCAAAAAGCTGCAGCAGCAGTACCCCACCCCCATGCTGCAGGGCTGGGCATTCTTGATGGGCGGCACGATGTTCGCCCTCATCTTCCGCCCCTGGACGATGAACTACGTGCCCACCGCCATGGGCGTGTTCGGCATCTTTACCGTGGTGGTGCTGGGCAACGTGCTGGCGTTCAGCCTGTACATGTCAGGCGTGCCGCTCATCGGCCCCCAGCGGTCGAGCCTGTACAGCTTTGCCGAGCCGGTCACCGCCGCCATCATCAGCACGCTTGTGCTGGGCAGCCCCTTTACCGTGTGGGATGCCATGGGTTTTGGCTGTATTTTCCTGATGCTGGTGTTGCTGAGCCTGCCCGCCAAGGCTAAAAACTAAATATATTTGTAAATACACCCGCGCAGGTTTGACAGCAAGCCCTGTGCGGGTGTATTATAGTATAGTATGTAAGTGCTATATAGCTGCCCTGTCCCGGGCGGCGGAAAATACAGGGGATTTTATAATGTCTTTTTTTGAAAAACTGTTTGGTTCCTTCTCGGACAAGGAACTGAAGCGCATTAACCCGCTGAAGGACAAGGTCCTGGCCCTGGAGCCGGAGATGCAGAAGCTGACCGACGAGCAGCTGCAGGCCAAGACGACCGAGTTCAGGGCGCGCCTGGAAAAAGGCGAAACGCTGGACGACCTGCTGCCCGAGGCGTTTGCCGTCTGCCGTGAGGCTGACTGGCGTGTGCTGGGCATGAAGCCCTACCCCGTGCAGATCATCGGCGGCATTGTGCTGCACCGCGCCTGCATCGCTGAGATGCAGACCGGTGAAGGCAAGACCCTGGTGGCCACCATGCCCGTTTACCTCAACGCCCTGACCGGCAAAGGCGTGCATGTTGTCACCGTCAACGATTACCTGGCCCGCCGCGATAGTGAGTGGATGGGCAAAGTCTACCGCTTCCTGGGCCTGACCGTCGGCCTGGTGGTGCACGGCGTTGAGGCCAACGACCGCAAGGCCGCCTACGCTGCTGATGTCACCTACGGCACCAACAACGAGTTCGGGTTTGATTACCTGCGCGATAACATGGTCGTTTACAAGGCCAACATGGTGCAGCGCGGCCACGCCTACGCCATCGTCGACGAGGTGGACTCCATCCTCATCGACGAAGCTCGTACCCCGCTGATCATCAGCGGCAAGGGCGAGGACTCCAGCGTGATGTACAAGCGCGCCGACGACTTTGCCAAGACACTGAAGAAGAGCGTTATCGTGGAACTGGACGACAAGGTGGCCGCTGAGGAGCAGGTCGACGGCGATTATGTCGTGGACGAAAAGCGCAAGACCGCTACTTTGACCGAATCTGGCGTGCAGAAGGCCGAAGCCTTCTTCCATGTGGAGAACCTGGCCGACGCCGACAATATGTCCCTGCGCCACTACATTGACGGCGCCATCAAAGCCCGCGGCGTTATGCACCGTGACATCGACTACATCGTCAAAGAGGGCGAGGTCATCATCGTTGACGAGTTCACCGGCCGTCTGATGTATGGCCGCCGCTTCAACGACGGCCTGCACCAGGCCATCGAGGCCAAGGAAGGCGTGACCGTTGCTGCCGAGAGCAAGACCCTGGCCACCGTCACCTTCCAGAACTACTTCCGTATGTATGACAAGCTGGCCGGTATGACCGGTACGGCTTCCACCGAGGCTGACGAGTTCAGCGAGATCTACGGCCTGAACATCGTCAGCATCCCCACCAACAAGCCCCGCGCCCGCAAGGACTTGCCGGACAGCGTGTACAAGACCGTCAACGGCAAGTACAACGCCGTCATCGAGCAGGTGGCCGAATGCCACGCCAAGGGCCAGCCCGTTCTGGTCGGCACCGTCAGTGTCGAAAAGAGCGAGGCTCTCTCCAAGCTGCTGAAGAAGAAGGGCATCGAGCATAACGTGCTGAACGCCAAGCAGCACGAGCGCGAAGCCGAGATCGTCGCCCAGGCCGGTAAGCAGGGCGCTGTGACCATCGCCACCAACATGGCCGGCCGTGGTACCGATATTATGCTGGGCGGCAACGTGTCCTACATGGCCAAGGCCGCTCTGCGCAAGGAGCTGAGCCGCGACCTGACCAAGGACCTGGCCCAGCTGAAAGACGAGTACGAGCACGCCAAGGCCCGCGCTAAGGCTGCTTGGCCGGCCCCCCCCGCCGGAGGAGACCATCGACGCCCAGCTGGAGCATCTGATGACCGAGTGCGACGGCCACGCCGAGACCGAGGACGCCGCCGTACTGCATGCCCGCCAGCGCTTTGAGGAGCTGTGCGAGGAGTTTGAGCCGGAAATCAAGCGCGAAGCTGCTGCTGTGCGCGAGGCCGGCGGCCTGTTCATCATCGGTACCGAGCGCCACGAGAGCCGCCGTATCGACAACCAGCTGCGCGGCCGTGCCGGCCGTCAGGGCGACCCCGGTGCTTCCCGCTTCTTCCTCAGCCTGGAAGATGATCTGATGCGCATCTTCGGCGGTGAGCGCGTGCAGAACCTGATGGACAGCCTGGGCCTGGAAGAGGATGTGCCCATCGAGAACAAGCTCATCACCAACACCATCGAGAGCGCCCAGAAGAAGCTGGAAGCCTCCAACTTTGCCATCCGTAAACAGGTGCTGCAGTACGACGACGTCATGAACCAGCAGCGCGAGATCATCTACAAACAGCGCCAGATGGTGCTGGACGGTGAGGACATCAGCGACAAGCTGCATGAGATGATGCGCCAGTCCATCGACGACGCCTGCACCAACTACCTGAACGGTGAGACCGCCGACGATTGGGATTTCGCCGGTCTGCGCCGCCACTTCATGAACTGGCTGTGCCTGCCCAGTGACTTCAACTACACCAAGGACCAGCTGGGGGACCTGACCAAGGAGGGCATCGCCGACGAGCTGTATAAGCGCGGCATGGACATCCTGACCGCCAAGGAGAAGAAGTACGGCTCCAAGACGATGCGCGAACTGGAGCGTATCTGCCTGCTGCGCAACGTCGACTCCAAGTGGATGGATCACATCGATAACATGGATCAGCTCAAGCAGGGCATGGGCCTGCGCGGCTACGGCCAGCATGACCCCGTGGTCGAGTACCGCATTGAAGGCTTTGCCATGTTCGATGAGATGATCGCCTCCATCCGTGAGGATGCCGTGCACATGCTGCTGACCATCGAGATCCGCCAGCAGAACGCCGAGCCGAAGCGTGAGCAGATCGCCAAGCCCACCGGCGAGGGTGCCTCCACCCAGGCTGGCACCAAGGGCGCCGCCCCCGTGCGCGTGACCAAAATCGGCCGCAACGATCCCTGCCCCTGCGGCAGCGGCCTGAAGTGGAAAAAGTGCACCTGCAAAGAGTACCACCCCGACCTGTAAACTAAAAGCCAAGGCGCACCGTTACATGGCGGTGCGCCTTTTTAAGTATGAGGTATGTTTATGAAAGCACGTATCATCCAGGAGCCGCGGTGTGTGCTGCTGTGGCGGTTTGACGAGAAAAGCGCCGGGTATGACGCCCTGGCCCATGCAGCGCGGGCCTATAAGCTGAAGATCCGCTGCATCGGGGACGGCGACCTGGCCGCCAAGGTGGGCGACCTGTGCCAGGGGCTGCCCTCCCCTGCCTTTGCGCCGTTCATTAAGGTCAGCGACCGCCCCGCCATGATCGTGAGCGGCCTGCGCCACGATACCGGCGAGCTGGGGCATTTCCTCGACCTCGTCAAGGCGGGCGGGGCGGAGTTCCCGCTGCGGGGCATGGTGACCCCTACCAGCAAAAACTGGACGCTGCTGCAGCTTTTGCAAGAGCTGAACAGCGAGCACGAGACCGTGGCCGGGGGCAAAGCATGAAGCGGCTGTTGGCCCTGGGGCTGGCGGCGATCTGCCTGGCCTGTGCCCTGCCCCTGACCGCCTGCACGCCCCAGCAAAAGCTGTACAGCGCCAGCTGGTTTGACATGTTTGACACTGTCACGATGGTGCAGGGCTACGCCGCCAGCCAGGAAGAATGGGACACCCAGGCCGATGCCCTGCACGACGATTTGGAGCATTACCACCAGCTGTTTGACATTTACCACCACTACGACGGCATGGTGAACCTGTACGACGTCAACGCCCGTGCCGGGCAGGAACCGGTGCAGGTCAGCCGGGAGTTATTCGACTTTTTGCAACTGTGCAAGACCAGCGGTGAGACACTGGCGGGCGGTGCGGTGAACATTGCGGCGGGGGCTGTGCTGAGCCTGTGGCACGATGCCCGCGAGAGCGAGAATCCCGCCCCGCCTGCGGCAGATGCCATCTCCGAAGCCCTGCAGCACTGCAACTTGGATGACCTGCTGCTGGACTCCGGCACCCTGACGGTGGCCTTTGCCGACCCGGCCATGACGCTGGACGTGGGAGCTGCCGCCAAGGGCTACACCGCCGTGCAGGCGGGCCAAGCAGCCCGGGAGCGCGGGCTGACCCATGCCCTGCTGAACATGGGCGGCAACGTCTATACCACCGGCCCCAAGGCCGACGGCAGTGCCTGGCGCGTGGGGGTGGAAAACCCCTGGCCCGGTGAGGATGCGCCGCAGTACGTGCAGACCGTGGAGCTGACCGGCGGCGACTCGCTGATCGTCAGCGGTGATTACCAGCGGTACTTTACCTACGAGGGCAAACGCTACTCCCACCTGATTGATTTGACCACAGGCTGCCCGGCTGCCTATTACAGCAGCGTTGCGGTGTATTCCGGCCCGGATGAGGGGCTGGGGGACTTGTTCTCCACCGCCCTTTTCTGCCTGCCGCCGGAGCAGAGCCGGCAGGTGGCCGATGACAACGGCCTGGCCGTGCTGTGGCTGGGCACGGACGGCGAGGTTGCCGCCCAGACCGATAACTGGCCGGGTAAAGCAGTATAACCAATAGCAGATAAAAAACAAAGCACCGCTGTACGTGAAATTTACGTACAACGGTGCTTTTGCTATATGTGCTGAAAAGCCTCCCTCTGCGAGGGAGGTGGCCCGAAGGGCCGGAGGGAGAAACTTTGCCTTAAGCTCTCTCCCCCACCCGCTTCGCGGGGGCCCTCTCCCAGGGGGGCCTTCAAGGGGCGGCAATTTATTGTTCCGCGCTCAGCAAGATGCGGTCGTTGTCCAGTGCGTGGCCGACATTCTCGGCAAAGCGCTGCAGCAGGCCGTCTACCGTCATGTGGGCGCGCTCCTCGTCGGCTACGTCCAGCACGATGCGGCCATGGTCCATCATCAGCGTGCGGTTGCCCAAGGTAAGGGCGTCGTGCATGTTGTGGGTGATCATCAGACAGGTGATGTGGTTCTCCGCCACAATCTTTTTGGTCAGATCCAGCACCTTTTCCGCCGTGGCGGGGTCCAAAGCGGCGGTGTGTTCGTCCAGCAGCAGCAGCTTGGGGGTGACAGGGTCAGTGCCTGGCGCTGGCCGCCGGAGAGCAGGCCGACGGGCTGTTTCATGCGGTCCTCCAATCCCAGACCCAGGGCGGAGAGTTTCTCGGCAAAGAGGTCGCGATCCTTTTTGGAGATGCGGGAGAAGGACGACGTGTGCCCGGACGCCCGCAGGTAGGCCAGCGCGAGGTTTTCCTCAATGGTCATGTGGGGGGCCGTGCCGCGCAACGGGTCCTGGAACATGCGACCGATGTATTTGGAGCGGCGGTAGTCCGGCATAAACGTGATGTCCTGGCCATCCAGCGTGATGGTACCAGTATCCGAGATGAACTCGCCTGCAATGGCGTTGAACATCGTGGACTTGCCTGCGCCGTTGGAGCCGACGATGGTGGCAAAGTCGCCGTCCTTCAAGTTCAGGTCGATCTTTTGCAGAGCCAGCTTTTCGTTGACAGTGCCGGGGTTAAAGGTTTTGCTGATGTTTTTCAGTTCAAGCACGGCGGGCACCTTCTTTCTCGGCTTGGGAGCGGCGGCGGCGGAACGCCGCGCGGGACCGGATGGTGGGGGCGGCGATGGCCAGCGCCACGATGACGGCGGAAATCAGCTTGAGACACTCCGACGGAACGTTGGCGCGCAGGGCCAGCGCGATGATGAAGCGGTAGATGACACTGCCTGCCACAGCCGCCGCGGCCTTGGCCCACATGCTGCCACGGCCAAATGGGCACCCGCCAATGATGAGGGACGCCAGGCCGATGACCACCATGCCGGTGCCCAGGTTGATGTCGGCGGATTTCTGGTACTGGGCCAGTACGGCGCCGGAAAGGGACGTCATAGCGTTGGAAATGCACAGGCCAATCGTGATGGTGAACGCCGTGTTGATGGAGGAGGCACGCACCATGTCGGGATTATCGCCGGTGGCGCGGATGGAAAGGCCCATCCGGGTGCCCAGGAACAGGATCAACAGCAGACAGACGACCATGGTGATGACCGCGGCCACCAGCAGCTTGTACGGGAACACATCGCCAAAAAGCGCCTGCGCCATCGTAAAGATGGTCTGCGTTTTCAACATTGGCACGTTGGAGGAAAAGCCCATAACCGCCAGGTTGACGGTGTACAGCCCTGTGTTGGTGATGATGCCGGCGAGGATCGACGGCACGCCCAGGCGGGGTTGCCAAGTGGCTGGGGAAAGAAGGACGTT
>OCAV01002306.1_pt1 | contig 10372 bp, 8 predicted proteins | sample 1538331 | NCBI WGS metagenome assembly OCAV01 (sample SAMEA2580297, study PRJEB22360) | human gut metagenome | biome: human gut; feature: human-associated habitat; material: faeces | place: Denmark | collected 2008/2010
ATACGGCAAGCTCTTCGGAGATTTTATCAATCGTGATATAGGAGTCCTGCTTCAACAGAACATCCACAATTTTCATGATTCGTTTATTCATAAGCGTGCACCCTCGCTTTCACTTGCAACTATACGTGTGAAACGCTGTTCTGTCAAGAATGACAGCGGCAATTTCATGTGGAATTTATAACCATATAAGGAGGTATAACATAATGAAAACTATCTATGATACAGGAAAAAGAACGAGTGAGCTGCTGCAGGATTTAAAGCAGCTGGTGGAAATTCCGTCCGTCCGTGATGAACGCACTGCAGGTGCATCTGCCCCGTTTGGCAAAGAGATACGGAATGCAATGGATGTTTTCCTGCAGATTGCTCAGCGGGAGGGCTTTAGCGTCCATGATTTTGACGGCTATGCTGTAGATGCCCAACTTGGTGAGGGAGATGATTATATCGGCGTGCTGGCTCATCTGGATGTGGTGGAAGCAGGAGAACGCTCTCACTGGCACGGCGATCCCTTTCAAATGCAGGAGATAGACGGTATGCTGTACGGCCGGGGAGTCAATGATGACAAGGGACCGCTGCTGGCAGCTTTATATGCAATGGCCCGTATCAGGCAGGAAGGTCGTACACTGTATCATCCGATCCGCCTCATTGCCGGAGGGGCTGAGGAAACAACATGGGAATGCATGGAGCATTATTTCAAGCATAACCCGCAACCAATCTTCGGCTTTTCCCCGGATGGCAACTTTCCTATTGTCAATGGAGAAAAGGGGATTTTGCAGGTACGCTTCCTGCTGAATGCAGATTCGGATATCAGCCTGCACTGCAAGGAGCGTCTGCATATCGTCTGTGATGATTTACAGGTGATTGTTCCCAAGGGCAGTGATGTCAGCTTTGTTGAGCGTACCAATCTGATTGAGGTTATGCAAGATGGCATAAAAATCACCTATCGTGGTGTACGTGCACTTTCCCGCAATCCGCAGCGCGGGGATAATGCTATTTTCAAATTTGTTAAGGATTTTCACGGACACCTCGATCAAGCAGGCTCTCTGTATCCGATGGTGAATATGATATACGAGAATTTTCTTGATGATTTTTACGGTAAGAAAAGCGGTTTGTATCATGAGGATGCTGCCATGGGCTGCGGCTCTGTTTGTTTGATGTCGCTGAATACGCACAGCTGGAGCTGTGTGTCGATGTGCGTTATGTGCGGTCAACGGATGAGCAAAGCCTTCTTCATACTTTACGCAAAACGGCACAGCATTATGGCTGTGAGCTTGAGGTTTTACGCCATAAGCGTCTGCTCTACGTCGCAGAGGACAGCACTTTGATTCAGAGTCTGAAAACAGCATATCACAGGGTTATGAAGGAAGATGCTGCGGTGTTTACCAAGGGGGGAGCCTCCTATGCCCGCGTTCTGGAGCACGGGGTGGCATTTGGTGCGACCTTTCCTGATGAGGATCCCCGCCCTCATATGCCCAACGAATGTATGCCTGTGAAGTCGCTGTTAAAAGCGAGTGACATCTACTATGAGGCACTTGTGGAACTGGCATGTACAAAAAGGTGATGAAAAATTACCACAATAATAATGAATTACCGTAACTCATTGCATTCTTTTTCAAATTGGCGGACATGCTAAAATGAAAGCGTAAACAAAGGAGGAACAAGCTATGAAAAACATTCAGGCAAAACTTCAGACATTTGCCGGGGCAATGATGGTTCCAATCATCCTGCTTGTGCTCGTTGGTTTCTTCGTGGGTATCGGTAGTGCATTTACAAACTACATCCTGCCGGAAGGAAACATCCTGTACAATCTGTTCACCATGATCACCAATCTGGGATTCATGTTTATGAACAATCTGCAGCTATGGTTCGCCGTGGCAATTGCCTTCACTCTTGCCAAGAAGGAGAAAGGATGGGCAGCATTTGCGGGACTGATCTTATTCTTCTGCTTTATGAGAGGAATTGAAGGCTGGGCTGCGCTGGAAGGATGGACCGCTGAAACCACGACTGTTGACGCACTGGTAAAAAGCGGTTATACACAGCAGGCTGCCTTGAACTTCAATGCTTTATGGTCAAGCTCTTTGGGGATTTATTCATACAACATGGGAATCTTCTCCGGTATTGTTACCGGTCTGATTGCTGCAGGACTGCACAACAAATTCGTTGATACAAAGCTGCCGGCAATGTTCGGATTCTTCGCAGGAACAAAATTCGTTATTATTATGGTCGCTCTTGCTTCTATTCCACTGGCAATCGCATTCTATTATGTATGGCCGTATGTCGCAGGTGCTCTGCAGAGTATCACCGGCTTCATCCGTACAAGTGGTCTGCTGGGAACCTTCGTGTTCGGTACACTGGATAAGATGCTGCTGCCATTCGGTATTCACCATCTGATTGCATTCCCGATCGAATATACAAAGGTCGGCGGTACGATGATGATCGACGGTGTGATGTATGAGGGTGTTAAAAACATTATCAACGGTCAGGCTGCAAGCGCAAGTGCAACCGGCTATATCACAAGAAACTTCACCAACGGACGTCTGCTGTTCCAGCTGGCTGGTCTGCCGGGTGCCGCGTTTGCTATGTATCGCTGTGCAAAACCGGAAAATAAGAAGAAGGTAGCATCCCTGCTGGTGCCGTCTGTCTTCACGCTGGCAATGGTTGGTATTTCAGAACCGATTGAGTATACCTTCCTGTTTGTTGCACCTGCACTGTACTGGCTGGTATACGCTCCATTGTGCGGTCTGTGCTATGTCGCAGCGGAAATCACAAATATTTCCATCAATGGAACTGCGCTGTTCTTCATGATTCCAAACCTGTTCCAGCCGCAGAAGGTACATGCCATGAGCGCATTGTGGCTGCTTCCTGTAACCTTTATCGTATACTACTTTGCATTCAAATTCGCAATTACGAAATTCAACCTCAAAACACCTGGTCGTGATGACGAGGGTGAAATCAAGCTGATGAGCAAAAAAGAATACAATGAAATCAAAAACAGCGGTAAGGACGAAGCGAATGTCTCTTCCGCACCTGAGGATGCACTCGAGGTTCGTATTATTGAAGCTCTTGGGGGAGCGGACAATATTGAAACCGTAACCTGCTGTGCCAGCCGTCTTCGTGTTACAGTCAAGGATGATTCCCTGATTGCACCGGATACAAGCTGGAAAAATTATCTGGAGGCTATCGGCGTTGTACGCGGAAAGAACTCTGTTCAGGTAATATATGGTGTTCGTGTAGTAAATATTACAACAAAAGTAAAGGATTATCTGCATTTAGACTAACCATAATAGAGGAGATGAGAAAATGGCAACCATTGCAGGAGGAGTCAGTATGAAAAGAAGAGATCTTATCCGACAGAAAAACAAGCTCGCAAAAACAGGCGGTTTCCGTTATATCCGGTATGCGAAGTATGCGTGTGTTGCCATGGTCGTATTGTTTCTGGTATATGTAGGCGGTCTGTCAAACCTGAGTGGTAAATCCTACGAAGATCTGATCAGTAAAAGTCCGATCGTGATTACCGGCTTTATGATCTGTACGGCCAATCTGTATGTCTGGTATGTACTGAAGCATTTTCTGAAGGATCTTGCGGTTCCTCAGCATGTGGAAAGCATACGTGTAAATCTGCTGCTGATGACGATTGGACAATTCATTCTGATGAACTTCATCTCGGCAGTCCTGATGATGCTATCACTGAGAAAATATTTTCAGTGGAATACCTTTTCTGTAAAGAATGCACTGAAGGAAATAAGAAAAGAAGGACAGCTGTCTGTACTGATTGTAACAGCACTTGTACTGATACTCTTCATCTCTCTCGTATTTGGTATCTATTTCTCTATTCGTTAGCTGTACAGCGGTTCCCGGTGATGTGGGAGCCGCTGTTTTTCAATTTGTGATAACGCTTATACAGCGTTTGTTTAAGAAAGGGGATGAATGAATTTCTTACGATACAAAAACGAAATGGCGGAGCACTGCGATGCCTGCCATGAAACAACTATAGTGAAAGTATTCTGCTTCACAAATATTTGAAGAGGTGCTGCATGTGATCCTCATCTGATTGATGTATGGGATTTGAAGCAGGCATATCCTGTATCTGATATTCAGGCAGAAAATGGATGTAAAAAATACTGTTACAATACATGGGGGCTTCTGCGTAATTCAGGAGCTGTAGATTTTTTTGGAATATACATAAAATGGTAATAATTCGCTTTTGAATTCCTTGTAATATACGCTATAATGGTATAGGTGAAGGAATATGAGACAGATTGCCAGAAAACAATTTAATTCAATGCTGAAGCATATGGTTTCCTATCCGCTGATTTGCATTTACGGACCGGATGGCTTTGGCAAGACAACAGCAGTTGCTGCCTTTCTGCATAATCGAAAGGAAAGGTGCTGCTGGATTCATATGCATAAGAAAAATCGTAAACAGCTTGGGGGAATTTTTGAGAAAAGTATAGATAGCGGCAGCTATGATATCATCATACTGGATCAATATCGCAATCATATACTGGACAGACATATCATGAAGGTGTACGAACGGAGGGAACATAGCTGCAGGATTATACTTCTTGCATCAGGAATTCCCTCTTTTTTTAATTCAGAGCTTTATAGATGGACGCTGCTGATCCCTACGACAATGCTGCGATTTCAGTTTGCCGATATTCAGAAGCTGGCAGCTGTGAATCAGATTTGCATTGATGAACGGGAAGTGCGGGAAATTCTAAGAGTTACCTGCGGATGGACCATCGGTGTGCATGCACTGCTGGAGGAATATGGAGCCGTACGCACTTTGAATCCGGATTTGCAGCTGTATCCGTTGTTTGACGTATATATATACCGGCAGCTGAATCAGGCACAGCGGCAGAGTCTGGCTGTGCCGTCTGTTCCCGAGCACTCAATATCCAGCTCATTGAGGCTTTATGCGTGGATACCGGAATCATGAAAATATTGACCTGGATGATGAATTTCCACTGGTTTGTGCAGGTGGACAGAACTACACGCCTCTTTACCTACTCTCCTGTATTTCGTGAGTTCCTGTATGATAAATTCCTTATGTATGAAAAAAATCCGAGTCATCTCTATCGCAAAATTGCCGATTATTACGAAAGCAGCGGTGATATCCTCAATTGTCTGCGTCAGCTTTATCTTTTGAAGGATTATAAAAAAATACTGCAGCTGCTGGAATTATACGAAAGCAAAAACTTTGCAGATTATGATACTGAGTTAATGCGGAATATCTATCAGATGGTACCAATGGAGCTGTACGTGGATTATCCATATGCATGGCTGCATGCTATTATGGATAATTTCAATAATCTGCAGGATATATTTTATGGAAAGCAGCTGCTGGAGGGCTTTCTACATGCGCTGCATAGCGGAAGCCTGCATGAGGATGAGAAGCTGCTGCAGGGGGAGGTGGAGCTGATTCTGGCATATTCCCGCTATAACAATCTACATGAGATGAGCCGCTATTTTAAGCGGTCAAAAACTCTGCTGCGTAATCAGACCTCACGAATCAGCAATCCGGAAATCATATCAACCTTCGGCAGTCCGCACAATCTGTTTTTATATCATCGAAAACCGGGAGATATCCAGAGAATCGTCAATATCCTACATAAGGACCTGCATTACTACTTTGAAATTACCAATAACTCAAATGGTGGTTTAATGGAACAGGCATCCGCTGAACAGCAGCTGGAAAGCGCCCGCTTTGCGGAAAGCATACATACAGCATGGGAAGCATACTACATTGCTGAGCATTACCGTCAGAAATGGATCTGTGTATCCTCGCTGTTTACAATTGGAAGAGCCGCATATCATCTTCGTGATCATACATTACTGCAATTTGTTCATCAACAGCTGGCTGTTCTGCGGGAAAAGGTGATTCTGCCGCCGCTTCTTTCGGAAATCGATCTTGCACAGGCCTATTTATATATTTTATCCGGTGAATATGAAAAAGTTGCTGAATGGATCCAGGAGGGGAGAAAAGGAAATCTGCTTCAGGGAGCTACCCTGTATTCTTCTATTGTTTACGGCATGTATCTGATAAAGATTCGTAATTATGCAAAGCTGCGTGTTGTGGCATCCCTGCTGGAAAGTCAGGCGCATGAAAGAAAGCAGATGTTTGGAACGATATATGCGCTGTTGTTCTATTGCATATTGCTGGAGGAGGAAAATCATCAGGAACAGATCGTAGAGGCTGTTCATCACATAATCGAAATCTGCCAGCCGGATGGCATTATGACAGTCATACTGGAAATTGGAAAGGATGTATTTCTTTCATGCAGCGACAGCTGGAGATGGAGAAAGCTGAAACAGCTGCTGGAGGAGCATCGCGATTATAACAGCTATGGGCTGACAGAAAGAGAGCTGGAGCTGGTAAACTATGTGTTAAAGGGATATAGTCGAAGGGAGATGGCTGAGGCCAGCGGATTAAAGGAGAATACGGTCGCATCGTATATGAAAAGGCTATATCGCAAAGTAAAGGTTCACAGCCGCAAAGAGCTGTTTATGAAGTGATTGATAACCTGTGCTTTAACCGAAGGCGTAACGGTATTTCGTGCTTGTCTGTGAATTGACAAGGAAAAGCTGTTAACGGATTTTAAGGTTTCTCTTCGTGATCGGGTATCTCATGGTATCATCTGCAGCACTTGCAAAAGCACTTGCCGTATTTTTTACGATTGCTCTCATTCACTCAGCAACGCATATATTCGAAGGGAAAGCATCTATTCCTACATTTTATTCTTTGCAATTCAGCCGTTCAATGATATAGTATATAAGGATATTTATGCGTTTTTCAGGCATAATGAGAGAAAGAACTCGTAGGAGGTATAGTATGAGTGTAATGATAGAACGCCTTGAAGGAATGGTGAACCGTTATCATGAAATCAATGAAATGATGATGTCACCGGAAATCGTAACCGACAGCAGGATGCTGGCCAAGCTGGGACGTGAGCAGGCCGATCTGACTCAGGTGGTGGAAACCTATACGGAATATAAAAACAGTGTGAGTGCTCTGGAGGATGCCAAGGCGCTTTTGCTGGAGGATGACAAGGAAATCAAGGAAATGGCGAAAATGGAAATTGAGGAGCTGGAGCCTAAGATTGAGGAATATCTGGAAAAGCTGGAAATTCTACTGATACCAAAGGATCCCAATGATTCTCATAATGCCATCGTGGAGATTCGCGGGGCAGCCGGTGGAGATGAAGGAAATATCTTCGCAGGTGACCTGTACCGGATGTACAGCAAATTTGCAGAGAGTCAGGGCTGGAAGATAGAAATCGTAGAAATGGATGACTGTGAAGCAGGCGGCTTCTCCCTTGTCTCCTTTATGGTCAAGGGGGATGGCGTTTATGGGAAACTGAAGTTTGAATCCGGAAGTCATCGTGTACAGCGCGTTCCCAAGACAGAAAGTCAGGGGCGTATCCATACCTCTACAGCAACCGTTCTGGTAACACCGGAAATTGAACCGGAGGATTTTGATATTGATATGAATGATCTGGAAATGGAAACCATGCGCGCCAGCGGAGCCGGAGGTCAGCATATCAATAAGACCGATTCCGCAGTTCGTATTGTGCATAAGCCTACCGGAATTACGGTTAAGTGTCAGGACGGACGTTCACAGCATGAAAACCGTGCAACTGCATTGATGACAATCCGTTCCCGTGTGTATGAGGAGCATCAGCGCAAGCTGGAAGAAGAGCAGGGTATCGAACGCCGGAACAAGATCGGCACCGGAGATCGTGCAGAAAAAATCCGTACTTATAATTATCCGCAGAATCGTGTAACTGATCATCGTATCGGATATACCGTGAATCAGCTGGATCGCATTATGGAAGGCAGAATGCAGGATCTGCTGGATGCATTACTAAGTGCGGATCAGCAGGCAAAGCTGGCAGGGGAGAAATAATGAGCAGCTATCATTCCGTGCTGAAGAATGCTCAGGCGCGTATGGAGGAAGCCGGCTATGGCGAACAGTCTGCCCTGCTGTATATGCTGGAGCTGACGAATAAAGAAGCGCACAATCTGTATATGGAATTCGATGAGGAAATGCAGCCGGAGCTGGAAGAACTCTATGAAGAAGGTATTCAGCGCCTTCTCACCGGAATTCCTCTCGGACATGTTCTTGGTTTTGAATGGTTTTACGGCTATCGCTTTACCGTGAATGAGGATGTTTTGATTCCGCGCCCGGAAACGGAAGAGCTGGTCGCAAATATTCTGGCAGCCTATGATGAGCATTTTTCCAGTCAGGATAATGTGATGGCGGTGGATATTGGAACCGGCAGCGGGGCGATTGCGGTTTCTTTGAAAAAGGAAGAACCGAATCTGCATATGATGGCAACGGATATCAGTGAACAGGCTGTAGCTGTTGCGAAAAAGAATGCTGATGACAATGAAGCAATCGTCAATTTCATGGTTGGAGATATGTTACAGCCGCTGATTGACCGCAATCTGAAGGTGGATATTCTAATTAGTAATCCTCCCTACATACCGCGTGAGGAGGAAATGGAGCACAGTGTTGTGGACTATGAACCGCACGTGGCGCTATTTGGAGGAGACGACGGCTTAAAATTCTATCGCATTATCTTTGAAAATGCCGTAAAGGTGTTGAAGGAACGTGCTATGATGGCGTTTGAAATGGGCTATAACCAGAAGGAAGCGCTAAGTGAAGAGGCGAAGAAATATTTTCCAAATGCAAGAATTGAGGTTCTTAAGGATATGTCCGGTAAAAACCGGATGCTGTTTGTTTATTTGAATATGGAACACTGAGGGTACTTGAAAGAGTATCCTTTCTTTTTGCTGTTTTCGTCTGAATGCCTGTGGTACAGCACTGCGGAATGACTGTTACAGCATATAGCCGCAGACAAGAGCGTTTATAAATCATGATGGCGGACAACAAGATGCGAACGTTCCGGATAAGGTGCATGCCAGAAAAAGCAGCCCATGTATTATGAATCACGCGGCATCTGAGAGTTTTTTCTTATCTCAGTGATGTTCAGTGTAACTGCGCATGCATGGAAGTGTTATACATGTACATACTGGATATGGAGGTATATACAATGATGAAAAAGATTGATCACCGCAAAATGGGAAGAAGCTGTCTCGGCTGGCTGGACAGCTGGTTTCACTTTTCCTTTGCGGAATATTACAATCCGAAAAATATGCATTACGGTGTGCTGCGGGTAGTTAATGATGATACGATACAGCCTCATACCGGCTTTGAAACCCATCCGCATCGGGATATGGAAATCATAACCTATGTGATTGAGGGGGAGCTGACCCACGCCGACAGCATGCAAAATGTATCAACACTGAAACGTGGGGAAATACAGTACATGAGTGCGGGTACCGGAGTTTTCCACAGTGAGAAAAACGACGGGGAGGAAATATTACGTCTGCTTCAAATCTGGATTTTGCCTGATCGAAGCGGTTATACTCCGCAGTATGGTGAAGCACGCATTCCATGGGAGGATCGCGAAAACCGTTTGCTGCATATCGTAAGTGGTCATAAGAATACAGCTTATGTGCAAATCCATCAGGATATGGATATTTATGTCAGCGCTTTATCTTCCAGAAAGGAGCTGGATATTCCGGTAGAGCCTTCCCGTCAGGTATATCTTATTGTTATAGAAGGTGAGGTGGAGTGTAATGATATTTGCTTACAGCTGCGCGATGCTGTGGAAATTGATGAAAGCTTCTGCATCAAGACACTGCAGGGAGCTCATGTCATTCTATTTGATATGGCAAGGGAGGTTTATTTCCAGGAATGACATGAATCGCATAAAGTGGAGGAGATAAGATTTCAGGGCTGCCGCTATAGGAGCATTGTGTGATTTTATAATTAACTATAGGTTATTTCAGAGAAATGTCAAAAAATTTAGGAGTTTTAAAAAAAGAAACCGTATGTAATAGTGGAGGTAACAGTATGGACACAAGGATATGTGTGCTGAAATGAAGGGGAAGTACATACGGATCAGATCGTAGCGTACCTGATGTTTCTGACGCTGATCTATATGATCGAACGGCAGAGCCGCCGGTAACGCAGTGAAGTAAATGATCGATTTCTGTGGCAGTCCTTATCCTGCATGTGGAAATCTTGCACACCCCTTCTGTCTCAGACCTCTGTAAAAAAGAGAGTGCTTGCTTGGCGGCTACACTCTCTTTTCAGCCTTTAAAGGCTTTCTGTCTCAGTACCTAAAGTATAGAAAAAAATGAGTGAAAAGTCAATGCCTTTCCTTGCTTTCTATAAGTGTATTTTGGAATTAGTGTATTCAGCTTTGAGTACGATGGCAGGCACAGGACTATTCAGATTTATTTTTTTTATTATGAAGTTCCATGTGTTGATTTTCAATGTCTTAATCTGGACTGTATTTTCTTA
>OCAV01002308.1_pt1 | contig 10360 bp, 9 predicted proteins | sample 1538331 | NCBI WGS metagenome assembly OCAV01 (sample SAMEA2580297, study PRJEB22360) | human gut metagenome | biome: human gut; feature: human-associated habitat; material: faeces | place: Denmark | collected 2008/2010
ATATTAACTTATATTTTGATTACACCTATGCTATGCAAAAGATTCAGCACAGACATAATATGTGAAAAAGTCTGAAATATGTTGGAATATTTATTTGAATCGGAAATAGATGTGGATAACATCTAATTTACAACACAGGTATACAGAAGATATAATAAAAGCGCAAGTGATACGGATAGAAATAAATTGGAAGGATAAGCATTTGCAGAAAAATTTATGGAATACTTATATGAAAAATTAGAAGCATATGGGAAGTCGGATTATTATGGGTTTCATATGCCTGGGCATAAACGTAATTCGGATGTTACACAAGCGAATTTACCATATGGAATTGATATTACAGAGATTGAAGGATTTGATAATCTTCATCATGCGGAGGAGATCATCAGGGAAGCGGAAGTCAGGGCAGCGTCCATGTATCATGCAGAGGAGACGCACTATTTGATTAATGGGAGTACTGCGGGCATTTTAAGTGCGGTAATGGGATGTACTAAAAAGGGCGGAAAGATTTTAATGGCAAGAAACTGTCATAAGTCGGTCTATCATGCTGTTTTTTTAAATGAATTGCGTCCGGTATATATTTATCCGGAATTTGATGAGACAATGGAACTGAATATGGCTGTGTCTCCTGAGAAAATTGAGAGGTTATTAGAGGAACATAAGGAGGTTCAGGCTGTGGTATTGACATCACCGACATATGACGGGGTGTTGTCGGATATTGAGAGGATTTCTGAAATTGTACATCAGAAAAAAATTCCGTTGATTGTGGATGAGGCGCACGGAGCACACTTTGGATTTCACCCTTATTTTCCGGAGAATGCAAATACAAAGGGAGCAGATGTTGTAATACACAGTCTGCATAAAACACTTCCGGCATTGACGCAGACAGCACTGATTCACTTGAATGGGACACGGATCGATCGAAGGAAGATTCGGAATTATCTGCATATTTTTCAGACGAGCAGTCCTTCTTATGTGTTGATGGCAAGTATGGATGAATGTCTGAGGACGGTGGCAGAGCAGGGGGATGTGTTGTTTGAGACTTATGTGAAGAATCTGGAAAGCAAAAGGGTAGAGTTGAAAAAATTAAAGCATATCAGATTGATGGAGACAGAAGAATTCGACAGATCCAAACTGGTGCTGTCTGTAAAAGATACGATTCTTAAGAAAGAGAATCGAGTGTTTACAGGGAAAATGTTATATGAGAGATTGCTTTTAGAATATCATCTGCAGATGGAAATGGCTGCAGGATCTTATGTGATTGCCATGACTTCGATTGGAGATACAAAAGAAGGAATGGATCGGCTGCTCAGTGCTTTGTTTGAGATTGATGAGGAATTGGAAAAAAATTCAGAGGAAGAGAAAAGGTATTATCTGCCCCGCCAGGAACAGGTCCTCACGAGCTTTGAGGTAGAAGGAATGCGAAGAATGGAAAACGTAAAGAGCCTGAGCTGGAAGGAGTCGGCGGGATTTATTTCCATGGAATATGCGTATTTGTATCCGCCGGGAATTCCGCTGATCGTTCCGGGGGAACGAATCACTAAGGAAACAGCAGCAATGTTAGTGGATTATCAGAACAAAGGGTTTTCTGTGGAAGGAATTAGTGTGGAAAACTATATCGAGGTGTTGATAAATGAGTAAAATTTTTTATATTATGGGGAAAAGTTCTTCCGGAAAAGATACGATTTATAAGAAAATAAGAGAAAAACTGCCGCAGTTAAAGCGGATTACTCCTTATACGACCCGACCGATCAGGGAAGGGGAGACCGATGGTGTGGAATATTTTTTTGTGGACGAAGAAAGGCTGAACGAACTTAAGGAGAAGGAACGTGTCATAGAAGTACGTTCTTATAATACAAAGTGTGGAATCTGGACATATTTTACAGCAGATGACGGGCAGATTGATCTCCAGAAGTATGATTATCTTGTGATAGGGACTCTGGAATCTTATTATGGGATGCGGGAGTATTTTGGAGAAGAACAGTTGGTTCCGATTTATATTGAGGTAGAGGACGGGATGAGACTGGAGAGAGCGCTTTGCAGGGAACGACAGCAGAAGAAACCCAAATATGCGGAGATGTGCAGACGTTTTCTGGCAGATGCAGAGGATTTCTCCGAAGAGAATTTGAAAAGAGCAGGCATTGTAAGGAGATTTGAAAATCTGAAGATGGAAAAATGTCTGAGTGAAATTACAGAGTTGATCCGGGAAGAAATGACTTCGCTTTAAAAGAAAACAGGAAAAAGATAAAAAGAGAAGCAGGCGGGCAGATTTGCCGTTTGCCTCTCTTTTTTTGCTTTACAAGGTTTTAACTTGCAATTGAAGTGATATTAAAAAAGGAATGTTATAATGACGAACGTGCCATTAAGAAAGGAAACAGTTTGATGTTAAAGAAAGTAATAGAAGAGGCATTCCCTACCGTACTGGCGTTTACCATGTCAGGAATGTACAGCATTGCGGATGGGATTTTTGTAGGAAAGGCAGCGGGAGATACAGGGCTTGCAGCGATTAATATTGCGTGGCCGATCCCGGCACTGATCACTGCGCTCGGAATTGGAATCGGAACGGGAGGAAGTGTTTTGTACTCTCATTACAGAGGGCGGGGAGAGCAGAAGGTATGTGAAAATTTGTTTGAGCTTACAATGACACTTCTGATCGGTACAGGTATACTTGCAACGATTTTGCTGTCTCTGGTACAGAAACCGTTTTTAGAAATTTTGGGAGCTGCGGGAAGTGTTCAGACGGAAGCAATCAAGTATACGGCGATCATTATTGCCGGAAGTATCCTTCAGGTGGCAGGAACCGGAATCATGCCTCTTTTGAGAAATATGAATCAGTCGATGGGAGCAATGCTCAGCATGGCAGCAGGATTTGCAGTCAATATTCTGGTGAACTATTATCTGATGTTCCGATTGAATATGGGAATCAGGGGAGCCGCATTTGGAACGGTGACGGCGCAGGCCGTGGTAGTTATGGCAGGATGTGCGATCCTGTGGAAAACAGGTTATCGAAAATGGAGACTGTTGTGGCACAGGCAATATGCTGCAGATATTTTCAAGATTGGGATTACGGCATTTGGAACATCACTTGCGCCGACAGCTGCACTTATTTTTACAAATCTGCAGTGTCTTCGTTATGGCGGAAATGCAGCGGTGGCGTGTTATGCGGCTATTTCTTATATTGCATTCCCGGTTCAGTATTTTCTGACGGGAATCGGAGAAGGTGTACAGCCTCTGATTAGTTTTTATCATGGTGCGAAAAAGGAGACAGAGGTAAGAGCAGTAAAAAAAATCGCTTACACCGCAGAAATCATCTTAGGAATCACGGCGGCAGCAGTGACGATCTGTATGATTCCGTATATTGGAGGATGGTTTGGTCTGTCAGCAGAGTCAAAGCAGTATTTTTCTTCGGGGATGCTGATCAGTTCATTTGCATTTCTGTTAACGGGAACGGCAAAATTGAATGTATCCTGCCTCAATGCAGTCATGCAGACGAAAAAAGCGGTGTTTATGACTTATATAGAAAGCCTGGCAGTTTCGCCAATCTGTCTGTTTTTGCTTCCGGCTGTCTGGGATATCAGAGGAATCTGGCTGGCGCTCCCGGCAACGGCAGGCATTATGACAGGAATTTACGGGTTGATAAGAAAGGATAGAAAAAATGAAGAATAAAGTAAAATTCAGGCAACTGGGCAGTGTGACTCTTTTTGTTCTGCCGGCATTCATTCCTCTGATCGTATTTTGGATTTATCCGATCCTGCGATCTGTCTATATTAGTTTCACAGACTGGGATTATATGACTCCGGACTACAATTTTGTATTTTTTGATAATTTTATTTCGTTGTTTCAGGATGCCAGATTTTACGATGCACTTTGGAACACAGTTGTGTTTACATTGGGAACGCTGATTCCGACGATCGTACTTGGTCTGATGCTGGCTCTTTTGATGCAGAAAGCATTTAAAGGAAGCGGGATCATCAAATTTATTTTGTTTTCGCCATGGATCACGCCGACTGTTGCAGTGTCGATCGTATGGACCTGGATCTACGATCCGAATACGGGAGTTGCAAATACGGTAATGAGATTTTTGCATCTCCCCGAATTACAGTGGATTAAAAGTTCAGACACAGCAATGCTCGCTGTGATCATTGTGACTGTGTGGAAGAGTCTGGGATATGCGATGATCTTTTATCTTTCCGCATTGGAAAAGGTTCCGAAAGAGTTGTACGAGGCAAGCGGGCTGGATGGAGCAAAAAGGTGGCAGAGATTCCGGGATGTTACGATTCCGTGTATTTCTCCGACTACGTTTTTCCTGGTAATTATTACGATGGTAACTTCACTGCAGGCATATGATCAGATCCAGATCCTGACTCAGGGAGGTCCGTCCGGAAGCACAAGAACCTTGCTGTATATGTATTATCAGCTTGGGTTTGAAGAGTTTAACATGGGACAGGCAACTGCGGTGGCGATTGTGATGATTATAATCACCGTAGTATTATCGGCAGGACCGGTTGGTAAAAGTAAAAAATGGGTGCATTATTAGAAAGAAGGACAGATTATGAAGATAAGAACAGGAATCGAAAAACTCGGAAAAGGAATGATTTTACTGATCTTCAGTATTTTCACAATCTTTCCGTTTGTATGGATGATTTTAAGTGCACTGAAAACAAAGGCGGAGATTATGGATGTCAGTTCATTTTTTCCGGCAGAATTCCAGTGGCATAACTTTTACCAGGTCATTTTTGAATCACCGCTTCTTCGATATGTCGGCAACAGTTTGTTTGTATCAGTGATCACGCTGGCGCTGCAGATCGTAACAGGTGCGATGATCGCCTATGCGATTGTTTTTATGAATTTTAAAGGCAAGAAAGCGTTGTTTGCAGTCATCATGGGAACTTATATGCTTCCGACAGCAGCAACATATATTCCGAGCTATATTATTCTGGCAAACTGGAATCTGCTGAACACGTTTACAGGGCTGATCATTTCCAACTGTGTCAGCATTTTCGGAATCTTTCTGCTTCGACAGGCATTTATGCAGGTTCCAATGGGACTGATCGAGGCAGCGAGAATCGACGGGGCAAGCTCCTGGAAGATTCTGTGGCGGGTCGTGTGTCCGATGACAAAATCTTCGTTCATCACATTTGGACTGATGAACTTTATTACCTGCTACAACAGTTATATGTGGCCTTCTCTGATCACAGATGCGGATGAGAAGATGATGGTGTCACAGGGATTGAGAAAATTCTTTATAGAAGGCGGTGCTTATGGAACAGAATGGCCCCTGGTCATGGCAGGAAGTACATTGATCGTACTGCCGCTTCTGATTCTGTTTGCATTTACGCAAAAGTGGTTTATCAATGGAATCGGCGGAGATACGGGTATGAAAGGATAATTCCTTTTTTACATAAAGAAAGCAAAGAAAAAACGATATACGATGCATGAAGGAGAAAAAAGAAAATGAAAAAGAGAATTGTATCAGCATTATTAGTTTGTGTACTTGGAATGTCCCTGGTGACAGGATGTGGAAACAATGCAAAGGCTGCAGAAACGACAAAGACGGCAGATGGAAAAATTCAGTTGGATCTCTGGTATTCCGGGGGAAAAACAGCAGTCAATGTATTTCAGGACATTGTAGATGCATTCAATGAGTCTCAGGACAAATATGAAGTTAAGACAACAACACAGGCGGATTATACAGAGACTTATGAAAAACTGCAGGCAGGGATTGCGGGAAAGAAAGCTCCGGACATGGCACTTCTGGATACAGATAAATCCAGAAATCTTTCTGAAAAAAATCTGGTTGCAGACATCAATGATTATGTAGAAAAAGATGATTCCTTTGAAAAAGATGATTATCTGCCGGTATTTTATGAGCAGGGGGAGGATGAGAACGGAAAATTGTTTGCACTGCCTGCATATGGTACAACACAGGTGATGTACTACAATAAAGCGGCATTTGAAAAAGCGGGAATTGACCCGGCAACGATCAAGACCTGGCAGGACCTTGCAGCGGCAGCAGAGAAAATGACAGCTTCTGATGGTTCCTTTGTGGGCTGGGAGCCAATGTGGGGCTCAGGAAATCTGATTGATGCAGCACTCAGCAACGGAGCCTCTCTTCTGAGTGAGGACGGGAAAAAAGTGATGATCAATTCAGACGAATGGGTAGAAGTATGGGAGAGCTTCCGTACATGGATTCACGATGACAAGATCATGAAAGTAAATTCCGGCGGACAGGGCTGGGAATACTGGTACACGACGATTGACGACGTTCTGCAGAATAAAGCAGGCGGTTATACAGGTTCTTCCGGAGATCAGGCAGATTTGGACTTTAGCATTGTGGGAGCAATGGAACAGCCTGGATTTAACGACAACTCTTCAGCACCAACGGCAGATGCACTGCAGCTTGTGATGCTTCAGAATTCTTCTGATGAAGAAAAAGAAGGTGTTTATGAGTTTATGAAATATTTTACAACTCCGGAAAATCAGGCAAAATGGTCCATGGGCACAGGATATGTGGCAGTACGTGAGTCTACACAGGAAGTAGAAGAGTTTAAGTCTTATGCAGAAGAAAATCCTCAGGCACTGGTTCCGCTTCAGCAGGCATCTCACGGAACACCGGCTCTTCAGGATCCTACAGGAGGAAAGATTCTGGATGCCCTGTCAATTGCAGCGGATAAGGTAGAGTTGGAAAACGTACCTGCACAGGAAGCTCTGGATGAAGCACAGAAAACAGCACAGGAAGCATTGGATGCATTATAAAATGAGAGATCAGATTAGATTTAAAATCGGAAAAGAAGAAAAAAATATTCAGGAAAAATGGATTGAAATTCCAGAGGGAACAGAACACATTCAGATGATGATAGAAATGCCTGAAGAATTTCAGTATATGGCATTCCTGTTTCTGGAAGATCCCAAAAAAGAAATTCGGTTTCAGAAGCTGCTGGGATATGGGCAGCAGAACCCGGGAATCGGAAAAAGTACAAAGGATACAACGATAGGAGGTGTTCCGGGAGAGATTTATCCCGGAACATGGAAAATCGGAATCGGCATTTTTACAGAATATGTTGCGCAGAAGTTGGGAGAACAAACCGGAGAAATTGTACTGACAGTTTCGGACCGGAAAGATGTAGTTTCTGATCCGATCGGCGGAGAATGCTGGGTGGAAAACGGACTTCATGTCTCGGAACAAAGCTATCGCTGGGAGAACGTATTTTGTCCGGAATCCGGATGGTATAAGGGCGATTTTCATACGCATACGAGGTTGTCTGACGGAAAAGAGACGATCGGGCATGCTTCTGAAAGAGCAGAGGAAAGCGGTTTGGATTTTTATGTGCCGACAGAACATAATCTGATGCATACCGGCTGGTGTAAGACTTCACTCTGTGTGCTTCCCGGAATTGAGGTAACGACAGATAAAGGACACATGAATCTGTTTGGAATTACGGAAATGCCGGAGAAAATTCTGGAGATCGTGAAGCATAACGGAGATGAGATCATAGATACGTATATGGATCAGACGATAGAACAAGCAAAACAAAAAGGATGGATTCGCAGTATCAATCATCCGTTTCTGACCATCTGGAAGTGGCAGTTTGAAAATACAGACCTGCGGGATATCAACTGTATAGAAATCATCAATGATCCGACGTATCCGGATGGACCGGGATCTAATGATATGGCAATTCGTTTTTTGGATAAAGTATGGAATGAAGGAATTCGTGTGTTCGGAGTGGGAGGAAGTGATTCTCACAATCTGGAGGATGAATTTTATGAAGGGGCAAGCCTTCCGTCTGCGGTGGGAGATCCCGCAACATGGGTATTTTGTGACGGATTAAGTCCGAAAAATCTGATGAATGCAGTAAGGCAGGGACATCTGTGTGTGACCAGATTCTGCAAAATAGAGCCAAAAATCAAGGTGGATGGTCAGGACTGTCTTCCGGGAGATGAGATCACTGCAAAGAAGTGTGAGATTACATATCGGGCGGAAATTTTGGGACTGACAGAAGAACCGGAAGCATTTCTTGTGATGAATGGAAATTATGTGGAACTTCCGGTCAGTTCGTCTGAAAACGGAAAATATCATGTAGAGACACACTTGATTCTGGAAAATACTTCCTGGCAGTGGATCAGACTGGAAGTCAGAACAAAGAAAAAAGAATTTCTGGGATATGTAAATCCGGTATTTCGAGGAAAGAAAGAGCCGGAGAGGACCACTTTCGGAGAAATCAAAGGAGAGACAGAAGGTTTAACAGATGATTAAAGGTATTTTATTTGATAAAGATGGAACTCTGATTGACTTTTTTTCCTTATGGATGGGTGCGGCAAAAGCGGTCGTAATACAGTTTTTAAAAGAAAATGAGCTTTCGGAGGAAGTAAAGGAACGTGTGTTTTATGCTATGGGAATCGAGAATGGAGAAATCGATCCTTATGGCGGGGGGGGGGGTTAGGTCTATTCTAAAAAATTTTTCCATATGGCGGGCTTGCGTATAAGTCCTATTCAGAAATTGCTCTGGATATTACGGATGAACTTTCAAGGGAGCAGATTTATCTGGACAGTCGAAAAGTGAGGATGCAGCTGGAGCGGCTGTTTGCTGAATATGTGACGGAAAGTCAGGCACAGTATGTGGAAACAGCGGACATTAAAGCAGTCCTTGATTCGCTGAAACAGAGAAACATTTGGATCGGACTTGCAACAGCAGATACTGTGCCGTCTGCAAAAAACTGTCTGAAACGTCTGGAGGTACTGGAAAAATTTGATTATGTGGGAGCGGATGATGGTGTCCTGCGCCCGAAACCGGAAGCAGATATGTTTCTGGAATTTCAGAAAAAATTCGGACTGAAGCCGCAGGAAATCGCAGTGGTTGGAGATACATATAATGACATTCGTTTTGCAAGAGAAAACGGGGGAGTTGCCATTGGTGTTTTAAGCGGAGTGAGTCAGGAAGCAGATTTTTGCGGGGAAGCAGATTATATATTAAATTCTGTGGGAGAACTTCCGCAATTATTGGAACAGATATAGATATTAAGGAGGCATTGCTGTGGCTGAGATTCAGTTGAAACATGTATATAAAAAATATGAAGACAAAGTAGTTGCGGTACAGGATTTTAATCTTAAGATCAAGGATCAGGAGTTTGTGATTTTCGTAGGTCCTTCCGGATGTGGAAAATCGACAACGCTGCGGATGATCGCAGGATTGGAGGAAATATCCGACGGGGAGCTTCTGATCGATGGAAAAATGATGAATCAGGTACAGTCATGCGACAGAGATATTGCAATGGTGTTTCAGAATTATGCACTGTACCCGCATATGACCGTATTTGAGAATATGGCATATAGCCTCCGGCTGAAAAAGGTACCGAAAAAAGAACGCAGACAGAAGGTGGAGGAAGCGGCAAAGATTCTTGGACTCGAAGGGGTTCTGGACAGAAAACCGGGAGAACTTTCGGGCGGGCAGAAGCAGAGAGTGGCAATGGGACGTGCCATTGTACGGAATCCAAGAATTTTCCTGATGGATGAGCCATTGTCCAATCTGGATGCAAAATTAAGAACACAGATGAGGGCGGAGATACTGAGGCTGTACCAGAAGCTGAAAACGACGTTTATTTATGTGACGCATGATCAGACAGAGGCGATGACACTTGGAACCAAGATTGTAGTGATGAAAGACGGAGTGATTCAGCAAGTCGCATCACCGGAAGAACTTTACAACTGTCCGGCAAATACATTTGTGGCAGGGTTTATCGGAATGCCTCCTATGAATTTCTTTCAGGGGAAATGCTGCAGAGGCGGAGAATATGGAACCTATCTTCAGATTGGAGATTTTGCGGTCAATCTGACAGAAGAAGATGCCGAAAGAGTTTTCCGAAAGGGATATATGGGTGAGGTGATCAAAGTAGGTGTGCGTCCGGAAGATCTGGTACTTACAGAGGAAGGAACAGAGCATGAGGTTCTGGTGTATGAAATGCTCGGTGCAGAAACCTATCTTTATTTTACATACGAAGGGAAGGATGTGGCATTGAGGACAAATGCAGACACACCATATAGACGGGGAGACAGGATTTCTTTTTGTCTCAGAAATGATAAGCTGCACTTGTTTGACGGTGACACCGGGATCAGAATATAAGAAAGACGGCGGAAGGAGACTTCTGCTGTTTTTTTTGTGCAATTGCAGGAATCTGGGTATATCTTACATCAAAATTATGCTATACTGAAACAGTAACCAGAAGGAATTCAAGAAAAGACAGCAGGTGATGATATGAGCAGTTTTAAAGACGTGGTTGGACACAAAAATATAATACAGTATATTGAAAATGCGGTAAAAACAGATAAGGTTTCCCATGCATATATTTTGAATGGGGAAAA
>OCAV01002309.1_pt1 | contig 10357 bp, 8 predicted proteins | sample 1538331 | NCBI WGS metagenome assembly OCAV01 (sample SAMEA2580297, study PRJEB22360) | human gut metagenome | biome: human gut; feature: human-associated habitat; material: faeces | place: Denmark | collected 2008/2010
GTGACGTTTCCGACAAGTCCTGCACCTATGGCTGTGCGTCTTACAACAGTTGTTCAAAGTGCACGTCCTGTAAATCCAACCCCGATTGCAGTGCGACGGCGGTTTCCTGTGACTACGGATGTGCCTCGACCAACTCCTGCGGTATCTGCACCTCTTGTTCGGGCAACCCTGACTGCGACGTAGCCGACAAATCCTGCGATTACGGTTGTGCGGCGACCAATTCCTGCGGCAAGTGTACGTCTTGCAAATCTTGTACTCCGTCGGCAAACGAGACCGGCTGTACCGACGGGACGGAATCTTGTTCCGACGGCTGCGGCGGTACCAGACTGTGCTGTAAAGGGCACACCCATTCTTACTCTTGTCCCAGCGGATACACGGCGAGCAATTCCTGGGGAAGTTCGGCTCAGACCGCGTCCAAGACCTGTTCTTGCGGGGCTGCTTCGGGAACCTGTTACAAAGCTCCCGCCGTCAGCTGCCCCAGTGGATATTCCTATTCCGTATCTTGTCAAATTCAAGAGACAACTTCCGATACAAATGGAAAAACATGCTATAAGTGCAAAACAGGTACAAAATCTTACTATGCCTATATTGCTATTCCCTGTCATGCATACCAAATTAACTCAGAAACCTGGTATCGGCATTTCCTTTGGGAAGATGTATATTGCGAAATCGCCGGTGAAGATTACTTCCTCTACACAAATAAAGGAGATGCCAGCGTTGGAGGCATACACAACGGAAGTCAGCCGACAATGGAAAGCTGCCAAAACAACACATCAAACCAAGGCTGGACGCGCAACGGTTCTTCCTGTACCTATTAAGTTAAGCATCTGAACCTCCGAGACTCAACATCTCGGAGGTTTTATTAATTTATTGTCAAAAATTTATATCTGACTAAAATTAATGCCAAAACTTTCATTGTTTATCGGAAACTTACTTCCGCACCGAAAAAATCGTCCGCCTGGGCTGAGCGTTCAACATCCTCTGGATATAGCGCCCCTGATATAAGTTGATGCCCAGAGAATTGCCGACCTCCACAGCCTGAGGATCATCAATGCGGCATAATATCATCTTTGCCCGCTCGGCTTTGTTTACATAATCCATAAAATGCTGATCCTCATGAATAACATCCATAAAACTCGGATGCCAGATGATTTTAATTAAATCGCAGTTCAGATTCGCCCGGTTAAGATATTTCAGCTTGTCCACGGTAATACCGTCGATGCACACTTTATATCCCCTTGCCTGAGCAAACGTTTTGGCAAGGATGAACGCGCGAATGTCACTGAAAATGTCCACCAGCTGCAATTCAAGTATAATACTCGGACGCATTGATGCACTGATGTTTTCGTCAAACTCCAGAAAGTCATCCGATAAAATTGTCGACACATTGATGTTGATACTGAAATTTCCCGACAGCGAACCGTCGTCATGGCGGTTAATCGTCTCCAGCACACGCTTGTCCAAAGTCTCGCTCAACGATAAAAACAACCATGGATTCGCCGTTAAATCCACGTCCGGAAGCAGCATCTCGCGCAAATCGGGAATAGAAACGTAAACTTCTTCAAACACACGCTGAGGCGGCGCCTTTCCGATAACCGCACAAATCGACTGCCGGCGGATAAAACTCGAAAAATCAGCCACGGACAAAATCTTTTGAACCTTTGCCAGCATTTCCGGCGTTAACACCCGGCGCAGTTTATGGGTTGTCGTATTATAAACCGACGGTATTGAGCTCTGCTGTTTTGACTTCTGCGCCGAAGCGCCGATAACGCCGCCGTTTCCCCTCTGCATCGTTGAACGGATTATATCGCGAAAAGCGCCGCTCTCAACCGACAGGTCGTAAAATTTGATAAAACCGATTTCTTCCAAATCATCAGCGTTTCTGATTAAAGGATCGTCATGAAACATAAACCTGACTTTTACCAGACAGGCCAACACCTCGTCATTACACTTCTTGTTAAAGAAAACTATAATATCTTCATTGGGAAGCGCAAATATCTCACCGGCGGATTTTTTCACCACCGTTTCAAATGTCTCCACCAGCGATTGGCGCTGCATGGCCTTGAGGCTCTGGCTCTGCAGTTTGTGCGTATAAAAATACAGAACCTTATAGGCATTAATGTCTTTTTCGATTTTTTTCATATAATCGAAAATCACCGTATCCTGCTTGATTAAAGTATTTTCTGCCCCCCGGACAAATGAAATTCCCATCGTTTTATCCCAACAGCTTTTCCAAATATTCTTTATAACGGCATTCGTCCCTGAAAGCTCCGGCCAGCAAACGGCGGCGCTTCAGACAGTCAACCGCGCTGCACTCTTTTCCGCCCGGACACTGCGACCTGATAATCGCAACCTCCAGATTATCAATATACGGCCCCTGAAATGCGCTGATTCCGTGGCTCATTCCCCACCGCACCGACTTCTCGTCCAAACTCTTGGCCAAAATAATCTTTTCCCGGCCCAGGTCTTCGACCAGTTGTCTGAACTCTTCGTTGTTTGCGTCAAACTCCATAATCGGATCCCAGAAAATCTTAATCCAATCCGGTTCCAGCCGCTTGATGTTCAACATATGGAGCATTTCCGGACTGGTTGCGTCAATCAGCAGCTGATGACCGCCGCGGTGCAGCAAGTCCTTCGCCTCAAAATACAGCGGCAGATTGTTAAACACGTCCATCATCTGCACTTCGACGATAATCTTCTGATCATCTTTCAAGAAATTCTTGGCAAAGCTGACAAACTCCTTCGAAAAGACCGAAGACAAATTGAGATTCAGACTGATTCGATGCGGCCATTGAGACAATTCCGCAGTGTCAAATGACGAAATCGTTTTCTTGTCAAGCGTCTGGGTCAAAAACAGAAACAGCCACTTGTTTCCGACCAAATCTATGCTCTTGTTGAATTGCATGCTGAGGTCTTTGACCGCTACGAAAAACTCCTGAAACAAAACCTCAAACTTTTTGGCGCCGCCCAGCCGCATAACGCTTTGATGCTTGACAATCTCCGCTATGTCTATCCGGTCCATGTGGGCAATCACGTCGTCAACCTGATGAGCCTGCAACGGAAACTTCTGCGGCTCCACCTCGCGGATAACCAGCCCCTCTTCAATCATTCTCTCAATATATTGATAAAAGGATGAAAAATCTTCAGGAAATTCGTAGACATGGGCAAACTCGCCGCTGTCGTGAGCATATAAAATCGGATCGGAAGACAACCCCTGCCGCAGTTTTTTTACCGCTTCTTCAACCGTGTTTTGGGTAATGTTTTTGCCAAGTATTGCAAAATCGCCGTTAGAAAGGATGAACATCAGCCCGTTGGTGGCGCCAACCAAACCGTCGAACAGCTTGGCAAAAATCTTTACAAATTCGGGATGACGGTTTTTGGGCTTTAACTTCGATACGTTAACGTAAAGCACAGAGTAGCCCAGCGGATTTTTACCAATCCGGTTTAATGAATCCAACAGATATTTTTCTGCGGCAAAACTTCCTGCTTTAACCATTAGTCAGACGACCCCTGTGTTACAATTGGTAATATAATAGTCTCGCTTTGATTTTATAGCAAGTGGTTTACCGTTTTTTTCCTAGCCTTTATTAAGACGGACACAAAATTCTTTCCCTCTGTGCAACAAACAATCTGTTGCCTTTTTAAGTTGTTGCCTATATACTTTATCCATTCACTATCAGCAGACTGAGGAGGGAGAATGGGATCGACGATAAAAGTTTGCATGGGAAGCTCCTGCTTTGCACGCGGCAACGCCAAAAATCTCCAGCTTATCCAGCGTTTTCTCGACGAAAACAATCTGGACGGCGAAATTGAATTGACCGGCCTGCGCTGCTGCGACAAATGTTCCAAAGGCCCCAACATTACCATTGACGGCGTTGAATACAACAATATCGACAGCGGCACCCTGCTGGACATTTTGGAAAAGCATTTTAAAACCGTGCCTTCTCAGGATTCGTCATCGGAATAAACGCTGTACCGCGCGGCACTATCCCGCACAAAACCGGAACCAACCTTTTTCCTCGCAAACAACTTACGGAACCCTATAAATGAGTAACAGAGACTTCCCCTTATATACCGTCAAAACCGATTGTCAGGATTGTTATAAATGCGTACGCCGCTGCCCGGTAAAGGCAATTAAAATTGAAGACAACTCGGCTATGATTGTTACCGACTTGTGCATAGCCTGCGGCATCTGTTACAAAGTCTGCCCGGCCAAGGCCAAGCAGATGCGCAACGACCTGTCCCGGGCAAAATTCCTGCTCAAGTCCGGCAAAGAAGTATATGTTTCTCTGGCACCCTCCTGGGTAACCGAATTTCCCGAATATTCGGCAGAACAAATGATTGCCGCCATTCGCCGCCTGGGCATCCGGGGGGTTAGCGAAACAGCCCTCGGCGCAGAGGAAGTGTCCTGTCAAACCGCCAAAATTTTGGATTCGGCCGATCACGGAATTTTTATCTCCACCGCCTGTCCGACCGTAGTGGAATATGTCGAAAAATACCTTCCCGACCTAACCTCCTGCCTGGTAAACGTAGCCTCGCCGCTCTTGGCTCATTGCCGAATGCTCAAAGACAAGTTTGGCCCTGATATCGAAACCATATTCATCGGCCCCTGCATTGCCAAAAAGCTGGAAGCGGACCGCCATCCCGACTTGCTGAGCCTCAGCTTGAGCTTCTCCGACCTGCGGCAATGGCTGAAAGACGAAGACATCGATCCCGCCACAATCAAACCCGGCGTTTTTGACGTCTTCACGCCGGAAAAAGCCAAAGAAGGAACCGCCTATCCCATTGAAGGCGGAATGATTGAAACCCTCAAGCCGTACCCGGCGGCAGCCAAAGCCTATATGATGCAGATTACCGGCATTTACAACATTGAAAGAGAACTGGACAACCTTCAGGATACTGCTGTTTCGCGTCCGGTTTTTATTGAATGCCTGGCTTGCGACGGCGGCTGTGTCAACGGCCCCTGCACCACAAACAAAAAGTCCGGACTGACCAAACGTTTGGAAATTCTCCGCCAAACCGAATTTGACGAACAGGCCGGCAAACGCACGCCGCTCTATAACATTAACCTCAGTTACAAGCCGGAAGAATTGAATTGCACCGAATTCTCCGAAGCCGACATCAAAAAGGTGTTGACCAAAATCGGCAAATACACTCAGGAAGACGAGCTCAATTGCGGCGGCTATGACACCTGCCGTAATTTTGCCCATGCCCTGCTGGAAGGCAAAGCGGAGCCGGAAATGTGCGTCTCACATATGAAGCATCAGGCGCAACGCAAGGCAAATGCCTTGATTCGCTGCATACCGTCTCCGATTGTCATAGCCGATTCCAAACTGAGCATCGTCGAATACAACGACCAGTTCCGCGATGCCTTCTGGAACGACGAAGAACACGGTGAAATATACGATTACAACAACCTCCGCGGCGCCAACCTGCGGGACTTTGTAAACTTCACCAACCTCTTTTCCGCCTCGCTGGATTTGGAACAGGATATTCACCGCGAACACGTCCGCCAGGATGACCGCCTGTTTGACGTCGTCGTCTTTAACATTGATAAAAAACAGAGCGTAGGCGGCATCATCGAAGATGTAACCAATGTTGAAATGCACAAGGAACAAATAGCCGCCAAAGCCAAAGAGGTCATCCACAAAAACCTCGCCACCGTCCAGCAGATTGCCTGCACACTGGGAGAACACATGGCAGAGACCGAAGTGCTGCTCCGTTCCATCGCCAAAGATTATTCCATCGCCGAACCGGAAAGTTCCGACTTGAAAATCCGTACCAACTCCAACAAACGCGAGTACTGAACATGAGCCGCCCTTTTTTCATCGAAATCGGAACCGCCCAGCAGCAAAAATACGGAGAAGACTGCTACGGAGATACGATTTATTCCAAAAAGATTCCCGAAGAACAGCGCATTATCTCGATTCTGTCCGACGGCTTGGGAAGCGGCGTTAAGGCAAACATTCTGTCGTCAATGACCACCCGCATGGCCATGAAATTTGTAGAGAGCAATATGGAACTGCTGCGCTCGTCCGAAGTGATGATGGATGCCCTGCCAATCTGCCAAATCCGCAAAATCAGCTACGCCACCTTTTCAATCGTCGACAGCGAGCTTGAAGGAAAAACCCGGATTTTCGAAATGGACAATCCCTCCTTTATGCTGATTCGCGACGGCAAGGCCGTTAACGTCCGCTACCGCGAATTGTCTTCGCCCAAATGGAAAGACCGCACCATCAACATTTCGCAAATTACCAATCAGGAAGAAGACCGTATCATTCTAATCTCTGATGGCGTCAGCCAGGCCGGCCTGGGCAACCCCAAATATCCGCTCGGCTGGCAGCGTCAGGGATGCCTGAACTTCGCGCTAGAACAGATTCGCAAAAATCCCAAGATATCTGCTTACGACTTGGCCCACGCCATCGTCGGCGAGGCTCTGACTAAGGAAATTGACGGCAAAGCCGGAGACGACATCAGCTGCGTCGTCCTTTACTTCCGCAAACCGCGCCAACTGCTGGTTTTGACCGGTCCTCCCTTTGATGAGGACAAAGACCGCGAATTTGCCGAGCTGGTTTCCGATTATGACGGAAAAGTCGCCGTCTGCGGGGGAACCACCGCCAACATCGTCGAACGGGAACTGTGCCTGAAATGTGAAATTGACAAGACCTCGTTTGATGAAAAAATCCCTATGTCTTCCATTATGGAAGGTGTTGATTTGGTCACGGAAGGCATTTTAACCTTGACTGAAGTGTACCGTATGTTAAAAGAAGGCATAGATACCGAAAAACAAAATGCGGCTGTACGTCTGACCAAACTTCTGCTTGGTAGCGATAAGATTGATTTTGTGGTCGGCACCAAGATTAACATTGCCCACCAGGACCCCAATCTGCCCATGGAGTTGGAGATTCGTCGTAATATTGTTAAAAAGATATTCAGGATTCTGCAAGACAGATACCTGAAAGAAATTAGTGTTAGATACATTTAGAAAAGGACCACTGCAATGGAAAAAATAAAAGTCAAAATCTGCGCCGGCACTTCCTGTTTCGTTATGGGTGCCGCACAAATCCAGTCTTTGGAATTTAACGCCCCGGCCGACATTGCCGATAAAATCGAAATCATCGAAGAACGCTGCATGAATCTCTGCAAAGACATCAAGACCCGCTACAACCGCGGCCCCTTTGTTAAAGTCAACGACGAGCTGATTGAAGAGGCTACTTATGAAAAAGTAGTTGACAAAATCCGCGAAGTGTTGAAAAAACAGTGCAATAACTAAATAAGATAAATAACGTACATAAGAGTTTGTTTAAGAAATAAATCGTAAAGCGACGGCTTTTGCAGAAAAATTTTCAGAGGCAGTGAAAACCGCTTTAGTTTGTTTATGAAAAACAAACGGGAGTTTTAAAAAGAAATGTTGATACCCAAAAATAACGCCAACCTTATGCGAACCAAAATCCTCATCAAAATAGCCGAAAGCTATTTGCAGGACAAGTTTGAAAACGCCGACCGCATTCCGCTGGAACTGCGGCCCAAGGATTCTCAACCCAGCCGCTGTTGTATCTATAAAGACCGTGCCGTCTTGAAATATCGTTGTATGGCAGGTCTCGGCGCCTGCCCGGAAGAAGAAACCGACGAGCTCAAAACCCTGCACGAATATGGTAAGGACGCCCTGCATCGCACCAAGGCTCCCAAAAACAAACTGTCGGTAATCGACGTTGCCTGTTCCGCCTGCGTCAAATCGCAATACGTTATTACGGACGTCTGCCGCGGATGTTTTGCTCAACCTTGCCGTCTCAACTGTCCCAAAGAGGCTATCTCCATCGTCAACGGCCGCGCCCGTATTGACCCGGACAAATGCGTCAACTGCGGCAAATGTTTTGAAGTTTGCCCGTATCACTCCGTTGTTAAAATCCCGGTTCCCTGTGAAGAAGCCTGCCCGGTAGGTGCTATCACCAAAGATGAACGCGGCAAAGAACACATTGATACCGAAAAATGCATCTCCTGCGGCAAATGCCTGGCTTCTTGTCCTTTTGGAGCCATTGTTGAACGCTCGCAGATGATTGACGTTTTCCGTGAAATCAAAGAAACCAACAAAAAGGTCGTTGCCATGCTGGCTCCCGCCATCCTCGGCCAATTTCCCGGCTCAATAAACAATCTGGTTTGTGCCTTGAAAAAACTCGGATTCGCCGAAGTAATCGAAGTTGCGGTCGGAGCTGACGTTACAACCCAGAAAGAAGCTGCCGAATTCATCGAAAGAATGGAAGAAGGCCAAAAGTTTATGACTACCTCCTGCTGCCCGGCATATTTCCGTGCGGCACAAGTTCACATTCCGGAAATTCAGCCCTACGTATCTTCGACCAAAACGCCGATGTATTATACTGCCGAATTGGTTAAAAATGAAGATCCCAGCTGTGTATCCGTCTTCGTCGGCCCCTGCCTGGCCAAACGGGCAGAAGCCGAATATGATCCCAATGTCGACTATGTTCTCACTTTTGAAGAACTGGGTGCAATGTTGGTTGCTTCTGACATAAATGTTGACGAATGCGGCGAAGAACCCTTTACCAAAATTTCGCATGCCCAAGGCCGCCAATTCCCGGTTACCGGCGGGGTTGCCGGAGCCGTTGCCAGCCTGGTCAGTGACAAAGTCGAAATCAAACCGGAAAAAATCGACGGCCTGACCAAAGAGAACATAAAACTGTTGAAACGTTACGCTCTCAAAGGCTGTGAAAACAATATGCTGGAAGTTATGTGCTGCGAAGGCGGCTGCGTTTCCGGACCGGGATGCATTGCCCTCTCCAAGAAGGCTGCCCGCGCCGTTGATGCTTACGTCCAAACCGGCGAACAACTTGCTCCCGATTCTAAAATCGGCGAATAATAAACTCCTGCAAAGCCCCGTAGCAAACGGGGCTTTTTTTACTCCCAACCAAAGCAAAGTTGATAGGTACACCGAGTAATAAGATTTCAGAATAAAATTACCCGTGTATAATACTCCCCACCAAGGAGGGTGATATGTGAGGCGTATAGGAGGAAGCTAGGGAGAGATAACGACCCAGCGTACAAGAAGTACGTGGTCGTTAACGAAACCCGAAGCTGACACTCTAGACGACCTCAGAGCACACTCCTTATCTTTGCTAGTCTTTACCGATATTAATATTCCGATTAATATGTACCGAAAGAATAATCCCAAAACCGGCCATAACGGAGAGAATAACCGTTCCGCCGTATGAAATCAGCGGCAGCGGAATACCTACGACCGGAATTAGGCCCAAAACCATTGCCATATTGATAAAAACATATAAAAAGAAGTTGGTTGCCAATCCGATTGCAGCCAGTTTTCCGAAATAACTGGTGCTTCGCAAGGCAAAAGAATAACTGTACGCGATAATCAAGAAATTAACGATAACGACAAAAGTCGCACCGATAAGCCCAAACTCTTCCGACAACATCGTAAAAATAAAGTCCGTATGTTTTTCCGGCAGGAAATTCAGATGGCTTTGCGTCCCCTTCAAAAAACCCTTGCCAAACACACCGCCGGAACCCAGCGCAATTTTGGACTGGATAATATGATAACCAGCTCCCAGAGGATCCCGCTCCGGATTTAAAAAGGTCAGCACCCGGTTTTGCTGATAATCATGCAACAAATGCCACGCAATCGGCATGGTCACGATTGCTCCCAGAATCAACACGCCGAATTTCCACAACTGTACGCCGACGATAAAAAAGATTGCCCCGGCAGAAAAGAGCAACATCAACGCCGTACCAAGATCAGGCTGCGTCATAACCAAAAAAGCCGGAAACAAAACCATTAACAGCGGGGGAATAATACCGCGGATACTTTCAATACTTTGCAGAGAAGACGAATGAAAATAGCGGGCCAAAGCCAAAACCAAGGCAATTTTCATCAACTCGGACGGCTGTAATTTAATAAATCCAAGGTTAATCCATCGTTGAGCGCCCATACCTATATGCCCGGTAACCTCCACAATAATCAGCAAAATCAGCGTTGCAAAATAAAAAATATAAGCGTACCGCATAAACACGCGAATGTCCGTCAGCGCGAAAGTAATCATTACCACAAAGCCCAGACCGAAACGCATCAGCTGATTCAGCGCCCAAGGGCTCCAGTTTCCGTTAGCGGCGGAATAAAGCATCGTCACCCCGATGGATGCCAGCAGGATGATAAACATAATATACGAGAAACTGAGATTTTGAATTTTCTCTCTCAGCGTCGGTGTTTGATTTTTAAAACTCGTTTCATATGACTTATACATGTGACTATTCCACCGGTTCTGAAGTTGCGTCTAACTTTAAAGCTTCCAACAGCAGATTTTTGCCAATCGGCGCTGCCACGCCGGAACCG
>OCAV01002316.1_pt1 | contig 10307 bp, 8 predicted proteins | sample 1538331 | NCBI WGS metagenome assembly OCAV01 (sample SAMEA2580297, study PRJEB22360) | human gut metagenome | biome: human gut; feature: human-associated habitat; material: faeces | place: Denmark | collected 2008/2010
CCCCGGGAATCCCGGGCGGTGCCATCGCATCCTTCGCAGCCCTGGCAACCATGGCTGGATTACCGACAGGAGTTATGGGCGTTTATATCAGTATCAATACACTCTGCGATATGGGCGCAACCTGCGTCAATGTTATCGGTGATATGGCCGGTTGTGTGGTTCTGAAAGAGAAAATTAAGCTTGAGGATTAATACATAAGGAATACAAAAAAGTTGTTGTATCTTTTCATATTGGAAATGAAAAGTACAACAACTTTTTTATCACCCTTTAACAGCTCCGCTCATTAAACCATTCTCTATTTTTTCCTGGAAGAAAATATACGCAATAATTACCGGAATGGTTGTAAGACAAATTCCTGCCATGCTGGAACTATAATCTGTACTGTATTCTCCAAAAAATGCAAGAAGTCCCATAGAAATAGTACCTTTATCTTTATCAGAAATAAAAATAAGAGGAAACAACAGGTTATTCCATACCTGTATAAAATTAAAAATTGAAACACTTACAATTCCCGGAACTGACAGTGGCAAAATCATCTTAAAAAATACTTGATAAATATTTGCTCCATCAATTACCATCGCTTCTTCTAATTCTGTCGGAATTCCATTCATAAATCCAGTAAGAATCAAAATTGTCATTGGAAAACAAAACGCCGCATAAAGCAAAATCAATACCGGATAATTATTCATAATTCCAAGTTTTCCAAAAATATAAGACAACGGAATTAATACCGCCTGAATAGGAATCATCATTCCTGAAATAAACAGTAAATATATTTTTGATTTTCCGCGAAACTTAAATTTTGCCAGAACATACGATGCCATTGCTCCAAAAAGACCTGATATCGCAAGAGTTCCAACTGCAAGAATAATTGTATTCAAAAAATATCTTCCTATATTTCCCACATTCCATGCAGTTAAATAATTTTCTATCCGTAATTTCTTAGGTAAAGCAGTAAATGATGAAAATATTTCCAAATTTCCTTTAAAAGAACAGAAGATTGAAAATACCATCGGATAAATATTGATCAAAGCAACTATAATAAATATCAGAAATCCTATATAATACCCTGCGGAATGTTTTTTTGTTTTCATGATCTATCCCCCCTAATATTCTATGGATTCTTTCTGATTCATAAGTTTCAAACTAAAAATAGAAACAGCAGCACTTAATACAAAGATGACCGTAGCAATCGCACTTCCAGTTCCATAATGACCATATCTATAAGCTTCATTATACATTAAAAGTGCTGGTACAATAGTACAGTTACTGGTTCCTCCTGTAGGTGTCAGAATGTATACAGTATCAAAAATCTTTAATACTCCAGTGATCACCATGATCGTAGACATTTTTAATGGTTCCCAAAGCATTGGAATATAAAGATTCCAAATCTTTTTCCAGCCAGTTGCTCCATCTAATTCTCCTGCCTCCAAAACAGAATCCGGTATAGAAGTAAGACCAGCCAAACAAATGATCATATAATATCCTACACTGGTCCATGTACTGACAACAATCAGACATATCAAAGAAGTTTTAGGATTAACCAGCCACTGCTGAATATAATTTCCAAGTCCAATTTTAATAAGAAGACTATTCAGAATTCCCTTGTCAGTAGGAAAATAAATAAAATTCCATAACAATGCTACTGCTGTCACTGATAAAATCATAGGAATAAAAAATGCAGCTTTAAAAAATCTCTGTCCTTTTTTGAAATGATGAATCAGTAATCCAAGTCCAAATCCAATAGGAACCTGCAAAATAACACTTACAACAACGTAAATAAGAACATTCTGCAACGACTTAAGAAAAACTGCATTATGGAACAGATTACTATAATTCTTAAATCCTACAAATTTAAGCGGCACCGCCTGAAGCCCAGGCCAGTCATTAAATGAAAAATAGACAGACATAACTACAGGTATCAATTCAAAACAAAGATAGAGCAATACTGCAGGTATCAAAAATACCGCAATAACTTTCTTATTTTTCCTTATTTTTTCCAAAATAACCCCTCCTCTTTTCTATTTTTGAGTAAACAAAAGGAAGGGTGCTCTCCCCCCTTCCTTTTGCTTTATCTGTCAGCTCTGTGGACGGTTTGCATCAATATCTGCCTGAATAGTCTGTGCTGTATTCTCAGCGGAATCAGACAGCATCATGTTCAAAATTCCATTTCTTGAAGTATCTACTAATGTAGAGCAGGTATCATAGTCAAAATATTCTCCTACAGAATCTTTAATAGTACCTGTATATTCAACCATATCTTTGAAAATCTGCGGTGCGTCTTCCGGTGCATCAATATCTTTATATGGAGCAACTCTCATCGCTGCATTCATACGTGCCTGAATAGACTCTTTAGATGTCATATATTTCACCAGTTTTAGAGTTGCCTCTTTTTCCTCATCACTCATAGTTCCTGAAAGCATCCATCCGGAAGTATATATTACATGTGTATCTTTATACTCTGGTTTATCTTCAAAGTATGGGAATGCAAAGAATGAAATATCATCCAAAATTTCTGATTCAGAATTAAACATTTCAGGAATGATAGGGCTGCTGTGAGAAATCATTGCTACTTCTCCGGTGAGGAACTGATTCATCTGAGTATTATAATCCATTCCTTCAAATCCCTCTGCAAAAGCACCTTTATCTTTTAAATCTTTTGTAATCTGCAGGCATTCTACTACATCATCATCCGTCCATTTTTTCTCGCCAGTACCCAATTTTATAATGCCATCTCTTCCGATTCTTTTAGCAAGAATATTATTAAAGATATGTCCCATAACCCAGGTATTCTTTCCGCCTACTCCAAACGGAGTAATTCCGGCAGCAACCAGCTTATCAATATCCTCATACAGTTCATCCATTGTTTCTGGAGTTTTCTCAATACCGGCTTTTTCAAATAAAGCCTTATTGTAGAAAATAGCATCCACATTCAGTTCATTTGGCAATGCATAGATTCCATCCACTCCATAAGCACTCAGATCATATGTATCTAATGCTCCATCCAGGAACGTGTTCTTCCATTCTTCATCTTCGTTAAGTGAATCTGTCAGATCCAACAGAACTCCATTCTGTGCCCATTCTTTCAGGCCGGCAATTGCCGGATAATAAAAGATATTTGGTGTTTCTCCTGTAGATAATGCAACTTTCAGTTTATTGTTATAAGCAGATTCCTCATAAACAGAATCGTTCTGAACTTCAATATCAGGATTTTCTTCCATAAATGCTGCAATCTGGTCTTCATAAACCTTTGCCATAGGTGTATCACCACTGTCACGGCTCATAAATGTAATCTTAACTTTATCTGCTGCAAATACCGGTGTAATAGATGATAATGCCATTGCTGCCGCTAATACAGCCCCTAAAACTTTTTTCCCTGTCTTCATATAAAAACCTCCTCTTTTCCTTACTAATTTTTGTAACAAACAGCAGTCATCTGATGTCCCTTAATCTCTTTTAGAGTAAATTCAAGTTTTTTTCCATCCTGTACAAATGGAACTTCCTGTTTATCGGGTATTGTATAAATTTTCTCTACTTCACGTTCTTCTGTCATAGTAATCTTAAGATTATATAAAGGAATAATATCATCAACAATCTCAAGATTTTTACATTTCTTCACCGGTACATAATGAAGTACATGTACAATTCTTCTGTTCTCTTGTTCCTGATCTAACACTGTAACTTGTGTTGTTGATGGTCCATTATGCTGAATCAGCGGATTCGGAAGCATTCTGTCTAATTCATTTCTCAGGATCTTTTTATACCATGCAGGTGCCCAGTTCTGATATGTTGTAAAAATCGGATGAATAAAATACGCTGTATTTTCTGTTTCCACAATACCAGGATATACTTCTTTTCTTCCTGATGGAGAATGAAGATGAGAACAAAAATGTTCATATGTACGATTAAATACCGGCGGGATTACTTTCTGGACAAACTGAGCCTCATCTGTCGCTTCTACAAGTGTTCCTTTGTCATACATTACATGTTCTGCATCTGCAAGACCCTTTGCCAGATGTTCTTTCGGCCATATAAAATCTGGACTATATGGTGCATCTCCAAGATATTTTACTGCCAGTTCTGAGATCATAAATTTCTGGTGATCTTTGTCAAGACCAGACTGATAACTTGCCAGTAATTTGCCTCCTGCATTTATATAAGCACTCAGTTTCCGGCCTAATATTTCATCTACAGGAATTACATCCGGTAAAATTAACAACCTGTATTTTCCAAAATCAGAAGTACTGTCAATAAAATCAAACTGATATCCATATTCCATCAGAAGTCTTGCCACACCTTCAGATGCACCTGGAATCTGTCCTGCTACGCCTGTAGCATAAAATTCTTCTGCTGTAAAAACACCAATTTCAGATACTGGTTTTGCATTCTCACACCAGGGTTCTTTTTCTTCTACAGATTTATAAACCCTTCCGATCTGCTGATACATATCCTTATTCAATTTTCCCCAGTAATCCATCTGGTCACCAATCGTACATTTGCATCCATGGGAAAGCATGGAAAATACTTCATATTCCATAGCTGCCTCATTACGAAATGCATGAAAATCGCCCCATTCTGTGTGGAATCTGCTTGTCAGTCCAAGACACTCTTTTCCAAAATTCCTCATATATTTAGCAGAAACAGGAAAATCAAGATATCCCCATTCTACTCCCGGAAGAGATTCAAAAGAAAAATACGAATAATCCTTTATCACTGGTTTATCGAGATATCCAACATGTCCTTTGTTATAGCAGACATGAAAATCTGGATTATATTTTTTTGCAAATGCGGTCAGATCTTCGACCATATCATAATAAGTCCACCTTGCAAATTCCTGACGGTCTTCCTTTTTTGCAGGATTCAGACCTTTTTCCCGCATAAGTTTCTGGCAGGATGGACAGCAGCATTCATTCATAAAAGCTGCATCATACCATACTCCATCTCCCGGAATCGTTTCCAGAACTTCTCCGAACTGCTTTTTCAGGAAATCACGATACGGTGTATTTACACAAAGGTTTTTATAAAAACCAGCCTCAAAATACCCCTTTCCCTTATAGTCCTGAAGTGCTCCGTTTTCATCAATACAGATCCATTCCGGATGCATATCTGCGATTCTCTTGTTCCAGCGAATGGTTGTATAAAGGTTTACCTGTATTCCACGTTTTCTGCAGGCTTCAGCCTGTTCTCTCAACAAATCTCTGTGTGCCAGATGAGGATGGACCATTTCCGGAAACATTTTGGAATCATAATATAAATTTCCGTGATGTCCACAAGAAAACAAAGTAATAGAATTCACGTGCGCATCCGCAAGAGTCTGGGCAAACTCTTCCGCATCAAATTCTGAGCAGACCCCCTCAATGGCTTCACTGGTGTGAAAATCCAGATGAATTTGTCGAAATGGAATTTCCTTTTCAGCCATTTCCTTTTACCTCCTGTCTTTTGATGAGACAAGATTACCATTTTTGTGCTATTACGTGAATGTAGATTCTTTGGACGTCTGGGAAATATTTTGGATAATTACATTTTTCTCTCTTCCTGGTACTTAGACGGAGAAATACCATAATACTTTTTAAAATTCTTGCTAAAATAATAAACGTCACTGTATCCTATTGACTCTGCAATTTCTATAAGTGTTTTATCCGGATACTCTGTAAGATATTTCTTTGCCTGTTCCAGACGTGTCTGAGTCAAATACTTACTTAATGAACATCCTTTTTCTTTTTTAAATATATTACTTAGATAACTCGCATTCACCCCAATTGTATCTGCTACCAGATTCAAGCTCATATCAATCCTACTATAATTACTATCAATAAAATCTACTGCATCATTTACTTTTTTCTTTGTTGCAGGAAGTTTATTTTCTGCTGCACATATGCGGCATTTTTCCAATATACACATTAATACACTTCTAATTTCTTCAATTCCACCATTATTCTGCAATCCTGTTAATTGTCTCTGTTCTTTTTCCACAACTAAAGAAAAATCAACTCCCAGTTCAGACATATACAGACAAATATGGATCAGAATATCCGTAGATATATATACTGCTGTGTCAGAAAGGACATTCTGTTCTTCCATTTGAATAAACATTTCATCTATCTCTTTTGTAAGCATTTCATATTCATTTTTTCTGATATAATACAAAAATACTTCCGAATCATATAACGATGATCGTATAAATTGAAACATATCTACTGGCTCGTAAATCAGAATTTTCTGTTCTGTTTTTCCTTTTCTGGCTGCAGAATATGCCTCCTGATAGGCCGCTTTCAATTCTCTGATGTCTGAAAATCCCCTGCTGATTCCTCCATTCCAGTTTCTTTTACTATTCATAATTTCCTGCATATAAGTACAGAGAAGCTGAATCTGATATTCCATATTCTCTTCTCCAAATAGAATAAAAGCATATCCTTGGTTCATAGAAATCATTTCATATACCGGAAAATAATCCTGGATTATTTCTTCCATTTCTTCTGCCATTTTGTTATTCTGTTGTTTATTTTCAGGTCTAATCAAAGCCACGGATAATGGTTTATCAAACGGAATCTTCATTTCCTCCCATTTACTCTGCTGATTTTCAGAAGGTACCATACCTGAAAGCTGTTCTAAAAGAAACTGATCCTTTTGCATTTTCTTTACAGAAGATTTCTGTCTATAAATATGTTCCAGTTTTTCCTTACACTTCTGAAGCTCTTTTGTTAATTCTTCAGGGTCCAACGGTTTCAGCACAAAACTGACTGCTCCAAAAGAAAGTGCCTCCCTTGCATATTCAAATTCACCATAAGCGGTCAATATAATTACTTGTATTTCTGGAAAAATAACCTTTACTTTTTTAGATACTTCAATTCCATTCATATATGGAATATTAATATCCATAATTAAAATATCCGGCTTTTCTTCCAAAATTTTCTTTAATGCTTCTTCTCCGTCTTCTGCTTCTCCGCATATTTCCATACCCAGACTATTCCAGTCAACTGTTTTTTTCACTAACGCTCTCTGCAAAAATTCATCATCTACAAGGAATACCCTCATTTTCTATCCGCTTCTCTCTTAAAATCTACAGGAATGCACACTGTTGCCTTCGTTCCCTGACTCAGTTTACTTTCTACTGTAAGACCATATTCTTTTCCAAAATAAATCTGCAATCTTTGTTGAATATTAAATAATCCAAATGCTGAGCCTTTTTCTCTGTAATCTTTACTAAACAGTTCTTCTAATTTTTCTTCTGGAATTCCAAGCCCATTATCTGACACCTGAATAAAAACCTTATTCTTCTCTTTCCATCCTTTGATTCGGATAATTCCTTTTCCCCTCATTTCCTTTATACCATGATATATAGAATTTTCTACCAATGGCTGAAGTGTCAGTTTTACAATCCACTCCTGCAAAATTTCATTTTCTATATCAATCTCATATTCTATTTTATTTCCATATCTGACTTTCTGTATTTTTATATAATTCTCTATATTTGTTATTTCCTGGTCCAGCGGTATTAATGTTTTTCCATCGCTAAGTGAAGTTCTATAAAATGTACCAATCGCCTGAATCATGATAAATGCTTCATCCGGACAATTCATTTTGATAAGCGAACTTACACTATTCAATGTATTATATAAGAAATGTGGATTAATCTGTGCCTGAAGTGCTGCAAGCTCAGATTTTCTTTTTGCCCGTTGCTCTCTATATACCTGATCAACCAGCTGCCTGATTTGTTCAGACATCTTATTAAACTCTTCCGATAATATTCCAATTTCATCCTCATACAATACAGGAACACGTACAGAAAGATCTCCTTTTCCAAATTTTTTCATGGTATCTGTCAAATATATCAAAGGCTTTGTTACACTGTGAGAAACCCTCAGGCTGAAAAATGTGCTGATTAAAGCAGCAATAATTCCTACTACATAAATAATCTGTGTCATCGCTTTCCCGGCTTTTGTAAGTTCATTCACTGGTGTCAGACCAATCATAAGCCAATCCAGTGTAGGGATTACTGACGCTGTCACAAGATATCTTTTACCGTCAATCCTGAATACTTTTCCTCCTTTTTTATTATCTTCAGCCCATTGAAAATACTCTTCTTCCGAAATATTTCCTGATACATCCTGATCATTTTCTATTTTTTTGTTTCCATCTGTATCAGCAATCAGATAACTGCCTGTCTCCCCATATCTGATATGTGCAAAATTATTTATCAGAAGTGGCGACTGATATTCTATAAGAACATATCCTTTAATAAGTCCCGAATCGTAATCTCTATAATATCTGATATAACCAATTCCATTTTTCTCATAATCTCCCAGGGATACTTCATATAAATCCAACCATTTTACGTTATAATTCTCTTTTATTATGTTAAAAAACTGTTCGTATTTTGATGCCTCAGATCGAATACTGTTAGAATTTACCATATGTCCACATGAGTCAAAAACAGAAATACTGCTATACTGTTTATCTGGATACAATGCATCCAAATAATCCAGACGTTTCTCTACCTGCATTTTATATTTTAACTGATCTGCTGATTCCTCAGAATCCTGTAAAAACCAGTTTTGTATTGCTTCATCTGTTAATATTACCTTAGCTATCTTTCCCGAATTCTCTAATATACTCTGACTGTTATCAGACACTATCTCAAACTTTTCCTTATAGCTTTCGCTGGTGATATTTAATACTGATTTTTCGTATAAAAACTGAATCAATACAGTTAATACAAGGATTGTGAGAAAAAAGAAGCCAATACTTGTAAGAGAAAATTTTTTCGCCAAAGACAGCTCATGATATTTTTTACGCATTCGCACCACCCCCACTTATTAATCCAACATTACCCAAAAAGCCGATACACTGTTTCCGTCAATGTATCGACCCTTAATGATTATTTCCTTTTTATTTACAGATACTGACTAAATTCCACCTTCTCCTTATTCGGTCCTTCAATTGTAAAGAACTTCACTCCATTTTCCCAGAATGGCAGGAAATGAATGGTATCTTGTGTAGAATTTAAACCAGCTTCATTGATATACTGGAAAATCGCTTCAATATCTTTTACGTCAAGTGCAACATGATCGATCGCGCCATGCTCCATTTTCGCTGCATGGTTCTCATAAGTCTCCACTACCAGAGTTCCCAGTTTCAGGAAAACAACCTTCTCGTTTGCTTCCTCATTTACTGTCTCAAATGCTGTTTCAAAACCTAATTTGTGATAAAATTCTACTGTTTTACCAATGTCATTTGTCGGAATTCCAATGTGCTGTACCCCTGTTGAGTAGTTCTTTAAATCCATAGTTTTTGCCCCTTTCTGCTGATCCTTGTGACTTTTTGTCGCTCGTTATGTCAGACTGCTTTTCATAATCCGTTACTGAGAACGCAATAACCAGTAACCATAATCAGACTTCTCAGTCACTTAATATCTCATTTTTTTACAATATACGCAAAAAATTATTCGGTTGTCAAGTGAATTTGTAACTTCTATTTATACTTTATTTTATCCTCATCCATGAATAAACGTTCCTATCCCTTTGTCAAAAAGACTCTAAAGCTATTATTTCACGATTATATTTTGTGCAAAATTCCCATGACATAGAATCCCAATAACTGATAGAATAAATACGACAAAAAATGTCGCTTATCCATTGTCAGACGGGTAGGCGGCATTTTTGCGTTTATATGGAGTTTTTTATTATTTTATGAGGAGGGCTTAACTATGCCAAAAACAAAATTTCAGGAATTTATTTTCACCCTTATCACATCCGGCTGTATAATCTTTATCATGGGCGTTTATAACGTCGCTATCCACACCGGTGGACTTCAGGCGGCTACATTCAGTCACGCACTGCATTCTTTTCCGCTGGAATGGTTCATCGGATTCCTCTGCGCATTCTTCATCGCCAGCAAAACATCCAAATATTTCGCGTTCCGCGTAGCCAAACCAACTGACCGCCCGATCTTCATCATCCTCTGCATCCAGACCTTCACCGTCTGCACAATGGTACCGCTGATGAGCCTGCTTGGAACCATCGAATCTTCAGGAATCACTTCAAATCTCATCTTCATCTGGCTCCAGACCATCTGCCTGAACTTCATCATAGCCTACCCACTGCAGATCCTAGTTGTCGGACCATTCTGCAGATTCGTATTCCGTCACCTGTTCGTATCAGCAAGTCAGGAAAATGAAGGTAAAATAGAACATGAAATGGAACAGCAAGGATTTGCGGAATAAGTCCATATAATAATAAAGAGAGGGTGATTTCTCGCCCTCTGACTTTTCAGGTTCTCTCTTTATGGTGGAGACTCACCAGCTTTTT
>OCAV01002319.1_pt1 | contig 10302 bp, 7 predicted proteins | sample 1538331 | NCBI WGS metagenome assembly OCAV01 (sample SAMEA2580297, study PRJEB22360) | human gut metagenome | biome: human gut; feature: human-associated habitat; material: faeces | place: Denmark | collected 2008/2010
ACAGCTGCAGTGAGATTAATATGATCCAAGTATATCATTTACCCCGCCATTGTCAATCAGGATAGGGTATTTTTACAAAAAAAGCAGAACTACCTCTATATCTGAGATAGTTCTGTCTGTTTTCTTCTTAATTCATAGGTATATAAATTCTATTATTCGTCTGCTTTGTCAACCTTGCTTGCTCTTGCTTCGATTTCCTTTGCCTGGATATCAGAAGGAGCCTGCTCATAGCGTGCAAATTCATAGGAGAATTCTCCGCTTCCGCCTGTCATGGAACGCAGGTCTGTAGAGTATCCGTAGATCTCCAGCTGAGGTACATCTGCCTCAATAATAGTATTACCCTGATGATCAGGATTCATACCCAGTACACGGCCACGGCGTTTGTTCAGGTCGCCCATAACATCACCTGTATATTTATCCGGAACTGTAACCTTCATGGATACGATTGGCTCCAGAAGTACAGGGGATGCATCCATAAAGCCCTTCTTGAAGGCCAGGATCGTTGCCATCTTGAATGCCATCTCTGAGGAGTCTACCGGATGATAGGATCCGTCATAAAGAGTAGCCTTCACACCAACTACAGGATATGCAGCCAGAGGTCCCTTTAATACGCATTCCTGCAGACCCTTCTCAACTGCCGGGAAGTAGTTCTTCGGCACTGCACCGCCTACAACTACCTGCTCAAATACATAAGGAGTCTCCAGATCACCGGATGGCTCAAAGCGCATCTTTACATGACCATACTGTCCATGTCCGCCGGACTGTTTCTTGTGCTTGCCTTCCACATCGGAATTCTTGCGGATAGTCTCGCGGAACGGAACCTTCGGTTTGCTCAGCTCTACGTCTACTTTGTAGCGCTCTTTCAGTTTATTCATTGCAATATCCAGATGCTGATCGCCGATACCATAGATCAGACTCTGGCGGTTTGCACTGTCATTTACTACACGGAGGGTCTTGTCCTCACTCATCATCTTAGCCAGTGCCTGGGAAATCTTGTCCTCGTCTCCCTTCTTCACTGCCTTGAATCTCTTACAGGTATATGGTGTGGAAATCTGTGCCTTTGGATACATGATCGGTGCAGTTTTGGTTGCAAGGCTGTCTCCGGTCTGTACACTGTTTAATTTGGCAATGGCACCGATATCACCGGCATGAAGCTCAGGTACTTCAATAGGCTTGGAGCCTTCCAGTACATACAGCTTGTTCAGACGTTCTTCTTCGCCCTTCTCTACATTTAACAAGGTATCATCTGATTTGATAACACCGGAGCATACCTTGATCAGAGAATATTTTCCAAGGAACGGATCTGCGATTGTTTTCCATACATATGCAGATTTTGTTTTTGCAAAGTCATAATTTGCCTCGAAGATCTCATTTGTTTTTACTGCAATACCATTGCAGGAACGCTTGTCCGGACTTGGGAAATATCCACAGATATCATCCAGCAGATTGGATACGCCACGGAGATTAATAGGTGAGCCCATGCATACAGGTACAATAGCAGCTTCCTGTACGTTGGTAGCCAGTGCTGCGGAAACCTCTGTCACAGAGAAGGTATCTCCCTCAAAGTAACGATCCATAAATTCCTCGCTGGTCTCAGCTACAGATTCCATAAGGATCTCATGATATTTCTCCAGGTATTCATTCAGATATTCAGGAATCGGGCATTCTTCCTTACCTGCCTTATCAATGAATCTACGTCCTGCCTGTTTTACTACATTAACATAACCTACGAATTTACCATCCTCACGGATCGGGAAATGGATAGGTGCGATCTTCTTTCCATAGAGCTCTGTCAGCTGCTCTACTACCTTACGGTAGCTGACATCATCTACGTCCATATCTGTAACGAAGATCATACGCGGAAGTTTATATTTCTCACATAATTCCCATGCCTTCTGGGTTCCCACCTGTACGCCTGCCTTGCCGGAGACTACGATCACTGCTGCGTCTGCTGCACTTACTGCTTCCTCTACCTCTCCTACAAAGTCAAAGTATCCGGGAGTATCCAGTACATTGACCTTCACCTTATCCCATGGTACCGGGATCAATGTTGTGGAAATGGAAAAATGTCTCTTTATCTCTTCTTTGTCAAAATCGCTGACAGTATTGCCGTCCTCAACTCTGCCAAGCCTGCTGGTCATTCCTGCCAGATACGCCATTGCTTCAGCCAGTGTAGTCTTGCCTGCACCCCCATGCCCTAAAAGAACTACATTTCTGATTCGGTCAGTTCTAAATACATCCATGTTGTAATACCTCCCTGTTTGTCTGATATGCGCTGCTGTTGTGGGAGCTTTCCTCTGTTTGAGCCCCGAAATAGTCAGATTGTTCATCTTTTTCATTTCTGCCTCAGCAACTATATGTTTATATATTACTAAATTTATTTGTAATTTTCAAGCATTTTATGTAATTTTAACAATATTTTTTATTATGTTTCAAAATACTATCTGACATTTTTATCATCTGGTTTTTTTCACCATTCAGAGAGGCTTTTATTTACTGTATTGCTTTAAATTATTTATGTGCAAAAGTATTGCTGCTGATTGACTTTTTTTCCTATCTATCTTAAAATATATGCAGACTGTTTCTGTATAAATCATACAGAATGACAATTGCTGCACACCCTGTGTACGCAACTGATAAATTGCTATTTGAAAGGATGCAGAGAAACTTATGAAAACCATCGGTTTTATCGGACTTGGTCTCATCGGCGGTTCCATCGTCAAAACCATCCGGAAATACCATAGCGATTACAGGATCCTGGCTTACGATCAGGACCGGGAGACCCTTGCCTCAGCAGTAAGCTCCAATATGATCGACGCTGTATGTGAGGAACATGATGAGCGTTTTGCAGGCTGCGATTATATTTTCCTGTGTGCCCCTGTGGAATTTAATGTCCAGTATCTGGAATATTTCAAGGATCACCTGGGCCCCAACACCATTCTCACAGATGTGGGCAGTGTAAAGGGCATCATCCACAAGGAGGTAGAACGTCTGGGTATGGAATCCTGCTTTATCGGCGGACATCCCATGGCCGGCTCTGAAAAGACCGGTTTTGAATCCTCCAGCGACAGACTTCTGGAAAACGCCTATTATATCATCACACCGGGAGGAGAGATTCCTCTGGACCGTCTGACAGACTTTACAGAGCTGATTTCTTCCCTGGGTGCCATTCCCATGGTACTGACCAGTGAGGAACACGATTTTATCACCGCAGGTGTAAGCCACCTGCCTCATATCATTGCTTCTGCCCTTGTAAATCTGGTAAGCATGCTGGACAGTGACCAGGAATATATGAAGACCATCGCAGCCGGAGGTTTCCGGGATATTACCCGTATTGCCTCCTCTTCCCCTATCATGTGGGAGCAGATCTGCGTGGAAAATAATAAGAATATTTCCAATGTGCTGGATGACTATATCCGTCTTCTGATCCAGATTCGCTGCTTTGTGGATAACAAGGATTCCCAGAGCCTGTACCAGATGTTTGCAAGCTCCAGGGATTACAGAGATTCTATTGATGTGGTTGACAGCGGTCTCCTGAAGAAAGCCTATGTGCTCTATCTGGATATTGCAGATGAGGCCGGAGGGATTGCTACTATCGCCACTATTCTGGCTCTGGAAAAGATCAGTATCAAGAATATCGGCATTATCCATAACCGGGAATTTGAGGAAGGTGTCTTAAAGATCGAATTCTATGACGGATCCTCCATGGAAAAGGGAGCCGCTCTCCTGAAAAAGCGAAACTATATTGTATACGAACGGTAGGTAACATAAATGGAAATCAAAAAACAGACAAGACTGAGAGGGGAACTGACTGTACCGGGAGACAAATCCATCTCCCACCGGGCAGTTATGTTTGGCTCTCTTGCCCAGGGAACTACCAAGATCACACATTTTCTGGAGGGCGCAGACTGTCTCTCCACCATCTCCTGTTTCCGCAAAATGGGCGTAGACATTGAGCGCAATGCTTCTGAGATTCTGGTTCACGGCAAGGGTCTGCACGGTCTAAGTGCTCCCTCAGAAATTCTGGATGTAGGCAACAGCGGCACTACCACCCGGCTGATCTCCGGCATTCTGGCAGGCCAGTCTTTTACCAGTGAGTTAAACGGTGACGCCTCCATCCAGTCCCGCCCTATGAAGAGGATCATGACTCCCCTTCAGTCTATGGGGGCAGATATTGTCAGTATAAAAGGAAATGGATGTGCACCTTTGCGTATTACAGGAAAGTCTCTCCAGGCTGTACACTACCAGTCACCGGTTGCTTCTGCCCAGGTGAAGTCCTGCGTACTTCTGGCAGGTATGTATGCAGATGGAATCACCAGGGTAACAGAGCCCGTACTTTCCAGAAATCACACGGAGATCATGTTGAATTATCTGGGAGCCAGAGTTACTTCACAGGGTACTACCGCCTCCATTGAGCCGGAACCTGTGTTAAAGGCCAGAGAAATCCAGGTGCCTGGAGATATTTCCTCTGCTGCCTATTTTATTGCAGCAGGGCTTCTCACCCCGGGCAGCCAGATCCTTCTCCGGAATGTAGGGATCAATCCTACCAGAGACGGAATCCTGAAGGTGTGCAGGGCCATGGGTGCAGATATCACCCTTCTGAATGTGAATGAGGAGGGAGAGCCGGTGGCAGACTTGCTGATCCGCTCCAGTCAGCTCCACGGTACAACAGTGGAGGGCTCTATTATCCCCACGCTCATCGATGAGATTCCTATGATTGCTGTAATGGCTGCTTTTGCAGAGGGTACCACTGTGATCCGCGATGCTGCAGAGCTGAAGGTAAAGGAGTCTGACCGTATTGCAGTCGTCACCGAGGGGCTTCGCCGTATGGGTGCAGATATCCAGCCAACAGAGGACGGTATGATCATCCACGGAGGCAAACCGCTCCAGGGTGCCAAGATCAATTCCTATCTGGATCACAGAATTGCCATGTCTTTTGCTGTGGCAGGAACTATCTGTGACGGAACCATGGATATTGTAAAGGGAGACTGCGTGAATATTTCTTATCCGGAATTTCACAAGGATCTGTATTCTCTTGGAGAATGCTGATCTGCTGCAAAAAAAGGATTGCTGATCCACAATGGACCGGCAATCCTTTTTTGACTTTGTCTATGTATTTTCCTATATTTTATGTGCCTGTTTATTCTATACAGGTGATCTCCAGATAATCACTGTCATCTGCCGCATCTCCCATAACCTCAGACATACGTTCCATAGCGTCCAACAGCTCATCATCTGTTACCCCGGACATATCCATGGTAATCTTTGTATCATCACTTACGGCTGTCAGTGCATCATAAAGGGTATTGATATTCTCTGCATCCAGACCAATCTCATCCCTCAGATATTCCAGAATCTCCTGTGCACTATCAAATTCGCTTCCATTCACATATACTTCCTGCATAATTACCTCCACATTACGTATGATGTATCTTTTTCAATACTTGATAATTTTTATCCTGTTTCCTCTTTTCATACTGTCTGAAATAGTATATAATTATCATGTCAGGGGCAGACTTTTATTACTGTCCTGATGTTCACGGTGAGTATATCACACCATTATCTATTTTTCCAGAGAGGAGCGAATATTTTTATGAAAATTTTGTTTTACGGCACAAAAAACTACGACGAAGAATTTTTCGAAAAGCTTCTTCCCTCTTTCCCGGGAATCACAATCAAATTTACAGAAGCAAATATCCATGAGGAAACTGCTTCCCTTGCCAAGGGCTATGAAGCAATCTGTGCTTTTGTAAATGCAGACCTGGGTACTGAAATCATTGAAGAACTTCATAACCAGGGTGTTAAATTAATCCTTATGCGCTGTGCAGGCTACAACAACGTAGATCTGGAAACAGCCCATAAATATGGTATAAGGGTGCTCCGTGTCCCGGGATATTCTCCGGAGGCAGTTGCTGAGCATGCCATGGCTCTGGCTCTCACAGCCAACCGTCACACTCACAAGGCATATATCAAATGCCGCGAGAATAATTTTGCATTAAGCGGTCTGATGGGTGTAAACTTCCACGGCAAAACCGCCGGCATCATCGGAACCGGAAAAATCGGTCAGGCTATGGCAAGAATCTGCAGAGGCTTTGGTATGAAGGTTATCGCTTATGATCTTTTCCCAAATCCAAACCTGGATTGCGTGGAATATGTATCTTTGGACGAACTGCTGGCTCAGAGTGACCTGATCAGTCTTCACTGCCCGCTTACCAAGGAAACCAGACATCTGATCAATGCAGAGACCATCGAAAAAATGAAGGATGGTGTGATCCTTGTCAATACCTCCAGAGGTGGTCTGATCCGCACAGATGACCTGATCGCAGGCATCCGCGAGCATAAATTCTTTGCGGTAGGTCTGGACGTATACGAGGAGGAAACAGATTTCGTATTTGAGGATATGTCCGAAATGATCCTGCCAAGCTCTATCACCCAGAGACTGCTCTCCTTCCCAAATGTAGTTATGACTTCCCATCAGGGCTTCTTTACCAGAGAGGCACTGACCAATATTGCAGAGACTACTATGGAAAATGCCAGGGCTTATATGAACGGCGAAGAACTGAAAAACGAAGTACTGTCATAAATTACAGAACCAGACAGAAAGATCTGTCATAAATATTCTTTGAATCTCCCACAAAAAAGCTCCGTAAAGATACTTCCCCTGTATCTGTTACGGAGCTTTTTATTATGAATTTCTGTTCTTATTCTGCTGTATTTTCATCCTCAGAGGAATCATCGGCTACAGTATCTGTACTCTTGGAATCATCGGCTGAATTAGTTTCTGCTATAAAGGTAGTTCCCTCAGCAGTGGAAATTTCAGCAGTTCGCTCATTAATCTTTGAGAGGATCCTGTCAGCCTCATCCCCCTCTTCCGGAGTGGGCTGATAATTGTTGTAGCCCTCATAGGCTGCAGAGGAAATGGAGCAGGGAATGATATTGGTCACATTGTCCGTCTTTACTCCATTCTGGTCAATGGTGAAGGTCTGCTGGTAGATCATGGTGTCCATATCACTGGGGGAGCTGTTTCCACCGAAGCAGAAATTGCCCAGGCTGTACACAATATTTTTCCCCTTGTAGGTCTCAATTCCCTGAAGAACATGGGGATGATGTCCGCATACCAGATCTGCGCCCTCATCTATAGCCAGACGGCCCAGAGTTGTCTGATTGCTGTCAGGACAGGTCTCTTTCTCATTTCCCCAATGGAAGATCACTACGATCAGCTGGGCGCCCTCAGCCTTTACTTTGGCAATATTATCTTTCAGCTGCTGTTCTCTCTCCAGGTGATCCTTCAGTTCATATATTCCCACCAGTCCCACTTTCACACCTTTTACATCCATAACAGCAGTTTTATCATAGCCAAAATTTACGATCCCTGCAGCATCCAGCGCTGCAATGGTATCCTCATAGCCCTGATCACCATAATCGTGGCTGTGGTTATTGGCTGTGGTAACTGCTTCCACAGAACCTGATGTGAGAATTGAGGTAAACTCTGCAGGGCCTTTAAAGGCAAAGGTTTTGTCCTCCCTGGCATCTGATTCTGTGAGAGTGCCCTCAAAATTGGCAATGGTCAGATCATCAGCTGCAAAAATGCTCTTTGCATTCTGCAGAAAATAGGCAGCTCCATTATTTTCGTAGTATGCATTTAAGCTGGTGCTGTAATCAAAGGTCTCATCTGTTCCCAGGGTACAGTCGCCCACCACACTCAGCGTAAGAGTCACAGGTGCAGACATTGTAACTGTATTCTCCGCTTCTTTTGTATCTGCGCTGTCAGAAGCTAAATCCTGGGTTGCTTTCATGGAAATCACATTATCTGAGGCTGCTTTTTTTGCATGACGGTAATTACCACATCCTTTGATTCCTGCCAGGATTAATATAAAGACAAAAACAAATATCCCAACCCCTGCTGCCAGATACAGCTTCTGGCAGGACTTCTGGTAATATCTGGATTTTCTCAGAAGCTTTCTTTTTCTTGAAGCTGCTGATCTTCCCCTTATAGGTTTCTTTTGTATAGACATATACTTTCTCTCTTTCTGTCCGGAAAGCTTTCCGGAAATTATGTATAACAGAAGCCACCCTGAAATGGGTGAAACTATTAAAAGTATATAAAGAATTCACACAATCGTCAATAAATAAGTCTTTTCATAAAGGCACATTTTTGTTATAATATTATGACAAAAGGTTACATTAATATTACAGACGTCAAAGAATTTTATAAGCAAATAATGAACCCCCAAATGGAAAGGATGAAATTTATGAAGAAATTTAAATATTTTTTACTCACAGGAATGCTTCTGGCTACAATCGGTCTGTCCGGCTGTGGCAAGAAGGCAGAGGATGATATTACAAACAAGGAGATTTTCGAAGATGATCTGCAGCCCCTCACAGAGGACGAGCTGAACGCCATGGATGCAGATACTTCAGATGACGATATGAAATCCATCGATGATCCGGACGATGCCGAAGACGTAGAAAACACAGATAATTAACAGTTATTTGAGTTCAAAAATAACCAGGAAGCGTTTTGCCTCCTGGTTTCTTTCTGTTCTTTGTATGATCTCTCCACCCAACAAATGTTGGATATTTCTGTCAGATCAAAATACAGGCATCTCCAAAAGAAAAGAATCGGTATTTTTCCTGCACTGCCACTTCATAGGCATGCATGATCGTCTCTTTTCCTGCCAGTGCGGATACCAACATAAGAAGAGTAGATTCCGGAAGGTGGAAATTAGTGATCAGTCCATCAATCATTTTGAAATGATATCCCGGATAAATAAAAATCTCTGTCCATCCGCTGCCTGCTTTCAAAATTCCATCCTCACCGGTTGCGGATTCCATGGTTCTGCAGCTAGTGGTTCCCACGGAAATCACACGGCCACCGGCTTTCTTGGTGTCATTGATCAGTTTTGCCTGATCCTCCTCCACAATATAGAATTCTGAATGCATATGATGCTTTTCCACATCATCTACCTTTACAGGACGGAAGGTTCCCAGACCTACATGAAGGGTCACGTGGGCAATGTTAACCCCTTTTTCCTTTACCTTTTCCAGAAGCTCCTCTGTGAAATGCAGACCTGCAGTAGGTGCTGCAGCAGAGCCTTCGTGTTTGGCATATACGGTCTGATAACGGTTCTTGTCTTTCAGTTTATGGGTAATATAAGGAGGCAGAGGCATCTCGCCCAGCTGATCCAGGATCTCCTCAAAGATTCCCTCATAATGGAACTGGATCAGTCTGTTACCTTCATCTACCACATCCAGGATCTCGCCCTTCAAAATCCCGTTTCCGAAAGTGATCTTTGCTCCAGGACGGGCCTTTTTGCCAGGCTTGACCAGACACTCCCAGATATCATTTTCCCGTCTCTTCAGGAGAAGGATCTCAATCAGTGCCCCTGTTTCCTCCTTATGTCCGTATAATCTGGCAGGAATTACCTTGGTATCATTGATAACCAGACAGTCACCCTTGTTCAGATAATCCAGAATATCTGTAAAATGTCTGTGCTCTATACTTCCATCCTTCAGGGAAATATGCATCAGTCTGGATGAACTTCTATCCTCCAGAGGATCCTGGGCAATCAGTTCCTGAGGAAGATCATAATAAAAATCTGCTGTTCTCATTTTGTCTGCTCCTCTTCTTCCTTCATCTGTTTCTTTAACTGGCGTACATAATTCCATTCTTTATTTGTCAGGTCTGCTTTTTTCAGCAGATCCGGCCGTCTCTGGACAGTGCGGAGAATGGACTGCTCTCTGCGCCATTTTTCTATATTTGCATGATGTCCGGACATCAGCACCTCCGGTACCTTTTTTCCGTGCCACTCCTCCGGACGGCTGTACTGAGGGTATTCCAGAAGATTTCCGGCAAAGGATTCTGTCTCTCCGGACTCCTGGTTATTTAGTACTCCCGGTACCATTCTGGATATGGAATCCATCATTACCATAGCCGGCAGTTCCCCGCCTGTAAGTACATAATCTCCAATGGACACATAATCTGTTACAATTTCCTCCAGCACACGTTCGTCAATTCCCTCATAATGTCCGCAGAGAAAGATCAGATCCTCCTCCGCTGCCATTTCCCGGGCCATATTCTGGTTAAACACCTGTCCCTGAGGGGTCACATATACCACCCTGGGCTTCTTTGCCGTGTGGCTGGCAATAGATTCATAGGCCAGATATACCGGCTCTGCCTGCATCAGCATCCCTGCACCGCCGCCATAAGTATAATCGTCTACCTTCTGGTGCTTGTTAAAGGCAAAATCCCGGATGTTAATGGCTTCCAGAGAAAGAAGTCCTTTGGCAATAGGATGGCAG
>OCAV01002320.1_pt1 | contig 10296 bp, 10 predicted proteins | sample 1538331 | NCBI WGS metagenome assembly OCAV01 (sample SAMEA2580297, study PRJEB22360) | human gut metagenome | biome: human gut; feature: human-associated habitat; material: faeces | place: Denmark | collected 2008/2010
TAAACTTAAAAAACGTATCACTATGATGTTAAAAGAAAAATCGAATCCGTGGGCACGGTTGAAGTACTTGTATGTACTTCCGTTGGCAGCTATTGCAGTAACTGCTTTTGCCCGTCCTGAAATCTCTGAAAAAGTGGAAGAGATTTCTGCAGTCAAAGTTAATGATTTGGCGGAAATTGTAGAAACAAAGAGTGAAGAAAATGTTGTTAAGGAGCTTGTTGATACTACCAAGAATAAGGTAGTAGTGGTAGGTTATCGTACAGAAAAAAAAGATTCTGTCTTAACATCCGGGAAAAAGAAGGTGGCTATTTCGGTACAAGGAATTTCCGGCGAAGGAAAACCTTTGGTTATAATTGATGGCAAAGAGGCTACTGGTGATGATCCTTTAGCGAATATTTCTCCTGATCGTATTAGGAGTATATCTGTATTAAAAGATAAGACTGCATTGGCTGCTTATGGTGATAAGGGAAAGAATGGAGTGATTGAAGTAAATCTATTAGTGAAAGAAGAATATCAAGCCCGTCAAATTTCTATTCGTGCTATTAATGATACAGTGACTTCAACAATAAAAGTAACTGCATCTGAAGAATAGCAGTAGATTTTAGATGTCTTCTGTTTCTAAATATTGTCAAAATATAATGTTATAAAGATTGACGGAGGTACGCTAGTATCTCCGTTTCTTGTTCCGGGTGGAACCATTTTATTTCTTCATCTCTTTTGAACCAGGTCATCTGTTTACGCGAATAAATGCGGGAGTTTTGCTTGATTTTGTCTATAGCAAAGGAGAGTTCCCATTCTCCGTCCAGATATTTGAACAGTTCTTTATAGCCTACTGTATTGAGTGAATTGAGGTGACGATAGGGAAGTACGGAACGTACTTCTTCCAATAATCCTTCCTCCATCATCTGGTCTACCCGGCGGTTGATACGGTCATAAAGTTCTTCCCGATCACGAGTCAGGCCGACTTTCAGAATACGGAAAGGACGCTGTTTTTTTTGTTGGGTGCGAAAAGAAGTATAAGTGCGTCCGGTCATATAGCAAATCTCCAACGCATGAATTACCCGCTTGGGATTCTTCAGATCTACAATCCGGTAATATTCCGGGTCTAACAAGCGAAGTTCTGCGCAGAGTTGTTCAAGGCCTTCCTCTTCATACTTTTGTAACATGAGTTGACGGGTTTCCGCATCAACGGTAGGAATATCGTCAATTCCCTTACAGATAGCGTCTACATACATCATTGAGCCACCAGTGAGAATCACGACTTCGCGTTGCGTGAATAATTTCTCCAGAATTTTCAGTGCTTCTGTTTCGTATTGGGCAGCACTGTAATAATCTGTAAGGTGGAGCGTGCCGACCAGTTGATGGGGGACACGTTTGAGTTGGTCGGGAGTAGGAGCTGCCGTGCCTATTTTTAATTCGGCATAAAGCTGCCTCGAATCGGCAGATACAATGCTTGTCTGAAATGTTTCTGCCAAGCGCAGGCTCAACTCCGTTTTCCCCACACCTGTAGGACCTATAAGAACAATGAGAGTAGGCATAGATTTTTAAGTATTAAGTATAGAAATATTAAGTATTAAAGCGTACGGGACTAAAAAAATATTAGGTATTAACTGCCTGACACTACATAGCAATTAATACCTAATACTTGATATTTAATACTTAAAATTTTTCTTCTTCGTATGGGCTGCTAGTGTCACCACCTATGTCAAATCCTTCCTGATCGAAATCTTCCATGTCGAAGTCCTGGTCTCCATAGAAGTTTTCATCCAGATCAAGAGAACCTCCCGCAGCGGTCATTTCTTCAAAATCTACCGTTTGTTTAGGAGCATCTCCTGATTTCTTGGTACATTTGGCACCATTCATATCTTTTCCGGTGATAATTTCGGATAGTTCGATGAAGAAACAACGTTCTGTTATGTAATCGAATACATATAGCAGTTTCTGTTTTTCGTCTTCTACCAGTTCACTGATAGCAGTGTCTTTCATTACCCAGCTATCTATTTCCGGATTGTCGTCCATTTCTTCTAAGGTTACTTCTTTTCCTTTTTCCCAGTCGTCATCGCAGATAAAGAAAGAAGTCATCTGGTCGTTTGCGTACCCTACTGATTTCAGTATTGCTTCATGGAAGTCATAAAAAGTTGCTTCCGGATCAATTTGTATTTCTCTGACAAAATCGTCAACTTCATCAGATATGATAGTAAATCTGTATATCATAATATGACTATTTTGAACTGTTTATTTAATAATACCACGTTCTGAATTACGGATAAAATTGACTATATAGTCAATTTCCGGACTCTTTTCGAATTCATCTTCTATTTTTTTCAATGCTTCTGTCGTGTTCAAACCACTTTGGTAGATGATACGATATGCATTGTGAATACTTTCGATCACTTCATTGGAGAAGCCACGACGGCGCAAGCCGATGATGTTGATTCCGCTGAAAGCGATCGGTTCGCGTCCTGCAATGATGTAAGGAGGAATATCTTTACTGAAACGGCATCCGCCCTGAATCATTACATGACTGCCTACATGACAAAATTGATGCATCAATACATTGGCGCTGACAATCGCGTTATCATCAATGACGATTTCGCCTGCCATCTTGGTAGAGTTACCGATGATACATCCGTTACCAACCAATGCGTCGTGTGCTACGTGTACACCTTCCATCAATAAATTGTTATTTCCCACAATCGTGCGCCCTTTAGCTGCCGTACCACGGTTGATTGTTACATTTTCACGAATCAGATTATTATCTCCGATTTCGGCTGTCGATTCTTCACCGCGAAACTTGAGGTCCTGCGGAATGGCTCCGATAACGGCACCCGGAAAAATCGTGTTTCCGTTACCAATACGTGAACCGTATAAAATATTGGCGTTAGCCATAATTTTATTGTTGTCGCCGATAACTACGTTCTTATCTATAAATACAAAAGGCGCAATTTCTACATTTTCTCCGATCTTAGCTTCGGGATGGATATACGCTAAAGGACTTATCATGCTTTTAAATATCAATTATTACTTATTTTTTACTATTTGTGCCATGAATTCTGCTTCGCAAACAACTTTCTCGCCGACAAACGCATATCCTTTCATGGTAGAAATGCCACGGCGGATAGGTGCCAGCAGTTCTACACGAAAGATGATTGTATCTCCCGGCACTACTTTCTGACGGAATTTCACTCCATCTATTTTCATGAAATAGGTAGAATAACGTTCAGGATCATCTACGGAATTCAAGACGAGCAAGCCTCCGACTTGTGCCATTGCTTCCACTTGAAGTACTCCCGGCATAACGGGCTCCTGTGGAAAATGTCCCTGGAAGAAAGGTTCGTTGGCTGTGATATTTTTAATACCTACAATGTAGTTGGCACCAATTTCAATCACTTTGTCCACCAGTTGGAAAGGATAGCGGTGCGGTAACAATTCGCGGATACGGTTTACATCCATTATTGGTTCACGGTTACAGTCGTAACTTGGTGCCTGTATTTCGTGCAGACGGATTTCTTTCCGCATCTGACGGGCAAATTTATTGTTGATGGTGTGTCCCGGACGGGTGGCGATGATACGACCTTTAATCGGTTTTCCAATTAGAGCGAGGTCACCGATGACATCAAGCAGTTTGTGACGGGCACATTCATTGGGCCAAACTAACGGTTTGTGATTGATATAGCCTAATTGATCGGCATCCATGTGAGGTACTCCCATCACATCTGCCAACTTATCGAAGCTTTCTTGTGACATCTTGCGTTCGTAGATTACGATCGCATTGTCCAGGTCACCACCTTTAATCAATCCGGCGGAGAGCAACGGCTCTATTTCACGAACAAAGACGAAAGTACGGCTGGCAGCCACTTCGTCTTTGAAATTATGCATATCTTCAAGGGTAGCAAACTGATTCGGGATAATAGTCGAATCGTAAGAAACCAGTACATTCAGACTGAAATTCTCGTCAGGTAGTACAATGATAGAAGAACCAGTCGTTTCATCCCGGAACTCAATTTTAGACTTGATAATATAAAAGTCTTTGACGGCATTTTGTTCTACTGTTCCTACACGTTCTATTTCTTGTACGTAATATTGTGCACTACCATCTAAAATAGGAAATTCCGGTCCGTTAACCTGGATCAGGCAGTTATCAATGCCCAATGCGTAAAGGGCTGCCATACCATGTTCAATGGTGCTTACTTTGACTCCATTTTTCGACAATACAGTACCACGGGTGGTTTCTGTTACATTGTCGGCTACTGCGTCGATAGTTGGTTGTCCTTCTACGTCAATGCGTTGGATTTTATATCCGTGATTGTCCGGAGCTGGATTGAATGTTACAGTGAGATCAAGTCCAGTGTGAAGACCTTTCCCGCTCAGTGAAAAGCTATCTTTCAGCGTTTTTTGTTTCAGCATTGGTTACTTATTTACTTATTTAATAGTTGTTTTAATTCTTCTACTTCTTTGCGCAAGTTACGCAGTTCTTTCTGCATATCCGGCAGGCTTCTTTGTGCAATGGATGATTTGAAATATTGCTTCAGTTCCATAGGAGGAGTTCCGATAAGCTGGCTACCGGACTTGATGTCTCCCGGCACACCTGATTGTGCGCCTAATCCAACTTTATCTCCTATTTTAGCATGTCCTGCAATACCTACCTGACCACCGATCATACACCATTCACCCACTTTGGTAGAACCGGCAATTCCGGCTTGCGCAGCCATAACGGTATGCGAACCTATTTCATCATTGTGTGCTATTTGTATCAGATTGTCTAACTTGACACCGCTGTGTACTACCGTAGCTCCCATTGTAGCACGGTCTACACACGTATTAGCACCTATATCTACTTTATCTTCCAGAATAACAATTCCGATTTGCGGAATCTTGTCATATCCGTTCGGAGTGGGAGCAAAACCAAATCCGTCAGCTCCGATCACTGCACCCGAATGAAGGATACATTCATTACCTATGCGGCAATCATGATAAACATTTACATTGGAGTAAAGCAGGCAACTGTTGCCTATCTTCACGCCGTCTCCAACGAAAGTGTGCGGGTAAATTTGAGTATTATCTCCAATCACGGTATTTTCACCGATATAGGCAAAAGCACCGATGTATACATTCTCACCAATTTTGGCGCTGGGTGCAACGAAAGCTAATGAATCTATTCCTTGTTTCTTAGGCTTGCTCATCTCATAAAGATTGAGCAATTTAGCTAGACTTTCGTATGCATTGTCTACTTTGATAAGAGTAGCTTTAATTTCGTGTTCGGGAGTGAAGTCCTTATTAACCAAGACAATGCTTGATTGTGTTTCGTAGATGTAAGGTGTATATTTGGGATTTGACAGGAAAGAAATTGCTCCGGGCATTCCCTCTTCAATTTTAGCGAATGTGTGTACCGTAGCGTTTTCGTCTCCAATGATTTCCCCTTGGATAAATGCTGCAATTTGCTTAGCCGAGAACTCCATGTCTTTTATTTAAAATTTAATTAGTTCACAAATAACGGATTTTTTTTTCAGATTTCCGTGTTATTGCATGAATATTTTATACTTATCTGTGTAATCTCTGATAGCAGAGATAGTATTTCTTTACCTTTTTGGACAATAATGAGATGTTCAGCATGTCCGATGCTTCGGCAATATTTTTGATAGTGCCGTCTTTGTAGATAATATCAATACTGTCATCTGCCGGGTCATACATATTCTTTTCGATGCTGGGGGTAGAGACAAAATAGTTCGCTTCGGAAAGGGTTATGCCTAGTTGCTGGCTGATGTGCAAAGTTAATTCTTTTTTTCTGTCCTCACTAATAGGTTCCGACGAAATTTCCACTTTAAAGATATTTCGGTTTATCATTCCCGTACTTAAAGTGGAAAGTACCTTATCTGTGTGGGTGCTCCACACTTTCAAGGCTGTCCATATATCATTGTCGTCCAGCTGGATAAAATTCTCCAGACAGTCGGGGTTGTTATAGAATTCCGTTGGATTGATATCATTGTAAAGGAAAAAACGTAATGCAGGAGATGCAAACAGTTCCACTCCTTGTGAAGCCAGTTCTTTGGCACGCAATAGAGTACTAATCAGCATCTTTTCGTATGCCACGGACGTCTTATGCAGGTATACTTGCCAGTACATCAGGCGACGTGCCGTGAGGAAATTCTCGATAGAATAGATCCCTTTGGATTCGACAACCAGTCGGTCATCCGCTACATCAAGCATTTTGATAATTCGGGCGGAGCCGATGTTACCTTCCGTTACGCCTGTATAAAAGCTGTCGCGGCGAAGATAATCAAGCCGGTCCATATCTAACTGACCGCTTACGAGTTGATGCAGAAAGCGTTTCGGGTATTCGTCCTTGAAGATTTGAATGGCAAGACTCAGCTGGCCGTTCATCTCTTTATTCATCTGTTCCATCAACATGAGAGAAATCTCTTCGTGCGAGACTCCTTTTACAATCGTGTCTTCCAGTACATGCGAGAAAGGGCCGTGTCCTATATCATGCAACAGGATGGCAGCCTGCACGGCTTCCGCTTCACTATCAAAGATAAAATTGCCTTTGGAGGCCAGTTGGGTGATAGCTTCACTCATCAGGTGAAAAGCACCTAAGGAGTGTTGGAAGCGGGTGTGTTGCGCACCGGGGTACACAACAGATGACAATCCTACTTGCTTGATGCGGGTAAGACGCTGCAAAAGGGGATGCCGTACTATATCGTACAGTAACCCCTTTGGAATATTGATGAACCCGAATACGGGGTCGTTAATTATCTTTCTTTCGTAAGGCATTCGTTTTCTTTAGAGATCCTTTTTCCCTTTTCAGAGAATTGCTTTGAGTTGTTCAGCCATTTGTGCTTGCACTTCTTGTGCGGCGGTGCGGGCAGCTTCTGCAAATTTCTCTGTTTTATCTACGTAGATAATACCACGCGACGAGTTAACAATCAATCCGCATGTACTGTTCATACCATATTTGCAAACTTCTTCGAGTGAACCGCCTTGTGCTCCCACGCCTGGTACGAGAAGGAAATGGTTCGGGACAATCTTGCGGATGTCCTCAAAAGCACGTCCTTGAGTAGCACCTACCACATACATCATGCGGTCATCGCCAGCCCATTCCTGTGATTTGCGTAATACTTTCTCGAACAGACGTTCGCCGTTTACGTCTTCTGTCAATTGGAAGTCATGAGATCCTTTGTTGGAAGTCAATGCCAACAGGATCACCCATTTGCCTTCGTAGGTAAGGAACGGAGTAACGCTGTCTTCACCCATGTAGGGGGCTACTGTTACAGAGTCGATATCCAATTCTTCAAAGAATGTGCGGGCATACATTGCAGAAGTATTTCCGATATCACCACGCTTTGCGTCAGCAATGATGAATTGATCCGGATAGTTATCTTTGATATATTTTACTGTCTTTTCAAATGCGATCCATCCTTTTACACCCATGCTTTCATAGAAAGCCAGATTGGGTTTGTAGGCGATACACAAATCAGCTGTCGCGTCAATGATTGCTTCGTTGAATGCGAAGATCGGATCTTCTTCTTTCAACAGATGTTCCGGGATTTTCTTGATGTCAGTATCAAGTCCTACACAAAGGAATGATTTTTTGCGCTTTATGTTTTCAAATAATTGTTGCTTATCCATCTTGTTATTTACTATTTTGCAATTTACTATTTACTATTTTAAGAAACCGTTCTCAACTCTCAATTCTCAACTCTCCACTTCTCTAAAGTTCGCTTTCTTTCAGGCGTTCTGCATTTTCCGCTACGATCAGGTGGTCGATACAATCCTGGATATCCCCGTCCATGAAGGCTGCCAGGTTATAGATTGTATAGTTGATGCGGTGGTCGGTGATACGTCCCTGGGGATAGTTGTAAGTTCGTATTTTGGCTGAACGGTCTCCGGTAGATACCATTGTCTTACGTTTGGAGGCAATGTCATCGATATATTTCTGATGTTCTTTGTCGTAGATAAAAGTACGGAGACGGGCCAAGGCGCGCTCTTTGTTTTTCGGCTGGTCGCGTGTCTCGGTACATTCGATAAGAATTTCTTCGGCAATACCGGTGTTCGGGTTCTTCCAGATATAGCGCAGACGTACTCCGGATTCTACCTTGTTTACATTCTGTCCGCCGGCACCGCCGCTTCGGAAAGTGTCCCATTTGATTTCTCCTTCGTTGATGACTACATCGAATTCTTCAGCTTCGGGAAGCACGGCCACGGATGCGGCTGAAGTGTGAACACGTCCTTGCGTTTCCGTCGCAGGAACACGCTGTACGCGGTGTACTCCCGATTCGTATTTTAAAATTCCGTATACATTATCGCCTGTCACACTACAAACAATTTCTTTGAATCCACCGGCTGTCCCTTCGTTCGCATTGGAGACTTCCATTTTCCAACCTTTGGTTTCACAGAATTTGGCATACATACGGAAGAGGTCGCCGGCAAAGATAGCTGCTTCGTCGCCTCCTGCACCTCCGCGGATTTCGAGAATAGCGTTCTTGCTGTCTTGCGGATCGGCAGGGACAAGCATCAGTTTGATTTCTTCTTCCAATACCGGAAGGCGCTCTTGACTATTGTCCATTTCTTCTTTCGCCATTTCGCGCATTTCAGCGTCCGATTCATTGGCAAGGATATTTTTAGCTTCTTCAATATTACCCAGTAATTGGATATATTCTTTCCTTGCTTTCATCAAGTCGTCTAATTCCTTATATTCTTTAGTCAACTTGACATAACGTTTCTGGTCGGCAATCACTGCCGGGTCTGTGATAAGGGTAGATATTTCTTCAAAACGGGCTACGAGTCCGTCTAATTTTTCTAGTATGGTACTATTGTCTGCCATTCTTTAATATCTAAATTCTCCGAATTCGCTCTTAATGATTAATTCTGTTTGCTCGCATGCTTCAACACGTCCTACAATCTGTGCCGGAATACCGAATGACTCGGAAATAGCTATTACTTCTTCTGCATGTTCCGGTGACAGGTAGACTTCGAGGCGATGTCCCATATTGAATACCTTGTACATTTCTGCCCAGTCCGTACCGCTTTGTTCTTGGATCGTTTTGAATAAAAGAGGAACAGGGAAAAGATTATCTTTTACTACACGAACGTTTTCTACAAAATGCAGAACTTTAGTTTGTGCACCACCGGAGCAGTGTACCATTCCGTGGATTTCCGGACGCAATGCATCAAGCAATTTTTTGACTACCGGTGCGTATGTACGGGTAGGAGAGAGTACTAACTTACCTGCATCAATTGGAGAATCTTCCACGCTGTCTGTTAGTTTTAACTTACCGGAATAAACTAACTCTTCAGGAACTGCAGCATCATAGCTTTCCGGATATTTTTCAGCAAGATATTTGCCGAATACGTCGTGACGGGCACTCGTCAAACCGTTGCTACCCATACCGCCATTATATTCTTTTTCGTAAGTAGCTTGTCCGTAAGAAGCCAACCCAACGATCACGTCACCCGGGCGAATATTGGCATTGTCGATAACGTCTGAACGTTTCATACGGCAAGTTACGGTAGAGTCAACGATGATGGTACGTACCAAATCGCCGACATCTGCAGTTTCACCACCGGTTGCATATACGCCTACACCCATTTCACGGAGTTCGGCCAGCAATTCGTCTGTTCCGTTGATGATGGCGGAGATTACTTCTCCGGGAATCAACAGTTTGTTACGTCCAATGGTAGATGAAACAAGGATATTGTCTACGGCACCTACACAAAGCAGGTCGTCGATATTCATAATCAATGCATCCTGTGCAATACCTTTCCAAACGGATAAGTCACCCGTTTCTTTCCAGTACATATAAGCAAGAGATGATTTGGTTCCGGCACCATCGGCATGCATAATGTTGCAATATTCCGGGTCACCTCCCAATATATCGGGAATAATTTTACAGAATGCTTTCGGGAAGATTCCTTTGTCGATGTTCTTGATGGCGTTGTGCACATCTTCTTTTGATGCGCTTACTCCACGCATCATGTATCGTTGATTACTCATGAGTTATAGAATTATTTTGTATACGGCTGCAAAAGTACAGCTTTTTTTTGGTACAGCCAACTAGGTACTAGTAAATGTTAATCATTAACTTTTATACTTTGGGATATTCTATTGAAAAGGAGAAGAATAATAGAAAATTAAGAGTTAAATTCATAGTTTTCATTACTATGAATTTAACTCTTAATATAGAAGTGTTTTATCTAATGAAAAAATGCCGAGATAAATATCTCAGATGATATCAAGTATCTTTTTGGGTAAATCAAATCTTTTTTAGAATTCTACCTTCGGAGCTTTCTCGCTTCTTT
>OCAV01002326.1_pt1 | contig 10275 bp, 8 predicted proteins | sample 1538331 | NCBI WGS metagenome assembly OCAV01 (sample SAMEA2580297, study PRJEB22360) | human gut metagenome | biome: human gut; feature: human-associated habitat; material: faeces | place: Denmark | collected 2008/2010
ACTTATAAAAATAGACAACACAACTATTCATAGTACCACTCTCCATTCTGGCAGCATTGACATTGTAATAAAACTAAAGATATTTTGATGTAGCTATGGAAGTTAACCAATTTTGTTATAAGCAAAAATTAAACAATGTAATATTGCTGTTTTCCTTATTAACAGATTTACAAATGTCGAATATCTAAATATTGCAATCCTTATAAAATATAAAAATTCATTCAAAAATCGTCATACTCTCTATTATGTACTGAATTTAAAATAGATGACTGTTGCTCTAAATAATTTCTTTATTTCTACCTGACCAGATTCCGATTAACAGAAAATCCAACAAGATATCCATATCAACTACCCTAGTGGTTATTTGCAATATCTTCCATCGTGATATTATTCATTCTGAACAAACGTGAAATCTTTTTGGATTGCAATACCATTTCATCGTAGACCTTTAAAAATCCATGATCAAAATATTTACTTTTGATAATACGATACTCATGAATATTCCAGCCACGTTCACACAAATCAATACTTGCTGAAATAAAAGCATAATTATATATTCCAATTTCTTTTCGCAAGCGATTGACATGATATTGATTGTATTCTAACTCTTTTCGATAACGTCCTTCTGCAAAACGATACCAAATAATAGCATTACGTCCGTAATATTGTGTGTATTCTAATTCGTCCATATAAACATCCCGGATAAATTGAAGTGCTTCAGCAAATTGCCTTACATTATCATCTTTCCAAGTATAAGGATACTCATTTTCCCAGTCATAATCCTGTGTTAAATAACCTTCATTTTGTAAATCAGTAACATATGGTGTCTGGTCAAAAACTGCTGCCTTTGTCGTCAAATATATTAGTTCTTGATCAAGACCTATTTTATGTGCAAATTCTAAATTATCGCGTAATAAAGAGGGTGTTGATTGCGGAGTAAACATAATAAAGCCTTTTGAAATATATACAGGATATCTATCAAAAATCTCAATTGATTGATAATTATCACTAATGGTCGCTCGCTTAGAAAAATTATTAAGAGCTCGTTTATTTCCAGCTTCAACTCCAATCAGCAAATTGTACAATCCACTTTTAACCATCAACTCAATCAGCTCAATATCTTCCTTATTATTTTTAAAAGTTTCAGCTCTAAAACAACATGTCCAGAGAATTCTTAAACCTCTTTTTAAAATTTCATTAGCAAATGTAGCAAGTCGCTTCTTGCCCTCTGTTAATGGCATAGCATCTTCAAAACTGCTATCATTAAAACTAAATATTAAAACACCATGTTCCTTATATAGATACTCCATTTCATCTACAATATTAGCAATACTTCTTCCTCTCCAACAATGTTCTGTACCATAAACAGCATACATACTAGGTACATTGCAAAAATGACAGTGTCCATGACACCCTCTTGACCCCATGAGATTTACCATTTTAAACGGATCATTTTTAAACCAATCCTCTTCCATATAATCTCTCGCTGGGAATGGAATAGCATCTAAATCCATAATAAAATTTTTTTTAGGAATCGTTTTCAACGTTCCATTCTCACAACGGTAAACCACCCCATCTAAAGCATCAATACTTTGATGATTAATAACCTTATCCACAAAATCAACAATAATATTTTCAGATTCACCAAGGAACACACAGTCAACTTCTTGTATCTTACGCATGATATTTTCTGCATTAGTAGATGCAAAAATTCCACCAATGCAAAGATACACTTCTGGCAACTTCTCTTTAAGTAAAGATGCTCCTGCATACAATGGCTCTAAACCCGTATACTTGTGAGAAAGAGATATTCCAACAATATCAGGATTAAATCCAATCACCTGTTGAAAGAAATCGTTATAATTGTCTTCTGGAAACTTATAAAAAATCCTAACTTCATGATTTGTTTCCTTCCTCAATACAGCTGTTAGATATTCCACTCCCAATTCTTCTACAAATCGTGAGTGCCACATAATTGAAACAAATGCTACCTTTGCCATAATAATACCTCCCTATGTAAATTTATTTATTACCTTAATCTAATTTTTTGTACATAATATGCACAAACCAAATGGTAAATAATGATAATACACCAGATATTGTCCACGCAAACAGTATAGAAAAGCTATCCGCTAGAAAACCAAATAATACAGATGCACTAATTTTACCGATTGCATTGAACAAAGATGAGAACGATATCATCGTCGTCCGTGTCTGGTCATCTATATAATCATTTAAAAGCCCCCTTTGAATGGAACAAATCATTGTCCAAACAATTTCTTGTATACAAATCAGAACTATAACCACCATTACTCCATTTTTAATATTCATAAACAAAATACTAAGTCCAAAAATCAAAAAAGTAACCATTAATATTTTTTTTCGTTTAATGTACTTCCCAATAATCTCTAGAATTTGATTGCCTATGATAATAGATACTTGAATAAAAACCCATATAACCGATAAATACATATATGAAAAACCAGAATCAATCTGTTTTAAATACACAGACCAAAAAATCATAAGTGGTGAGGAAATAAATCCCATTAAAGTCACAAAAATGTATAGATAAGTTATTCTTTGATTTTTTACGATCAAACTTCCACCTATCTTTATGTATTTTATAGATGTTTTATATAATGATAAAATAGAAGATTTCGGTTGTATCTCTTTCTTATCTTCTACAAACTTTAGAACCATGATTATAAAGCATACTGAAGATATACAGGGAATTAACCAAATAAACTTCAAAGAATAGTCCGCTAGCCAAGAACCAATAAAACTACCAACTATCATTATAACACTCTGAATTTTACTTGATGCAGCAAATACTCTATCTAATTCATTCCCCTTTAAAGCTCCGTCATTTACGAACCAAGCCTCAATGGTTCCAGACTCAAGAGCATAACTAAGCCCCCAAAATACCTGTCCCATTACAGCCACTAATATATTAACACTACTTAGGAAACACAACATCGCTAAAAACAATGTAACACCCGCAAAAAGAGATGTTTTTCTTTTTCCAATAGAATCACACATTGCGCCACTAGGAACCTCAAAAACAATAGCTGCAATATTAAATATTGCGCTAATAGCGTTAGCCTCAAACAAAGAAAGTCCCAGTGATAACAAATACAAAGTATAAACTGCACCAATTATACCTGTATGCAAAAAGAAAACCATTTCTAAAAGAATAAATTGGCGAGATTTAGATAGCCTGCTATTTTTTTTCATCGTTATAGTCATTCCTCTCTCTTTCCCGTGTATAAACCTTGCAAATTTTTTTGAGCTTATTTTTTTATATGGAACTAAACATAATACAAATCACAAGAAAACAAGTAGACTTCCTAGCATCAATCACAATTCTTACATATATAATACCATTTTTTCCTCACAAACAATTATGACACCAGATTCGCAATTTTATCTTAAAAACTGATTTTAAGAAGCCTAAAGAAACTACTAACCTGTTCAAGACTAATTTTATAGACCCTACCAATATGTTTATCTTAAGAGTTACTATTTTGATTCAAACTGGCATACTGCAAATGAAAAAACATTTGATTGAACCATCTCACGTTTTTCTAGGAGTTATGTCTATCTTAAATTGACTCATTATAATTCAAATTTTATTGCAAAAAAGTTTCGTCTTTATCTCAAGGGACCTGTGATTTTTATTTTTTGTATCGGCAGGTACAATGATAATTTCCTGTTTTTCACAATTTTCTTATATTAATATTAATAAACCATTTCCATCGAGAAATTTTAAAAATTATAAGCCGGGTCAAAAACGCCCCGGCTTATAATAAAAATGCTGAAGTAAAAATATCTTGGTAAATAACTACTTCGAATCAGCAATCCTTCCCATCGCTATACATGTCATTTAACTTTTTTATATATGCATTTTGGCTTAAAACAACAATCTGCATAAGTGTTACTACAACAAATGTACAGCAAGCCATTACTGCAAACACTCCATAAATTTGCAAATCTTCATACTCTTCCAATTCTGGAAAAATCTGAATTGATCCTACTAATATCAATGAACTGATGGTAACTAAATACAAAATTATATAATGTTTACCCTCTTTTATCTTATTGTGCACCGTTTCTTTATCCTAACAGCCACCGGCGAAGCTCGTATATATATCCCTTACAATGTCATATATTTATGTAATTATCGCGGTCTACCTCTATCACGGTATAGTAATTCTTTCCAAGCTTTTTCCTGACATTTTCCTGTATTGCATTGCATATATCATCATCTGAGGTGATATAACCAAATGGAACTGCAATGTCAAAAACCAGATTCGTATGTGTATCACCTCTGATAATACGAAAATCGTGCATATTTATGTGTGAATCAAGCCCTTTTATCACGGAGAGCACCTCGGCCTTCAGTCCGGCTACCTCCTCATCCTCTATCGCTACCGGGTCCATGTGGATGGTCACTATACAGCCCAGCTCCCTTCGTATCCTGCGCTCCAGATTATCGATTATATCGTGCAGCTCGACCATATCTCCGTCCTCCGGCACCTCTGCATGAAACGATACTATCCTGTGTCCCGGTCCATAATCATGCACCATAAGATCATGCATACCGAGTATGTTTTTGTCAAAGTCCAATACCATCTCCTTAAGTCTGTCGACAAACTCCGGCTCCGGCTTTGCTCCAAGCAGCGGGTCTATCGCCTCCCTGGCTGATGATATCCCTGAATAGAATATAAACAATGACACAAATACACCGCCTATTCCATCCAGATTGAGTCCTGAAAAGTGCGCTATGAGTGTGGCTGCAAGTACTACAGATGTAGCGATACAGTCTGACAGACTGTCCCTGCCTGTCGCTTCGAGTGTTGATGAATCAAGCTTTTTTGAAAAATAGAAATTGTATACCGCCATGACGCATTTTACAGCTATTGACGCCAGTAGTATCGCTACAATAAGCCATGAAAACTCTATATCCTGCGGCTTTATGATTTTGCCAAAGGAATCCCTGAACAGCTCAAAGCCCATGATGAGTATGATTGCCGCAACTGCCAGTGTAGCCACATACTCCATCCTCGCGTGTCCGTATGGATGCTCCTCGTCGGCTCTCTGTGCCGCCATCTTGAAGCCCGCTATCGTGATGATTGAGGAGCCTGCATCTGACAGGTTGTTGAATGCATCCGCAGTGATTGAGATTGCACCGCTTAGCATTCCTGCAAAGAGCTTGCCGGCAAAGAGTATGAGGTTTAAAAATATACCGACTATACCGCACAGCATGCCATATTTATTTCGTTTTTCAATGTCTGTTTCTGTCTTTGGCATTTACTTTACCTCTATTTTTATTTTATATCCTGATTTACAGCTTATTTCACCGCTCCGAATCTGTCGAACGGGTAATATCTGAATATCGCTTTTGCAAGTATATCGTCCTTAGACACATATGTGTGCTCCCAGACTCTTGCGTCTGATGAGCCATTTCTGTTGTCACCGAGCAGCAGATATGAGTCCTGTGGCACCTTAAACTCGTAAGGTCCGGCATTTACTGTCCACGGATCCTCACCGCTCTGGTTTGACTTGAGATAATCCTCCTCAAGCGCCTCACCGTCTATATACACCTGGCCGTCCTCTATGGTGACTGTCTCTCCCGGCAGCCCTATTACACGCTTGATGTATTTCTCAGAAGGCGAATCAGGTGCATTGAATATGACTATATCCCCTCTCTTTGGGTCTGAAAATGTATATGCGAGCCTGAAGCCAAATATGTCATCTCCAATCTGTATGGTGTTCTCCATCGAGCCTGACGGAATATTTGCATTTATAATGACATAGTTCTTTATGAGTATTGCCGCTACAATGGCGAATGCGATTGTTAACACCCAGCTTAAGATTTCCTTGACAGGTGATGTTTTTTCCTCCGGCTTTTTTGGCTCCATCTCATCGGTTGTTTTTGTGTCTTCTTCGTTGTTTAAGTCTAATATCTCCATTTTCATGTTCTCCTTATTCATGCTTCAATAAGTGTTTGATAATATATGTCATGGCGGTACAACCTATGGTGCCATCCACCACTTTATAAAGTCCTTCCTTGTAAAATAAAGACTTGTAAGCCCGTAATCTGCGATTTCCCTATCTGTAAAGGTATTTGCTATATACGCATTGATTTCATCCGGGAAATCTCTCTCGAGGCACCACTGTGCCTGCAGGCTCATTGGCTTTTCCAGCTCATATTGGTGCACGAGCTCGCCTCCAAAATCTATGATACTGTTCCATTTGGATGCATTGCCCAGTATCCTCTGCTTGATATTTTCTATGATCACAGCTCTTGCAATCCTTACCTTTTTGTACTTTTCGGCGCGCTGCAAAAGCATTGCATTGCGGTTGTGAGTATTTATCACCAGCTCCATCGGGTCTGTCAGCTCATTTGACACCAGACAAAATACAGGGTCCAGATCATAATACTCCGGTCTTAGCACGTAGTCGTTTCTAAACGATGCTGCTGTCTTTGCCACGGTTAGGTCTGCCGATACATCCGTGTATATGATGCCCGGCATGTCACCCATAACATACTCCATCGATGTGATATACGGTGTCATAAACTGCCAGAAGGCTCTGATATTCTGCTCAAATACTATGATATCGTACTTGTCAATAAACTGACCATAATCATAAGGGTAGTTCTCCCTATAGTGGGCAAAAAGTGCTCTCTGCATGAAAGCTATCTTTATTTTCCGCCCGATAAAGCCGTTTATTACTGTCCTCACCGGGACCTCTACCTCGCGCTCCTTTATATATACAAGCACCTGTACAGCTCTGCTTACCAGCTCGTTTTCCGCCTCGTATTCACATACCAGCCGTTTTCTGCCATCTGACAGATACTGGCCAAGTGTAAGCGGGCTCTGCCCAAAGGCATCTATGATAATCTGTCCTATATACTGGCGGAGCTCTATGAGCTTTTCATCGAAGGCTGCTCCGTCTCTTGATATGCTTATATTTAAAAACCTCTTTTTGATATTGAGCTGATACGAGAAATTGTCTATCCATGATGGTGCAAGCCCCAGTATGTCTGTAGCATCTGAGACAAGAACTCCCTGCTGGTACAGCGTGGACTTATGAAAATACCCCTTGTGCTTTGGATGATATATGGCAACATAGCCCTCAAGCAGGCTGTTATCCACTCGTATGATATTCATGCCAACAAGCTCATTCATCGGATAGTTCCACTTTGCCTTTGGCTGTGACAGGCATACCTCCTTCGTATCACACCTGATATTTACAGGTATAGGCAGTGTAAGCATATAGTGCTTTATGGTTTCTACTATAAAGTCCAGATCTATATACGGCGCATATGATGGTTTTACTGGGATAGAGATGCGTGTGCCCGGTGTCTTTTTCTGCGATATGACATACTCTATCTGGCCGCTCTCTCCAAACCACTTTGCCATGACCGGTGCCGTATCCTGCGGATTGCTTATGTTCCAGGCAGTGTTTATGACCTTATCCTTTTTCGACTCGATGAGCACAGCCTTTGAGACTGTAAAGCACGAGCATATCCCGATGCCATAGTGAGAATACGGCTCATACTTCAGCTGCTGATTGAAGAAATCTGTGCTTGTATAATAGCTTGCCCCTATCTGTGCGATAAAGTGCTCCAGGTCATATTCATTTATGCCTATTCCATTATCCTCTATCGTAAACAGTCTTGTATCACTGCTGTACGTGATGTCTATGCGTGGCTCATATATGGCCCTGACATCGCGCATCTGGCTTGCCTGCTCCATCTCAAGGAACTCCGTGCCCCAGCTCCACTCAAGTGCCTGCCGCACATTGCAGGCATCCATGGCATTAAGCAAAAGCTCCCTGATAAAGACCTTCCACGAAGCATAAAACTGCTGGCTTGCAATAAGCGGAAGCATATTTGATTTTCCTAACTCTACATCGATGCTTTTCATGCTTTATCCGACCGCCCGTAATAGCTGCCGTAGTAATTGCCATAGTACCCACTGACATGGCTGTTTTTCTTGTTGTTTACCTTGTTGAGCACAGCTCCCAGTATCCTCACTCCCGATGCCTCGAGCTGTTTTTTCACACTCTGTATCATCCTGGCGCTCGCCATACCCTGTCCTATCACTATTATAGCTCCGTCACAATACTTTGCTACAACTGCCGCATCTATGGCAGCTCCTATCGGTGCACAGTCTATAATTATGTAGTTAAAATGCTCCTTTCCGAAATTAAGAAGCTCCTGAAAGTATTTTTTCTCGAGAATCTCTGTCGGATTCGGCACAGACGGCCCTGCAAATATCATAAAAAGGCCCGGTATTTCCGTGCCATACATCACTTCCTCAAGACGTCTCTGACCGGAAAGATAGTGCGACAATCCGCATATCTCCCCTCCACTTGCCGCTGTGGCACGCAGACGCCCTGCAAGGACTGATTTACGCATATCAGTATCTATGAAAAGCACTCTATTTCCTGACTCTGTAAGCGACCGCGCCAGATCAAGTGCCACGGTGCTTTTGCCTTCATTTGGTACAGAGCTTGTCACAAGAAGCGTGCGTATATCATCCCCGCAAAACTGTATATTTGTCTTCAAAGCTCGAAGTGATTCCTTCATCGTATAGCTTTGTTCTTTTAGCTTGCCAAATTTTACTAATTCCATCTGCCCATCTCCTGATACAGGCTTCCTTATGCTGAAGCCAATTTCTTTTTTCTTTTCTTTCTGTGGCTGCCTCTGCTATGCTTTCTGCCCTTTCCTTGCTCTCCGTCATCTTCCGATTCATCAAGCGGAAGTGTACCAAGCACGTTCATGCCGAGCTTCTTCTCCACATCCTCTGTATCTATGATTGTATCATTGAACAGATAAGAAACCACTATAACCGCAATCGACAGAAATGCTCCCGCAAAGGCTCCTATCACTGTGTTTTTGCCGATATTAGGGCTTACCGCGCCTCCATCATCATATCCGCTCTGGATGATGGTCGGCGGATCCTGCTTCATCTTCTCCGCTATATATGCTGATGCGACCTTTGCTATCTCATCTGCTATGGTCTTTGCCATCTGCGGATCGGGATCCGTTACTGTTATATTGAGTACTCGCGAGTTGGACGGATTATCAAGCGTCACCCTGCCGCCAAGTGTCTTGTAGCTCTCATTCAGATTCAGATTTTCTATGACCTGATCCAGCACCGGACGTCCCTTTACTACAACTATGTAATCATTTGTCAGGCTGGTGCCTGTCTGGATATCCGCAAGGCTTGTGATTGATGTGCTCTTTGAAAGTACATAGAGCTCAGATGTAGATTCATACATAGGTGTAATCATAAATCTGCTTATCGCAAATGCCACTGCACCTGTTGCTATCGTAACAAGAATTATCCACTGCCAATATGAAATTATCTCAAGAAACAGATCCTTTAAGTCTATCTCTATCTCGTTGTCAAAATCCTGTTCTCTCTCCATTACGTATCCCCGCATTTACACTGATTATCTTCCGTTTATTATATTTTCCGGTGTGGTCTGCATGATTTCCTGCGCATAGTCATCACCGAACTTCTTTGCCACGTACTCATAGCATTTTTTCATGTTGCAGACGCGCTCCTTTGTGCCATGGCTGTCGCTTGCTATTACATCAACAAGTCCTGCCTTCAAAAGCTTCTTTGTGTATCTCTTGAAGTGTCTGCCATCTATGCCAAGCACTGAGTCTGCATTAACCTGTATGAGCGCTCCCAGCTCCTGCAAATCCTCTATACGGCTTATATCACTGAGACACTCATATCTCTCAACATGTGCTATCACCGGTATATATCCTGCAAATATAGCTTCGCGCGTCATCTTGTATACAAACGAGTATTCGCTGGAATGTGAATACTCTGTGAGTATATACTGTGTATCTGCCAGTGTATGGCACAGCCCACCATGAAAGGCATCTATCATATCGGTTGCCACATGATACTCTGTGCCGAGCTTTAATTCTATTCCAAGCTTATTTGCATATGGCATCAGCTTTTTATAGTGTCGCTCTATCTTTTCGAGCGGATGCTTAAACATTCCATGGCGCAGGTGCGGTGTGAGGATTATGCCTGTGATGCCCTGCTTTTTGGCTATCTTGAGCATCTCTACCGATTCCTCGAGCGACTTTGAGCCGTCGTCCACTCCGTATAATAAATGGCAATGTATATCTATCAAAATTCATGGTCCTCCGTTTTGTTTTCCTGAACTATCATTATACTATATACAGATTTTTCGTGCAATTCTTTAGATATTAAATTTTTCTTCTTTTTTGTGTGGGGA
>OCAV01002330.1_pt1 | contig 10261 bp, 8 predicted proteins | sample 1538331 | NCBI WGS metagenome assembly OCAV01 (sample SAMEA2580297, study PRJEB22360) | human gut metagenome | biome: human gut; feature: human-associated habitat; material: faeces | place: Denmark | collected 2008/2010
CTCGTCGCTCGCGTTATCCGGGGGGGGCGTGGGTGCGCCCGCCCGCCGTGTCGGCGGGGGACGCCGTCCAGCCCTGCGTGTACGGCTTGTCTTTTTCTGCGATTACGGCGGTTCGTTTCAGGTCGGTTTCCCCGAGCAGGTCGATCTCCTGTTGCGGACTCCCCGCCACGGCGATCGTGTCGACGAACCAGGCGGCGCCGTTGGCTGTCGGGCGGAGCACCGCTTCGGGCTGTCCGCCGTCGCCTGGCACGATCAGGTAGCGCGTGTTGAGCATGTCCAGAACGGCGTCGTTGCGGTAGCTCAGGTAGCGGTCGATCAGATCCTGGTAACGGGCCAGCTTGGCGCCGTGGTAGCCGCCTACGGAGCGGTGGAAATAGGAGGTCGTAGCGTCCTGGAAGGGGCTGACCGTGAGGTTGAAGACGCGGAACCCCGGCTCCTTGTCGGCCATGATCGCCTTGTCGGCGGCCGTGGCCGTGACCTGGTGCTGGCGCGCCGAAATGAAGTTGTCGTGCGAAATGAACCGCAAGTCGACCGGCACCAGGTCGAGCAGCATCACGGCGGCGAGCAGTGCCGTGAGCACGTATTTGTTGATCCGGCGCAGGGCGAACAGCGCTACGCCGCCCGCTGCGAGCAGGATCATCAGCAGCGAGCGCCATGCGTCGGCCTGCATCATGGAGGCGCGTTCGGCAGCCATGGCATTGCCCGTGGCGATGCCCATTTCGGCATCCATGCCGCGCTGGAGGTAATCCTGCATGTTGTTGGCCTCGAACAACTGGCGGAACTGTTCGGTCATCATCCCGGTGCTTTCCGCGCGGCCGAAATCGAAGAACGCGCTGCCGGCGACGGCCAGCAGCAGGCAGAGCCCGCCCGTGACGCCCGCGGCCCATGCCAGTGCCCGCAGCAGCCTCTGGCGCGGGATCTCCCCGCGCCACAGCCGCATGAGTGCCAGTGCTCCCAGCAGCGGCACGGCCCATTGGACGACGACGAGCGCCATCGAGACGGTGCGGAACTTGTTATAGCCGGGCAGCAGGTCGAAGGCCAGTTCGGTGAACCACATCAGGTTGCGTCCCCATGCCAGCAGGAGCATCAGCACCGAGACGGCGACGATCCACCATTTGTTGCGTCCGCGTGCCAGGGCGATGCCCAGCGCTGCGAGGAAAATGGTCGCGGCGCCCAGGTAGGTCGGGCCGCCGGTGTAGGGCTGGCTGCCCCAGTAGGCCGGCAACTGTTGTGCGGCGCCGCGCAGCCCGTATTCGTTCAGCACGGCCGCCACCTCGCCGTCGGGCGAGAAGGTCGTGGCCGATTCGCGCCCCATGAAGTCGGGGATCAGCAGGTTCAGGCTCTCCGTGCGGCCGTAGCTCCAGGCCGTGGCGTAGTCGAGCGTCAGCCCGTCCTGCGAAGTCTCGGAGGTCGAGGCCAGTTCGGAGCCGCCGCGCATGGTCTCTTTGGAGTGGCTGGCGGTGTACCACAGGGGCGAGAAATTCGACCCTGCGGCGAGTATGCCTGCGGCGGCGAGTACCGCCGTGCGTTTCCAGAAGTCCCCGAGGTGTTTCTCCCTGAAGGCCGCGATCCCCTCGCTGATCCAGAAGGCGGACATGGCCAGGAGGAAATAGTAGGTGATCTGCGGGTGGTTGGCGCCGATTTCGAGCGACGCCGTGAGCGCCGTGAGCGCACCGCCCGCCCACATGTTTCCCCGCAGGGTCATCCACGCACCGCCCATCATCAGCGGGGCATAGACCAGCGCCCACATCTTGGTGATGTGCCCGGCGCCTATGATCAGCAGGAAATAGGTCGAGAGCCCGTAGGCCAGCGCCGGGACGATGCCGACCCAGGGGTCGACGCCGAAGACGAGCAGCATCAGCCACATGGCAGTCATGGCGAAGAAGAGGAAGGCCGCGGGCGTGTCGATGAGTTTCACGACCTGTCCCACGGTGCGCTTGACGATCTGCGCGGGGTAGGCCACGTTGATCAAAAAGGCGGGCATGCCGCCGAACATGCCGCCCGTCCACTGGGGGTCTTCGCCCGTGGCCGCGCGCATGTCGCTGATGTCCTTTGCCATGCCTTCGTACTGCACCACGTCGTGCTGGGGCAGTACTTCGCCGCGGAATTGCGGGGCGAAATAGGCCGCGCTCACCACGAAGAAGACGACGAGCGCCGCCGCTGCCGGCGCCAGCCGGCGTATGATCGTTTTCGAAAAATCCATTTTCCCTGTCGTTAACCGTTGCCAAGGATAGTGCAGGGCGGGAGAAGTGCCGAATTTGTTCGGGCATTCCCGGGCTGCAGCCTGTCCCGGTGAAAGATCCAAGTTTCGCAAAGGTACGAAAAAACATTTACTTGACGAGTCGCGATTGCGAAAAATCACTATCTTTGCCAAAGATATGCGGCGACCCGGTGTGCGGGATGTCCGGATTATCCGGGCCCGTCCCGGGCGATGTTGCGTCCGTTGCCGCTGGGTTAAGTTTGTTTTATGATTACACTCGATACGATCCGCAAACCTGTGACTGCGGAACTGGAGGCGTTCGACGGGTTCGTCGACCGTCAGTTTACGGCCGAAGGGGAATTGCTTGCCGACATGCTGCGTTATGCGCTTTCCTCGCGCGGGAAGGGCATACGTCCGCTGTTGGTGATGCTGTCGGCGGCGATGAACTCCCCGGTGGAGGGTGCGGCCAAAGGGCGGAGGGTGCATCTGGCCGCGATGCTCGTGGAGATGATCCACGTGGCGTCGCTGATCCACGACGACGTGATCGACGAGTCGGATACGCGGCGGGGCCGCCCGTCGGCCAATGCCCGCTGGCAGTCGCACAAGGCGGTGATACTGGGCGACTTCATCCTTGCGAGGAACATGAATATCGGCCTTTCGAGCGGCCAGTTCGACCTGGTGACGCATGTATGCGGTTCGATGGCGGCGTTGTGCGAGGGCGAGGTGTTGCAGAGCGAGTGTGCCGAGAAGCACACCATGACGCGCCAGGCGTACCTCGACATTATTTATAAAAAGACCGCATGCCTGATCGGGGTCAGCGCATCGGCCGGGGCGATGGCCGTGGGTGCCCCGCGCGAGAAGGTGGCGCTGATGCGCCGTTTCGGCGAGGCGATCGGCATGGCGTTCCAGATACAGGACGACATCCTCGACTACATGCGTACGGCGCATACGGGCAAACCTGCCAACAACGACCTGCGCGAGGGGAAGATCACCCTGCCGCTGTTAGCGGTGCTGGACAAGGCGACTCCCGAACGCCGTGCCGAGTTGCTCGGGCGGCTGGCCGGCTGCCGCGAGGAGGAGGAATCGGTGGAGTATTTGCAGAATACGGTCGAGAACGAGGGCGGGCTGGCTTTTGCCGCCGAAGTGATGCGCAGCTACGTAGCGCGGGCCGTCGAGATGCTCTCCGAATACGAGCCCTCGGAGTACCGTACGGCGCTCGTTAACCTTTGCGCCTACATCGCCGAGAGGGACAGATAACCGCGAAACTCATTAACCTAAATTCAGATAAAATCGTATGGAACAGAAAAAAAATTACACGCTGCCCATCATCATGATGTTCTTGCTCTTCGCAATGATCTCATTCGTGACGGGGCTTTCGAATCCGCTGGGCGTAATTGTCAAGAACCAGTTCGCCGTGGCGAACTGGATGTCGCAGCTGGGCAATTTCGCCAACTTCATCGCCTATGCGGTGATGGGGATTCCGGCCGGTATGATGCTCAAGCGCATCGGCTACAAGAAGACGGCGCTTGCGGCCGTGGCAATCGGTTTCGTCGGCGTGGGTATCCAGTATCTTTCGGGCGAAGCGGGCAGTTTCCCGATTTACCTGATCGGCGCATTCGTCTCGGGCTTCTCGATGTGTATGCTCAACACCGTCGTCAACCCGATGCTCAATACGCTCGGCGGCGGCGGCAAGAAGGGTAACCAGCTGATCCAGTTCGGCGGTTCGCTCAACTCGATTTCCGCGACCATCGTTCCGGTGCTGGTGGGTTACCTGATGGGCAACGCGGCCAACGCCACGATCAGCGACGCAGCTCCCGCACTGTGGATCGCAATGGGCATCTTCGCCGTGGTATTCGTCGTGCTCTACATGGTCAACATTCCCGAGCCGTTCGCCATCCAGGAGAAAAAGGCCGAGGTCAAGGACAAGCACAGCGCCCTTTCGTTCCGTCACTTCCTGCTGGGAACGATCGCCATCTTTATTTATGTAGGTGTCGAGGTCGGTATTCCCAACTTCATGAACCTGTTCCTTACGGCGGCACCCGACGCTTCGACGAGCGGCGTGGGCATGGCAGCGGCTGCGGCCGGTTCGCTGGTGGGTACCTACTGGTTCCTGATGATGTGCGGCCGTCTGCTGGGCGGCCTGCTGGGCGGTAAGATTTCGAGCAAGGTGCAGCTTTCGTTCGTCGCCTCGCTGGCGCTGATCTTCGTGCTGGTGGGCATCTTCGCCCCGACGGACGTGATGGGTGCGATGCCCGTGTTCACCGGAACCGGGTTCGGAATGGTGGAAGTGCCTGTCGGCGTGATCTTCTTCACCCTTTGCGGCCTCTGCACCTCGGTGATGTGGGGCACGATCTTCAACCTCGCGGTCGAAGGCCTTGGCAAGTATACCTCGATGGGTTCGGGTATCTTCATGGTGATGGTTTGCGGCGGCGGTATCCTCCCGCTGATCCAGGGCGGCGTGGCCGACTTCGCAGGTTACCTCTCGAGCTACTGGGTGGTTGTCGCTGGTCTGGCCTACATGCTCTTCTACGCGCTGGTAGGTTCGAAGAACGTCAACAAGGATATTCCGGTCGAAGAGTAATCCGCAGAACCGGTTGCGAGTTACGGGAAACCCGGCGTTCCGAGAACGCCGGGTTTCTTGCGGCATGTTGTCAGCGGCGCTTCATGGCGGGATGCCCAATATTTCGGGGTTCCGCTCGTCGCCTTTCCCGGTTATGCCGGATCGTGCGGCGGAGAACCTGCGCCGGGAGGGGAGTTCGGGGCGGCGGGCCTGTAAGTGCGGACGGCAGGCTGGCGCGGGCCGCGGCCGGGGCGGAATTCCGGGCCGGAACTTCTGTTGCTGTCGAAACAGGTCGTCGAAGATGGCCGCCTGTACAGGCCGTTACTCGGGGCGGCGGGAGTTTTCGGGGGCGGGCACAAAAAAACAGGAAGGGGAACCTTCCTGTTTTTTCTTGCTGACGGCCCGGACTATTTCTTGTCCGCGCTGGTCATGCGCTTCTCCTTGATGCGGGCCTTCTTGCCGGTCAGATCGCGCAGGTAGTAGATACGTGCGCGGCGTACTACGCCGACCTTGTTGACCTCGATCTTGTCGATGTGGGGCGAGTAGAGGGGGAAGATACGCTCCACGCCCACGCCGCCCGAAATCTTACGGATCGTGAACATCTTGGTCTTGCCCGAACCCTTGATCTGGATAACTACGCCGCGGAAACTCTGCACGCGCTCCTTGCTACCCTCGACGATTTTGTAGGATACGGTGATCGTGTCACCGGCCTTGAACGACGGAACATCGGCATCCGTCTTTGCCCACATCTGCTCGTTTACGAGCTTGATGATTGCGTCTTTGTTCATTGTTGCAACAATTATTGTGTTTCGCACCCAACATTCCCGCTGTGCCCGGCTTACCATACGGATACCCTGATCCGTAATCCTGCGTCCGCGGCTTCGGACCGCCTGAGCCGTCCCCGCCCTCCTGCGCAACTGCGCGGCACCCAATGAAAGAGGTTGATATACGCCCTGAAAGGGAGTGCAAATATACGAAGTTTTTTTCATTCGGCGCAAACGGGGCGTAAAAATATCGTTTCGGGGCGCGATTTATCGTTGTCTTTACGGAAAACGGGGGCGGTTCGGGCGGAACGGGAGACGGCTTTGGTGAAGCGGAGGGCGGCATGGCTACAACAGGGACGGCATGGCTACAACAGGGACGGCATGGACACAACAGGGACGGCTTCGACAAGAGGGGAGGCGGTTTTGGTGAACAAGGGGCGGTACGGACAAAACGGGAGGTGCAGTGCGGATAAAACAGGACGGCATGGATACAACGGGACGACGCGGACAACAAGGTGCGGTTCGGACGAAACAAAGTGCGCCACGGACAAAATCGGAAACAAATTTTCGTTTTGTCGCCCGCCTTTCACTATCTTTGCGGGGAGACAGACGCCGGGCCGGCAGGTCGAATCCGGCAAAATTTTGTGCGGATACGCATTTGAGAACGGTTTGTGCTGTCTTTGCGATAAACTTGAGATATGAAGGAAGAGAGACTGATACTTGTCACCAACGACGACGGCTACGATTCGAAAGGACTTGCGGCGGCCGTGGAGGTCGCGCGCGGCTTCGGCCGCGTGGTCGTGGTGGCGCCCGAAACGACGCAGAGCGGCATGAGCCAAGCCATCACGATGTACAACCCGCTGTACCTGCGCTGTGTGCGGAAGGAAGAGGGGCTGGAGGTGTACGCCTTTTCCGGCACGCCGGTGGACTGCGTGAAGATGGCGTTCGATTACCTGCTGCGCGAAGAGCGCGTCGATCTGGTAATTTCGGGCATCAACCACGGCTCCAACTCCGCCGTGAACGTGCTTTATTCGGGGACGATGGGCGCGGCGATCGAAGGCAGCTTCTACGGCTGTCCCGCCGTCGGGCTGTCGCTCGACGACCACGGCGAGGACGCCGATTTCGAGGCGGCGGTGGCGTACGGCAGGCGGATCGTGGGCAGCGTGCTCGAAAACAGGATCGAGCTGCCGCTCTGTCTGAACGTGAACGTTCCGGTCGGCAGGCCCGACGAGCTGCGCGGCATCCGTCTTTGCCGCCAGAACCGCGGCTTCTGGCGCGAGGAGTTCTACCGCCACGAGGATCCCCGCGGCCGGGAGTATTTCTGGCTTACGGGAGCCTTCGTCAACGAAGAGCCGGAGGCGCAGGACACCGACGAATGGGCCTTGTCGCATGGTTACGTCTCGGTGGTGCCCGTGCAGGTGGACCTGACGGATTACCGTCAGCTCGGAGCGCTTGCCGAAGTGCTGAAATAATCGTATATTTGCAGTAAAGTAAATAGTCAGGCCTATGCTGATCAAAATCCTGCTCGTCATTTCGATCATCGTCCAGACCCTCGCCACGGCTTACGCCCTGCGGCTGGTACGCGCCACCAAGTACAACTCGGTGTGGATTCTCTTCATCGTGGGCTTTTCGCTGCTCTCCGTCGAGCGGTTCGTGCAGCTGCTGATGGCCGGCGGGCACTACGTGCCGCGCTGGTGGTTCGGCTATCTGGGGATCGTGGTCTCGGTATGTCTGTCGATCGGCGTCATGTACGCCCACAAGCTGTTCAAATACATCGACCGTCTGAACCGGCAGCGGCAGCTGCTCAACAAACGCATCCTCACGGCCGTGCTCCGCACCGAGGAGAAGGCCCGGTCGCGCTTCTCGAAGGAGCTGCACGACGGACTCGGCCCGCTGCTGTCGTCGGCCCGGATGTCGCTCTCGGTGCTTTCGCGCGAGGAGCGCTCTGCGGACCAGCGCGAGATCATCGACAATACGACCTATGTGATCGACGAGGCGATCCGTTCGCTGCGCGAGATTTCGAACAACCTTTCGCCCCACGTGCTCAATGACTTCGGGCTGGCGCGGGGCGTGCAGAACTTCATCGACAAGAGCGCCGCGATGCACGACGTGAAAATCCGCTTCACGACCAACCTCCGTTCGGAGCGGTTCGATACGGACGTCGAGGTGATCCTCTACCGGGTGATCTGCGAGCTGATCAACAACTCGCTCAAGCACGCCGCATGTTCGTCGATCAACCTTTCGCTGTCGCAGAACGGGACGGAACTGGCGCTGGACTATACGGACGACGGGCGGGGGTTCAACCCACAGGCCATGATGGACTGCGGCATGGGGCTTTCGAACATCTCGTCGCGCATCAATTCGCTGGGCGGCGTGTTCGACATCGCCAGTGCCAAAGGCCGGGGGATGCGCGCCGCGATCCGTGTCAATACGCAGGAGGAGCAGGCATCGCAGAGGCTTCGCCGCCGCAAACGCAACTGATATGGAACGCACGATAGTACTTGTAGACGACCATTCGCTTTTCCGCAACGGGCTCAGGGGGCTGCTGGAGCATTGCGCCGGGTGCCGCGTGGTGGGCGAGGCGGCCAGCGGCGAGGAGTTCCTCGCCATGCTGCCGGAGTTGGAGGCCGACATCGTTTTCATGGATTTCGCCATGCCCGGTATCGACGGCGCGCAGGCCACCGAGCGGGCGCTGGCGCGGCGTCCCGAACTGAGGATCATCACCCTTTCGATGTTCGGCGAGGAGAGCTACTATACGCGCATGGTGCAGGCCGGGGCTCGGGGTTTCCTGCTCAAGGACTCGGACATCGGCGACGTGGTCGAGGCCATCGACACGGTGATGGCCGGGGGCAGCTATTTCAGCCCGCAGCTCCTGTCGTCGCTCGCGGGGCGTCTGCGTACGCGCGAGGATGCCCCCGACGAGGAGCTTTCGGCCCGCGAACGCGAAATCCTGGTGGCCGTATGCCGCGGCCTGTCGAACCAGGAGATCGCCGACGAACTGTTCATCTCGAAACGTACGGTCGACAAGCACCGCGCCAACATCCTCGAAAAGACCGGCTGTAAAAACACCGCCAGCCTGGTCGTCTATGCCATCCGCAAGGGGATCGTGGAGATCTGACACCTAACCTAAACCCCATACCGATGAAAAAAATCCTTTGCCTTGTCGTGTGCGCCGTGTTTGCCGCGGCGCTGCCCGCCCGTGCGCAGTCGGACGAATACCGCGATGCGGTCGCCGAGATGATGGAGCTGACCGGGGCGCTCCGGAATGCCGATGTGGTCATGACCCAGATGGTCGGGTACCTCAAAACCTCCGCCCCGTCGGTTTCGGAAGCCGTCTGGGAGAAGATAATCTCGAAATTCAATGAGAAGATGCGCGCCCGCATGGTCGATATCTATGTGCCGATCTATTCCAAATATCTGACGCTCGCCGATCTGCGTGAACTGAATGCCCTTTACGCCACGCCGGTCATGCGCAAGGCGGTCGGTGCGACCCCTGCGATCATGCAGGAGGGCATGTCCGCCGGTGCGGCGCTGGGACAGGAGATCATGACCGAATTGCAGCGGGAACTGCAGGCCGGAGGATACGAATAGCCGCCTGCCGCGTCGGAAATTTACAGCAGCGGCGAAAAGACGCGCATAAGCGATTCCGCGACGCGGCGGGTGCGCGGGCGGGTGAACCATTCGCCCGGGGTGACGGTGTGGCAGTGGGTCAGGTCGTCTTCGAATATGGCGGCCATGCGGCTTGCGAATTCGCGGTCGTAGACGAAGGCGTTGATCTCGAAATTGTGCTCGAAGCTGCGGAAATCCATGTTCGCGGAGCCGATCACCGAGAGCATGTCGTCGATGATCAGCAACTTGGAATGCAGGAACCCCGGTTTGTAGAACGAGATTTTCACCCCCGCCTTCATCATGTCGTCCAGGTAGGAGTGGGTCGCAAGGTCGACGACTTTCGAGTCGGAACGGGCCGGAAGCATCAGGTGTACATCGATGCCTGCGAGCGCCGCTTCCTGAAGCGCCGTGTTGAGTACCTCCGAGGGCAGGTAGTAGGGGGTCTGGATCCAGATCCGCTGCCGGGCGCGGGCGATGGCGTAACTGTCGGCCTGCAACAGGGCGCGCCACTTGCCGAACGGGCCGCTGGGGGCGATTTGCAGGATGTCGTCGGTAAAATGCCCGACAGGCGGGTAGTACTCCGGCCCCGAAATATGCGTTTTCGTAGTCGCCGACCAGTCGCTCAGGAACGAGGCCTGGAGTCCGGCGGCGCCGCTTCCTTCGATCCGGAAGTGGGTGTCGCGCCATGTGCCCCATTGCGTGCCGCGGACGTAGCGGTCGGCGATGTTCATGCCGCCGATGAATCCGATGCGGCCGTCTATCACGACGATCTTGCGGTGGTTGCGGTAATTGACCTTGCTGGTGAAGAGCGGGAATTTGACGTGCAGGAAGGCGTATACTTCGATCCCGGCGTCGCGCATCCCTTTGAAAAAGGAGTTCTTGGCACCCCGGCTGCCTACGTCGTCGTAGAGGATGCGTACCCGGACGCCTTCGCGCGCCTTTGCGACCAGGGCGTCCCGCAGGCGGCAACCCGTCTGGTCGTCGTTGAGGATGTAATACTGGATATGGATGTGGTGCCGTGCGCGGGCGATCTCCTCCATCAGCGCTTCCATCTTCGACCGTCCGTCGGTATAGACGGCGATGCGGCTGGCCGGAAGCGGGGCAGAGGGGCGGCGATTTCACGATCCT
>OCAV01002333.1_pt1 | contig 10256 bp, 7 predicted proteins | sample 1538331 | NCBI WGS metagenome assembly OCAV01 (sample SAMEA2580297, study PRJEB22360) | human gut metagenome | biome: human gut; feature: human-associated habitat; material: faeces | place: Denmark | collected 2008/2010
GGGGCGCACAGAGTGCGCCCCAACTCCTACTCGCGCTCGTTAAAAACGGCCCAATGCGGCGGCAGTTCGCCGAGGATGCGTTTGTCGTCGTCGGATTGCCGTTGTTGGTCGGTCTGCATGTCTCCGGGCTCGAGTTTGACGCCGTCAGCGTCAAACTGCTCAGTGCCTTTCATCACCACGCGCTTGTGCTTGCGCGGTGTGCGCCGTGTAGCCGAGTATTCCGCCATGATTATTCAACCTCGCGGTAGATCTCGCCGATACGGCTGACGATACGGTCGACTTCCTTATCGGGGTTCACGAAGGCGGCGACACTCCAGACGGTCATCACATTCCAGCCCAAGGAAATGAGATCCTGTGCCGACAAACGATGACGCCTGCGCGTGGATTGCACGGACATAAAGTTCGCGTCATCGGTCTGCACGGCCAAGGCAAACGGCTTGTCCTTCAATCCCACCACGAGCGGAATCTTCACGCCCTTGTCGAATCCATAATCAACAGCAGCGTTCAGTCCTCGCGCGCGCAACCTGTCGGCGATATCGTCGAACAGCACGTTGCCGCCTGCCGCATCACGCAACGGAAGCACCGGACGGTCGTCAAGCTGTTCGGCCCACGTCAACATGGTCTTCAGGAACCGAGGACCGGACTGGTGCAGTCGTTCTTCATCCAAATCTTCGGAACCAAAGGCCGACACAATATCCAAGCTGTGGTCCGCCAATGCCAGGGCATCCAGCAACAGTCCGCGACCGCCTGTGCTTTCGAGCGGACCGAACTGCTGAAGCAGACGTCCGTGCGTGGTTTTCGCATAGCACATCGACAGAATCACGTCAGTGGCACGACCTCCGGCCACGTCACGCAAGGAAACCAGCCGCACATGGCGCAGGAATCGGCCCATCGCCTTGGATTTGCCTGCCAACGACTTCAATTCGGCACCCAAGCGTGTGCGGAATGCGTCGGTCAACATCACGACCACAAGTCGATAGCTGGAAGGAACCACAGCAAAACCGGCGGCACGTTGCGTAATCAGACGCACCACTTCATCAATCTCCGACTGGCTGGATTCCACCAGACCAGAAGACATAACCGGCACACCGCTCGCTTCCACACGGTGGAACCGCACCCCACCGGCAGCCGGCTCGGTGGCCACATCATAGCGAACAGGACCATATCCCTCGGATTCAAGGAATGCGGACAGGCGCGGCGCACGGCGAGACGGGGCAGCATCCACCTCGATATGAGGCAACGTGTCGATCAGCTGCTTGACGCTTTCGCTGGTTACCGTCGCGCAGTGGGCGATCACCACCACCTGCTGCACGCGGCCGATGATGGACAGCAACTCGATAGCGGGAATGTGCGCGCACGCATCGAGAATCGCCACATCAGCCAGCACACCCGGCTCGGTGAGTGCGGCGAGCGTACCCGGCGAGGCCACCAGAATCGGCTTGGCCGCGGCCAGAATCTCCGGATGATCACGGCGAATCCTGCTCAGCGACACACTGGCGCGCCCTGCCAGCACGGTGTGCATCTGGTTGGCTTCCTGAGTGCGGGAGAACAGCATGTCGCACAGGCGGCGCATGGATTCCTGCGACACCATCGGTCCGATGGAGCGCACGTGCTCCACATCGACCTGTGCGAAGCGGTCGGATGCGGTCTGCAGCGCGGCACCATCCTGGTTGGAGATGATGGCGGAAGAACGCACAATGTCCTCGAACACGGTGGTCCACCATGCCAGCTGCACTTCGCCGCGCACCTGCTCCACGCTCACTCGGCGAGCGTTGAGATCGGCGACCAGTTCGTTCAGTCCGGCAGAGGCGAATTCCTGCTCCAGCAGGCAACGCTCCGGCAAGGTGTCCAGTGCCTTGCGATCATCCAGCAGTGCTTTCAGGCGTGCTTCCACCTTCTCGAAATCGGCGGTTTCCAGATTGCCACCAGCGGGTGTGGTGGAAAGCACGGTATCCAGCGCGGTCATATTGCTGACCAGCGCCTCTTGGGTGGAGATGATCTCGTCGAGCTTGCTGGGCAGCACCGGCCAACCGCCGTGAGGCACGAACTGATGCCACTGCTCCCCTTGCTTGGCGACTACCTTCAACGCTTCGTGCAAGTCCTCGACCTGCGCGCCGACGCGCAGCAGATCCTTGGCTTCCTTGATGTGGCGGCGGCGCTCCCAGAATCCCATCGACGTGCCCTCGGCCTTGCGCTGGCTCTTCGGCTTGGTGGCCTCGATCATGGAGCTGATGTCTCGCTCGAAAATCTCCGGCTGGAACACGTCAAGCACTCGTCGCAGATTCTTCAAAACCGTAACCTGACGCTCCCACTCGCGGGTGGTGGGAGGAACCGGGAATCCGCAGGTCTGCACGGTGCGTGCCACCTGCTCACGGGTGGCGGGCAGGAAGCGACGCAGCAAATCGTCCACGCGCTGGTAGGCGGTTACTGCCTGTTCTTCAGTGGTGATGGACGCCTTGTACCATGCGGTGTCTTCCGGGCCGATGGTGTATTCGCCGAGCTCGCCGGCGCGTTCCATCTTGCCGATCCATGTGTCAATATCGTTGGCGATGCTCAGGGCACTTGACTCGTCAAGTCGAACGTGGGTGGCAGGGTGCGTCGGGAGCACGGAGATACGGGCCAGATTCTGAATGGTCTCGTATGCGGACACATTCCACTTATCGTTGCCCCCGTGCAGGTCGCCCAGATAGCGGGTCAAGCGCGAGCGCACGCCCACGAGTTCGTCGGCCAGCTGGTCGAATCGCTGGGTGGCGACTCCGGGCTGGAATCCGACTGCGGCAATCAGCTGCTTATCAAGCGCGGCGTTGGCGTGTTCATCGGATACATCCAGTACCTGCGCCTTCATCTCATTGGCGGAAGCCGTCTGGATGAACAGACGCTTCTGCTCGGCCACGCCGGGCACGTACAGCACGGAACGACCATTCATCAGGCAGCGCGATGCGATGGCCACAGCCTGCTCCGCGGTGCCCTTCGGGAAGGTGCCGTCGACCACGATGCTATGGCCATTGGCAGCAAGTGACGCGGCATATCGCACCGTATTGTCCACATCGCCGACTTCGTACTCGGCATGCGGGTCTACGTCGAAAGGACTGTATTGCGGAATATTGGCATCTTTGAGCGCGGTGCGGGCGGATTCGTCGCCGGCAAGCGCGTCCAACAGCACATTGCCGGTGGGGCCGTTCTCCAGCTGGTCGATGAACTGTCGGCTTTCGCTGATCATCTGCGACGAGGGGTCCATGAAGCATCCGAGCACAATCTGGCGCTCGATGGCGAAGTCGGAGATACGCTCCGACGCTTCGGACGAAATACGGGCGAACATCGCGGAAGTTTCGGGAGTGCCACTGTCATAGCTGGCACCGTCAAACAGGGAATCCTCATCCAGGAACACCCCCTGCTCACGCAATGTATTGACGAACGCGACGTTCAGGGCCACGCGACCGGTGAATCGAATGGTGGTCGACAAGCCATCATCCTCGATCGTGACGCTCACCGGGTACAACAGCACCGGCAGCGCGTTGCCCTTCCATGTGGCCACGCCGACCACGAGCGACAACTCCGCCACGCCGGAAATCCTGCGTTTGGCGGCCTGGTCATCCAGCACGCGCCCAATATGGCGTTCGGCGGCCTTAAGCACACCCGTGTCGCGGAACAACGAATCCAACCGGACATGGCCGGAAGCGAACAGCTGGGCGATGCCGGAGGGATGGGCATGGGTCATCTCCAGCTTCGCGGCCAGTTGATTCACATCCTCGAGCGGCGATGGCGGCTGCATGCTGCGGTATTGGTCACGCCAGCGACGGATGCGATTCAGACCTTCCGTGAGATTCTGGTTCTGAGTCTGGCTCTGGGTCATCTCTCGACTCACTTTCCAACCGCTTCGCGGTATTCCTGATAGCCCTTGTTGTGAGACAGGGCTTCGTCAATATCGGCCTCGCCACGGGCGGCGAGCCAAGAATACATGTCGTCGTACAGGTACGGATTCATGGCGAGGAACGCCAGCAATTCGGGATGACGGGCGACTTCGAATTGAACATTGAAATCTTGCGTGGTTTTTGCCTCGTCAGAGGTCAGGCCATCGACTTCGACTGCCGGCTCCTGTGCTTTCAGCTCGCCCTTGGCCACACGCTCGAACACCGAGCCGGGCTCGAAGACCGGAGTGTGTACGCCCGTGGAGTCGATATCATATGCTTCGGATACCGACTGCTGGGCGGTTTCGGCAGCCGGCTGCTGGTCTGCTACGCCTGCTGCGGTGGCTTCTTGATATGCTTCGGCTGCGGTCCGCTGCTGATCGTCCGGTACGTCAGCTGCCGGCTGGTCGGTTTCAGACTGGGCGGTTGCCGGCTGAGCGGTCTCAGGCTGGGTGTTTTCAGATTGAGCGGCTTCGGCTTCCCGGGCGGCTTCAGGCTGGGCAACTTCAGCATGCTGTTCGACAGTGTCCGCCGGCTGAGAATCGCCGGCATTCCTGGTATTCGGAGCGGACTGAACGTTTTCGGCTGACTTGCTTGCGCCAGCCACCACATCGGATTCAACAACCGCCGCCGACGCCACTGCCGGCTCGCTTGTGCTGGGAGCGTGCTTAACAACGGCATGGGCGATGGCATCTACTGGAACAATACCGGAGATCCTGCTGTGCTTGGATGCAGGCGTTACAATCGTCGACTCAGGTTCGGTCTGCTGCTTCGGCAGTGCCACGGAGTTCATGGCCTGCTGGTTTTTGCGTTCGGTCTCCTGCTCGGCATGCTGGGCCAACGCATCCGCGAACAGATCACGGGGTATGGCCGGCTCATCGTTTTTCGTCACTGGCTGCGTGATATTCAGCGAGCCAAGTTCAAGCTCGTCGACCTTGCGTCGAACATTATCCGCGCTGAAGATGGCGGTCGGCTCGCCGGCCCGCAAATCAAGAATATCGTCGACGGACATATCCGCCGCATCCGGCTCCTGCGGTGCTTCGTGAACCGCATAGCCAAACAAATCAGGCACCTTGAGGTCGAGCGGCTTTGCCACTGGATCGTCGACACGAATGAAGTCCGCAGGCACATCGCCGAACTGCATGCGCATGGGAGACGTCGGCAACAGGAACTCGGCATTGGCCGGCAAGCGCAACAAATCGCCATTTTCCCGCACCACATACGATCCATTGGTCGATCCAAGATCACGGACCGAGGCCGTGCCATTGCTTTTTACCGTGAACATGGCGTGCCGTTTGGACATCGATTTGGTTTGATCGGCGACGTCAAGGCGGGTGTTGCCATCATCGGCAAGGGGGCGTAACGGCTTACGGCCGATTTCCACGCACTCCCCCGGCTTGACGCTGATCCGGTCGACACCGTTGATCTTCACCGTCCACTCGCTCACCGTGACCGCCTTCCTGGACACACTATTTGACCACACTACGTGCCATTGTGTCATCTTTTACCGGCTTTTGGCGGATTACTGGGCACAGAATTGACAACTTTCGCTCATTGCCAGCTTTGTGTTTCCACGCCGGATCGCGTTCTCCGCCTCGTCCTCGTCAACTAGTCTACTCAGTATGCGGAAACCCCGCAGCCTGAAACACAGGTGCGGGGTTCCTCGAAAAGCTGTGATTGCGGCTTATGCCGCACAAATCACTTGAGCTCGACGCTGGCGCCAGCCTCTTCCAGCTGAGCCTTGGCCTTCTCGGCATCTTCCTTCTTGGCCTTCTCGAGGACGGCCTTCGGAGCGCCGTCGACAAGAGCCTTGGCCTCGGCCAGGCCGAGGTTGGTGATGGCGCGGACAGCCTTGATGACCTGGATCTTCTTGTCGCCGACGGCGGAGAGGATGACGTCGAACTCATCCTTCTCTTCCTCAGCCGGAGCAGCAGCGCCAGCAACAGCGGCAACAGCGGCAACCGGAGCGGCAGCCTCGACGTCGAACTTCTCCTCGAAGGCCTTCACGAACTCGGAGAGCTCGACCAGGGTCATCTCGCCGAAGGCTTCCAGCAGCTCATCGTTGGTGTACTTAGCCATTATGGCTTCCTTTCAATCTTGGCGGCGGACGAAGTGGTAGATCCGCTGCCTAATAAACCTTATTGTTTAAATTATCGAAGCGACTGATTCATGCCGTGAGGGCGTAAATCAGGCAGCCTTCTCCTGCTTTTCGCGCAGGGCGTCGATCGTGCGCACAGCCTTGGTAGGCAGAGCGTTGAACAGGTACGCGGCCTTGGCCATCGATGCCTTGATGTCGCCGGCGAATTCGGCAAGCAGCTGCGGGCGGGACTTGAGGTCTGCCAGCTTCTTGGCGCCCTCGGCATCGTAGACAGTGCCGTCAGCGGCGGCACCCTTGATGACAAGAGCCTTGTTGTCCTTGGCGAAGTCACGGATGACCTTCGCAGCCTCGATGAAGTCGCCCTTCACGAAGGTGATGGCGGTCGGGCCGGAGAGAATCTCGTCGAGACCCTCAATGCCCGCTTCCTTGGCGGCGATGCGTGCCAGCGTGTTCTTTGCCACGGTGTAGGAAGTATCGCGGCCTAGCTTTTCACGCAGATCGGAAATCTGCGGAACGGTAAGCCCGCGGTACTCGGTCAGGTAGACGGCGTCAGCGTTACGGAATTCTTCCGTAAGCTGAGCGACTACCGCTTCCTTTTCGGGCCTCTTCATGGCGTTCCTTCCTAAGTCGGCCGTTGACTTGGAGTTCGGAACTTTCGGCCGGGCAACAAAAAAGCCCTGCGCACAGGCAGAGCAATATAATCTCGCGAAGCGACCTTCGCCGGCCCTTGACGGGCTTATATCTCTCAACCTGCGCTGGCTTGGCGAACCAAACTTCGGAAATGCACTCGCGCGCACTTCAACCAACGGTCTGTGGTTTACGGATGATTAGATTACGGATGGTCAGCGACATTGCAGAATTCGGGCGTGTCGCGGGGCATTACAGCGTGGCGGCGTACTGGGCTACGGACGCGGTGACTTCCTTCAGATAGTCGAGCGAGCGACGCCAGTGGCCGGGCACCTCGATCGAATGGTTGGCATCCGGGTATTCGTGCACGTGCGGGGTGAGCGCGTTGGCGCGGGCTTGATCGTAGAACGGGTCGGCGGTGCCAGCGCAGATCAGCGGTGCCGGGCCGGAGTATCGGGAGCTGGCGGCGTGCGACTGGCCGGCCTGTTCCGCGCGGATGATCGCCCTTGCTTCGGCCACGCTCGGGGCCTCGGATTCGGCGACGATATCATCGCCGCCAGCCGGCACCGGAATCACCCGGGCGGATGGATCGAAGTCGGCGTGATGCAGCACCGGGGTCAGCAGCACGAACGGCAGACCGTAGTGTGAGGCCACATGTGGGTAGGTCATCGTCGTCAGCGACTTGCCGATCAGCAACAGGCGAGGGCCGGACGGGGTGTCGGAATCACGGTTCGGCGAGCCAGCTGCGCCATCGGCCAGCACGGTAGCAGAATCATCGGCGGCAACGCCATCCCCGGAATCACCGGCTTTACCCGCGCCGGACTCGCGCGCGGCGGCCACCCAGCCGTCAATCGCCTGATTGAGGACCGGAATCACCGTGGACAGGTCGTCGGAAGCGTTGCGTACGTTCATGCGGTCGATTCGCCAGCCGGCCTCGACCAGAGCCTGGGCCGACCAGTAGAGCAGCGGACGGTCGCAGTTGTAGCCGGTGCCGGGCATCAGCAGTACGCGGCCGTACTCCTGACCGGGCTTGACGACATTCTTCTTCCAAGAGGTGATGCTGACTTCGACGGCCGGTTTCATCGCGCGCCTTCCTTCCACGGGTGTGTCCTGCGTGTCCCCTGAGTTGTTCCGAATTATTCTGGCAGTCAGTCTACTCCCCGGACCCGTTCACGTTGCCTCCACAAGCTATAATCGGCCACGGTTCTGATTGGGTGCGCAGCGCCTGACGCGCGTTGGGCAGGCCGATCAGGGCGAGTCGCAATTCTCGCCGGGGCCAGCCGCAGCATTATGCACGCGGTGCGCAGCCCCGCATAAACCCAAGGAAGTAGAGAGTAAATGGAGAAGTTCTTCCATTTGAAGGAAAACGGCACGACCGTCTCGACTGAGATTCTGGCCGGCCTGACCACGTTCTTCGCGATGGCTTACATCATCGTCGTCAACCCGCAGATCCTGTCGCAGACGGGTATGCCGTGGGGCGGCGTGTTCCTGGCCACCATCATCGCGGCCATCATCGGCACCCTGGTCATGGGCCTGTTCGCCAACGTGCCGTACGCCCAGGCCGCCGGCATGGGCCTCAACGCGTTCTTCACCTACACCGTGTGCTTCGGCCTCGGCTTCAGCTGGCAGCAGACCATGTGCATGGTGTTCCTGTGCGGCCTGATCAACATCCTCATCACCGTCACCAAGATCCGCAAGATGATCATCCTGGCCATCCCGGAGTCCCTGCAACACGCCATCGGCGGCGGCATCGGCCTGTTCGTGGCCTACGTGGGCATGCTGAACGTCGGCCTGATCAAGTTCACTCCCGGCGATCCGAAGGCCGCCGCCAAGGGCGGTGCCGTTGCGGCTACCCCGGGTCTGGCCAACTTTAACGACAAGGTGCTGTGGGTCTTCCTGATCGGCCTCGTACTGGCCATTGTGTTCACCGTGATGAAGGTTAAGGGCGGCATGCTGCTGGCCATCGCCATCACCACCGTAATCGGCATCCCGTTCGGCGTGACCACCTGGTCCAACTCGCAGTCCATCAGCGAGACCTTCTCCCAGCTGCCGCAGACCTTCGGCGCGATCTTCTCCGCCGAGGGCTTCCCGGCACTGTTCTCTGATCCGACCAAGCTGCCGCTGGTCATCGTGACCATCTTCGCCTTCTCCATGTCCGATACGTTCGACACCCTGGGCACTTTCATCGGCACCGGCCGCCGCACCGGCATCTTCTCCGCCGAGGATGAGAAGGCTCTGGAGAACGGCCACGGCTTCTCCTCCAAGATGGACAAGGCCCTGTTCGCCGACTCCATCGCCACCTCCATCGGCGCCATCTGCGGCACCTCGAACACCACCACCTACGTCGAGTCTTCCGCCGGCATCGCCGCAGGCGGCCGAACCGGCCTGACCTCCGTGGTTGTGGCGATCTGCTTCGCCTTGTCCGCGTTCCTGGCCCCGGTCGTCTCCGCCGTGCCGTCCGCCGCAACCGCCGGCGTGCTGGTGATCGTCGGCTGCATGATGGCCGCTTCCCTGAAGGAAGTCAAGTGGGACGACATCGCCGAAGCCATTCCGGCGTTCTTCGCCGCCGTGTTCATGGCCTTCTCCTACTCCATCTCCTACGGCATCGCCGGAGGCTTCATCATGTACTGCATCGTGAAGACCTGCAAGGGCAAGGCCAAGGAGGTTCACCCGATCATCTGGACTGTGGCCGCGCTGTTCATTCTGGACTTCGTGTGCATGGCGATTCTGTAACGCTGATTGACAACGGATTAGCCTTTAAGGATTAATCCGCCGCCATACGGCATAAAGGCCGGGCTCTCACAAGGGCCCGGCCTTTGTTGTTGCCACAGTGATCAACGCCCATGAGTACCTTCGATGATCATCCGCCATTCTTGATGCATGGGAATAGTTGTCAACCGACAACTAAACGTACATGGCGGCAGCACGAGTGCCTTATTCAACATCGAAATATGCAGCGCGAAGAAGCCGAAAAACCAAAAAGGCTTCTATACCGAATGAAACGGTATAGAAGCCTTTTGGTTTGCGATTAAGCTCTTCTCACCCGAGAGAAGCTAGAGAACGATCAGTCCTCGAATGCCGAACCGTTAAGCGGGAAGCCCTGCGGGCTTCCCGTAGGTGAGGGGGGGGGAGCGGCTATGCCGCGACCGATCCGTGAGAGGGCTTTAGTCCTCGAACGGATCAAAGTCGCGACGGACGCGGCGACGCGGGCGCTCAGTGCGCTCTTCGCGGTCGGCGCGGTAGTCGTCGTAGTTGTCGTCGGTGGCGTAGCGCGGGTTGCGGTCCGAGCCACGGCCACGGCCGCCACGGAAACCGCCACGGCGGTCATCACGATCGCCACGGTCATCGCGATCGGAAGAGCGACGGCGACGCGGACGATCATCATCTCGGGAGTCGCGAGCATCACGGTCATCGCGATCGTCGAAGTCACGGTCGGAAGAGCGACGGCGACGCGGACGATCATCATCGCGATCATCGCGATCGAAGTCACGGTCATCGGAGCGACGGCGACGCGGACGGTCGTCGTAATCATCCTCGAAGTCATCGGAGCGACGGCGACGCGGACGGTCGTCACGATCGTCGAAGTCACGGTCATCGCGATCGGAGCGACGGCCACGGCTGCC
>OCAV01002337.1_pt1 | contig 10245 bp, 9 predicted proteins | sample 1538331 | NCBI WGS metagenome assembly OCAV01 (sample SAMEA2580297, study PRJEB22360) | human gut metagenome | biome: human gut; feature: human-associated habitat; material: faeces | place: Denmark | collected 2008/2010
TGAAACCACACCACCGGCGCGCGTCTCAAGAATTTCCTGAAAAATTCCAAGACTCTGCAGATAAGCCTGCACATCTTCCACAATCTTACGGTCACAGCCGGAATGTGTAATAAACACTCGCTCCGGTCGTGCACTTTTAAGGTCTGCCTCCATATCTCTGACATAAGACATGACTACAGAATGTAATTTGCCGCGATACTTCTTAGCTGCATCCATTGCACCGTTTTCTACTACGATCTTTGGATGCAGCTTCAATACACTTCCTGCCATAGCCGCAACCGCATTACAGCGTCCCCCACGATACAAATACATCAAAGTGTCTACCACAAAGCTTGCACGCACTTTTGGCCTCACTTCCTCTAGCGCAGCTGTAATTTCTGCAGCACTTTTTCCTGCCTGTGCCATTACTGCTGCCTCCACGACTTGAAGCCCAATACCTGTTGAAAGATTTGCAGAATCAATAACCGTCACAAAATCGGAGGCTTCCAGCTCATCAGCAGCAAGACGCATAACATTTCCGGAGGTTGACATACTTGATGATATTGAAAAACAGATAACTTCCCTTTTTTCTTCAACATAAGGTTTCAATATTTCTATCGCATCCACCAGAGATGGTGCCGAAGTTTTGGGTGTTGTCTTATGTGCATCTGACCATGCAAAGATTTCATCCGGAGTTATATTTTTGCCATCCTTATATTCCTTCTCGCCAAGAAGAATATGAAGCGGCAAAATATCAATATCATATCTGTTCACCAGCTCTGGCGAAAGGTCGCAGGTGCTGTCTGAAATTATCTTTACCATGAAATATTACCTCCTGCTGTTTTATAGACAATATATTACCACAATTCAAGAATGAAGGATACACCTGTATCTTTATTTCTTACTACGATATGCTTCCGCTTCCCAATGAGTAATGAAGTATGTAATATCATCTGTCATCTGTAATGCACCGCCAAAACTTTCGGCATATACAGCAAGTTTGATCGCATCCTTTACCAGAAGCTGTGCTTTTGCAGCTTTTGCCTTGTCATCTTCCATGATAAATGCGCCCACGCCCTGTACCAGGATCAGTCTTGGTTCTTTGTCATGCTCTTTCATAAATGCATCCAGTACATCTTTTGCCTGTTCAACATTTTCTACAAATAATGGGTATGGTCCGCAGTATACAATGTGATCCGGAGTAAATGGTTTCAAAAGCGGTGCTGCAGTTGTTTTATCTTTCACAAAATTATTCATTTCTGCAGCCGGAACAACTTCTACAGCATGTCCCAGTAACTCGGAAAGTCTCTTTGCAGTCTGTTCTTTTTCAGGTGTAACTGCATCACTTACGTCAGCCGTTCTTTTTACCTGTTTCTCTAATTTGCTGATAACTCCATCAAATAAAACACCAATCTCTTCTACAGTATTTGCTGCAACGAAAATTCCATGATTCTGAAGTAGAAGTACCTGCACATCTTTTCCAAATTCTGCTTTATACGCATTCATTTTTTCATAACAGATACGTGCCAGCGTATATCCCGGTTTGCAGATATCGATCCAGAGTACATCTTTGCCAAGAAGCTGTTCACAAAGTGTCTGCGCACCCTTTCCGCAGGTCAAACCATTGACAAGAGTCGGATGTACATGCAATACATAAGTATAAGCAAATAAATTATGAAGCAAGGCCTCTACACTTGGGCGTTTCGTCTTGTCATCATCGGTTACTGCTGCCATAACATCCGCAAGATATGCAGATTCACGTTTCACATCATCTGCAGGGTATTCTGTTTTCATAATCTCATTCAGACGGGCTCTGTCCATTTTGACAAATTCTTCTGCTTTGATCGTAGCAAGCTGTGTACCGGAACCTTTAACATACAGGGTTGTATCGTCTTTGACAGAAGTATTGCCTCCACCTGCCAGGACGTAAGCCGGATTGCTGCCGTATGTGTTTGACATTTTTACTAAAGTTGAAAGATCCATCGTTAAAATTCCTCCCTTAACTTATCATCTTAATAGTTTTGCTATTACTTATAGTATTATAGTACACCATATATAAAAAGTTATCTATGAAAATATCGTGTCACAAAATATAACAAAACTCACCTTATCGTTGGCGCAGATCAAGAAAAAAGCAACCAGGACTTAACATCCTGATTGCTTTTTGCTCTCATTATTCTGTTATTGTTTCAATTCAAAGAAATCTTCTACCCGGTTTTTATAATCCATCATATCATTATACTGCAGCATTGCATATTCCTGAATCAGATCATAATATGGTGAGTTCTTATCATCCACACTGTAGAATTTTCCATCTGCTCCCCAATATCCATTACTGGTCAGTACCGGAATCTCTTTCTGTATATCCTGCTGGAACTTCTGGAAACCGGTCAGATCTCCATCTATCGTCTCCATAAGGATGGTCTGGAGATAATTCATACTTGTCTTCTCTACAATCTTTTTATCAATGTCATAATTAGCCCAGATAAGGAATGGAACCTCATATCGCCGCATCATTTCCTCATCATTCCAGTTACGCCACTCTCCATTTGTGATAGAATCCATCGATTCATCATGAATTCTCGGCTGGTGATCTCCTGTCAGAAGGATTACTGTCGGTTCATCTGTATTTTTATAATAATTGATCAGATTTTCAAACATCTCATCTGAATATTTGATAAGACTAAGGTAATATCCCAGATCCGTTGCATCTGCATTCTCTACTACAATTCGTTTATCATCGAAATTATCAAATGGTACATCATAAGAACTATGGTTCTGAATCGTCATAGTATAACCGAAATACGGTGCATCTGTCAATTTTCTCTGCTGTTCATAATCATGTGTGATATTATCGTAGGTACACTGGTCCGTCGCATTATTTCTCATTTTTACAAACGGGACTATCATATTTGTATAATCATAAAATTTATCAAATCCAAGCAGCGGATATGCCTTGTCTCGGTTATAGTTTCTCGCCTTCTGAAGATGGGTTGCTGAATTTCCTGTGTATCCTTCACTCTTCAGTTCAGTTACCAACGATGGCATTGCATGCCTCAGATATAACTGAAATGCAACCGTTCCTTTTGGAAGAAATGCCATAGAATTTCCTGTCAGAAATTCATATTCCGTATTTGCAGTCTGACCGCCTACGATTGATGCATAAGTTGTTCCACTCACACAGTTTCCATTTTTCATCAGATCATGAATAAATGGCATGTAATCTTCATTTGTCTCAATATCTCCAAGAACCTGCGGATCCGAAAAGGCCTCATTAATAACAGCAATTACATTTGGTCGTTTCTTATTTGGATCTACGGTATCAGAAGTATATTTTGAAGTAATCTCTTCTACTTTTTTCAGACTGTATCCATTTGGTTTCTCTGGTACAGAAAGCTTGATGCTTCTTGTGAAACAGGCGATACTGCCATATTGCTGATAACTTCTCATTGGATTAAAAAGACTCAGATACAATCCTCTGTTGCTTACCATGTCTGTCATAACAAGCTGTGAAAAACCAGTTACACTCACAATAGCCATTACAGCGATTCCACACAGACGGTGAGAAATTTTTTTGAAAACAGGTTCACATTTTATCACGCGGCCAAGCATTATAAAATCAAACAGCATTACCAGCGCAACTGTTGTATAGAAATTAAATTGTATCTTATAACCGTCTGCGACTTCCAGTGCAGTACCTACGGTTGCAATATCCGATGCCATGACCGGTGTTCCTCGAAACTCATAAATAAAATGATTCACTACATTAAACATTACACAGATAAACGCCCAAATATCCAGCCCAGCACAATGCTGGCTATTTTAAATTTCGAACTGAATTCCGGATCATTTTCCAATATAGTTGTTCGGTTTACATAAAAAAAGATCAGAAACAGAAACGAAATGAACAGGCAGAAATAATTTTTCCATCTCTGCCTGTTTTTATCAAAGTTTTTATTAAAGTCTATATTCTTCAGCACGTATATTTTCCTCTATTCTAAAAATGCAACTGACCCTGAAGCCAAATCGTACCTTTAAACCTTCGGCCAACTGCCGGATCTCCCAGCAGATCCGCTCGATTGATACAGATGTCAAATCGAATATTATTACACTCAACTGTCATCTGAACAAGTTCTTCATCTGTAATATTATTCTGTACAGTATGATATTCTATAATCTCACCTAAAATACTATACTGGTCACACTGAATTCCATATGGCATAAAATATGAATCTACAATAGACAAAATATCTTCATGAACAATTCTGTTAGAAATCATAGAATACGTGTCCATTTCTTCCATGGTAAGATTTTCCATAGCCTCTTCGTCACCATTTCTTGCAGCTGCAATCATTGAACTTCGGTTTTTACTGCTTTCCTGTTCAACTTTGACTGCTTCCTTATCCTTCAGTACTGGAAAAAGGATTTTACCCTCCCCCGCAAGTCCGGATAAGGTCAATGGCTGATTACCTGTTAACTGCTTTTTGCTTTCTTTCATATATTCAGCTGCATTTTGAAGATAAAAAATCAGCGTGATTCCTATTCTCAGATCATCACAGGCTGCAGAAAAGGCATCCTTATCCGCATGCCTTTCTACTGTTACCTGTTCCTGAGTTGTAATTCCAGTTCCTCTGAAAAAAGGATAATAATATTCCACATGAAATCTGTTGTCATCATCATACTGACCACATACAGTAATACCGCAGTCATTTCCATAAAACCGGGAAAACTGAGCAAAGACACCATCTGGATGATCTTCCACTACGTTTTTTTCATCGTAATTTTTGATAACATCCAGAATGATTTCTTTCATTTCTTCCCGTTTGGTCACTTTAGAAAAACCGACTGCTTTTAAAAAGCTGTGCAAAAGTACACCTCCATGCCCTTATGCGCGGGTCTTTTTCTCAATTCTCTTCATGCCGCCCATGTATGGCTGCAGAGCTTCCGGAATACTAACAGATCCATCAGCATTCAGGTTATTTTCCAGGAACGCGATCAGCATTCTCGGAGGTGCTACTACAGTGTTATTTAATGTATGCGCAAGATATTTCTTACCATCCTTACCATTTACACGAATTCTCAGACGACGTGCCTGCGCATCTCCCAGGTTGGAGCAGCTTCCTACTTCAAAGTATTTCTTCTGTCTTGGGGACCATGCTTCTACGTCCAGAGATTTAACTTTAAGGTCTGCCAGGTCACCGGAGCAGCATTCCAGAGTACGTACCGGAATATCCAGGGAGCGGAACAGATCTACAGTGTTCTGCCACAGTTTATCAAACCACATCGGGCTCTCTTCTGGTTTGCAGACAACGATCATTTCCTGCTTTTCGAACTGATGGATACGGTAAACACCTCTCTCCTCCAGACCATGAGCTCCTTTTTCTTTACGGAAGCATGGAGAATAGCTTGTCAGAGTTTTTGGAAGTTCTTCTTCCGGAACGATCTGGTCGATGAATTTACCGATCATAGAATGCTCACTGGTACCGATCAGATACAGGTCTTCGCCTTCGATCTTGTACATCATAGCATCCATCTCTGCGAAGCTCATAACACCTGTTACAACATTGCTGCGGATCATGAAAGGCGGTACACAATAAGTAAAGCCTCTATTGATCATGAAGTCACGGGCATATGCAATAACTGCAGAATGAAGTCTTGCAATATCTCCCATCAGATAGTAAAAACCATTACCTGCAACACGTCTTGCACTGTCCAGATCAATTCCGTCAAAGCTTTCCATAATATCTGTATGATATGGAACTTCAAAATCCGGAACTACTGGTTCACCGAATTTTTCAATTTCAACATTTTCACTGTCGTCTTTACCAATCGGTACAGACGGATCAATGATGTTCGGGATAACCATCATATTTTTAAGAAGCTCTTCTTCTACTTCTTTTTCTCTTGCAGAAAGTTCATCAATACGTGCACCGGATGCAGCAACCTGTTTCTTAACTTCTTCTGCTTCATCACGTTTTCCCTGTGCCATCAGCGCACCGATCTGTTTGGAAGTTTTATTTCTTTCTGCTCTCAGAGCTTCAACTTCCTGTTTGATCTCTCTGTTTTCTTTGTCCAGTTCAATAACCTTATCAACCAGTTCCAGTTTATTGTCCTGGAATTTGTTTCTGATATTCTGTTTAACGATTTCCGGATTTTCTCTCACAAATTTGATGTCTAACATGTTTTCTCCTCCTGACAGTTATTTTTCTGTCTTCTTTATTTTTCTAAATTCTTTTCATCTTCACTCATCTCACCCAGTTCAAAATTTACAGCTTTTCGAAGTGCTTCTACTTCCTCCTGGCTGAGCATTACATAAGATTCACCTTTTACAATTTCTTTCAGATACAGGAAACAATTGTCTCTGCTGTGTACTGCATTTAAAATAATACCTGAATTATCTTTATCCAGCAACGCCAGCGCAAAACTGAGTTTGCCACCCACATCATCAAATGCATCGTATTTTTCTACGCCATATTTGCTGAAAATAACTTTAAAATGCTGTTCCAGTGTTTTAATTGCATGTTCATGATCTTCTTTTGCTTCATACAGTCTGTCAATCTGTGCAAATTTGCGTACAAAAGTTTTTTCCAGGGACTGTGCATCGCTCCCCTTCATAAACATCTTATACTTTCGTTCCAAACGAGTCAGACGCATGCCATTACTGATCATTACTCCAATTAATATCACAACTATAGCCAGCAAAGCAATAATGATAATCCCAGGATCGATACCTATACTATCAAAAATCGTACTCATATCATACCCCTTTTAACCAATTGATTCAAACAGATCAATAATTCTGTCTAAATCATCTCTGGAATAATACTCTATTTCTATTTTGCCTTTGTTATTTTTCTTTCTGTGAATAAATACGCGAGTTCCTGTAATACCTTTCATTTTTTCTTCAAGGCTCTCATAAATCGCATCTTCTGTTGGATTTGAAACAACCGGCTTCTTCTTTGTTGGTGTTAAAATACTTTTTACCAGTTTTTCCGTTTCACGAACGCTAAGCTTTTCATCAAAAACTTTCATTGCTGCATTGTATTGCTGCTCGGGATCGGAAATAGCAAGAATTGCTCTGGCATGTCCGGCGGATATCATCTCATCGACCATCATCTGCTGTACACGTGAATCAAGTTTCAGAAGTCTCATCGAGTTTGTTACTGCTGTACGACTCTTTGAAACACGTTCTGCAATCTCATCCTGTTTTAAATGAAATTCATCAATCAGTCTTTTGTATGCCATAGCTTCTTCAACCGGATTCAGATCTTCTCTCTGTATATTTTCAATAAGAGAAATTTCTACTATCTCCTGTGTTGAAAATTCTTTGACAACAACCGGAACTTCCTTAAGTCCTGCCATCTTGGCAGCTCTCCAGCGTCTTTCTCCTGCAACGATTTCATAGTAGTCCTTCTTATCGGACACAAGCAGTGGTTGCAAAATTCCATACTGTTTTATGGACTCTGATAATTCCTGCAAAGCATCCTCATCAAATTTCTTACGAGGCTGTTCCCTGTTTGGCTCGATCATGGAAATTTTCATCATTCTCTCGCCGTTACTGGTTTCCTGCTGACTGAATTTCTTAGTATCTACTGCAACCTTTTTTTCTTCTTTTACAGTTTTCACTGTCTTAGGTTTACTCTGCACTGTTTTTTCCGGAAACAATGCGTCCAGACCTCTTCCAAGTCCTGACTTCTTTCCAGCCATCATTCACCCTCCCTGTTAATTACTTCTTCAGCAAGAAGTCGATATGCCTCTGCCCCTGCCGATCTCGTATCATACAATGTAATTGGCTGACCGTAGCTTGGTGCCTCTGCCAGTCTTACATTTCTCGGAATAATCGTTTTATAAATATTCTGCTGAAGGTTGTCTTTAACATTTTCAACTACCTGTAAAGAAAGATTCGTTCTTGCATCATACATAGTAAATACGACGCCTTCCATTACGAGTTTCTTATTCAGACGTTCCTTTACAAGTTCAATTGTATGTATTAACTGAGATAATCCTTCCAAAGCATAATACTCACACTGAATTGGCACCAATACGGAATTGGCCGCTGTTAAAGCATTAATCGTAAGCATATTTAAAGATGGTGGGCAGTCCATAATAATATAATCATATTTTCTGCGTACCTTATCTATGATTTTCTTCATGATGTATTCTTTTTCATCGACACCAATTAATTCAATCTCAGCGCCAGATAAATTCACGTTAGATGGAATCAGGTCTACGTTCTCAACTACATCTTTAACAATAGTATCTTTTGCTTCTGCTTCGCCAAGAAGTAATTCATATAATGTATTCTCAACATTATTTTTATCTACTCCAAGTCCACTTGTCGTATTCCCCTGTGGATCAATATCTATCGCAAGTACTTTCTTCCCTTTTTCAGCAAGACAAGCAGAAAGATTGATCGCTGTAGTTGATTTACCAACTCCGCCCTTCTGATTTGCTACTGCTATTACTCTTCCCAAGATTCATCCTCCCTTCGGGATATCAAATATCAAGACTATACATGTTTATTTGAAAGTATAGCATACTGTTGTTATTATAGCACTTTTAATAGTATTGTTCCACAAAATGTTTCACGTGAAACATTAAAATTCAAGAAAGTTTTCGAAAAATTATTGTTTATATTTTACAAGGGAATTATAGGGCTCGTGTATTTTACGCAATATTAAAGATATCCTGCCATCAACGGGCTTCGTCGTTCGGAAGTCTTAAAGGGCTCGTGTATTTCATGCAACAATAAAGATATCCTGCCATCAACGGGCTTCGTCGTTCGGAAGTTCTAGGTGATAATCTGCCTGCTAGATGCATCCATAATAATCACAAACTCACTTCGTTCAAACAGTGTGATTATTATGGATTACGCAGTCAGAACATCACCAAGTACTTCTGCGAACTCCTGCAGGAAGTTGATGGCAGGATATCTTTTTATTGCTGTTTATACAGGTATCTAAGGTAGATAGCGGCGGTGATCAGGATAATTATAGAATATATATAATGACCGCCGCTGTCCAGGAAATGCAGTATAATTCATATGTTTTCATTATTCACCAAGCGGAAACTGTTTTATACTCCCAGATTTGCAGGAATTATATAGTTATATTTATAATAACTCGTATTGCTTTTACAGATGTTTCACGTGAAACATTCTCATGTAGTAGTACAAGTATAGTTCTTTCCATCATCAAGTTCCTTGCATAAATGTACACGCCAAATATAGATAGTATGATAATAGTTGGATAATCAGGTATCATCGTCGTACACGGTATAATGTTGTGAAATCATTTTATGATATAGTGGTTCTCAGTGCATCCAGTAGCAGTGCTGATACATAGAACTCAGCTCTGATTCCGTCACGAGGACTGCGCTAGTTGCTGCCACCGAGCGCTCTGTCTGAGCGTTAGCTAGTTTGCGCGAATGGCTGCTAACAAACGCGCGGGACGAGTAGGAATCTGGGCGTGTTCTCGTAGCTGCACTGTTATCTGGGATGCGCGTAAAGCAAGCAGAAACTCGTGTATTTCACGCAATATTAAAGATATCCTGCCATCAACGGGCTTCGTCGTTCGGAAGTTCTAGGTGATAACCTGTCTGCTAGATACATCCATAATAATCACAAACTCGCTTCGCTCAAGCAGTGTGATTATTATGGATTACGCAGTCAGAACATCACCAAGTACTTCTGCGAACTCCTGCAGGAAGTTGATGGCAGGATATCTTTTTATTGCTGTTTATACAGGTATCTAAGGTAGATAGCGGCGGCTGTATGGCAACTGATTCGTTAAAGGGATCGAGCCGCTGCTGTTCAATGTTTCACGTGAAATATTAAGTTATAGGTCATACAATTCACGAATTCATATTATTGTTGGGGATACTTTTTAAAAATACTATGGATATCAGAAGGATTATTCCACATATAGCAATAAAGTTAAGGCGAATTGTAATGATCCAATTCTCAGCAGTCACATAGCAGAACAGATATCCAGAACCTAGCTTAGATTCCGTTACGAAGGCTGCGCTAGTTGCTGCCACCGAGCGCTCTGTCTTAGCGTTAGCTAGTTTGCGCGAATGGCTGCTAACAAACGCACGGGACGAGTAGGAATCTGGGCGTGTTCTCGTAGCTGCACTGCTATCTGGATGCGAGTGAAATAAGCAGAGATAATAGAAGGACTCGTGTATTTTACGCAATATTAAAGATATCCTGTCATCAACAGGCTTCGTCGTTCGGAAGTTCTAGGTGATAACCTGTCTGCTAGATAC
>OCAV01002340.1_pt1 | contig 10237 bp, 5 predicted proteins | sample 1538331 | NCBI WGS metagenome assembly OCAV01 (sample SAMEA2580297, study PRJEB22360) | human gut metagenome | biome: human gut; feature: human-associated habitat; material: faeces | place: Denmark | collected 2008/2010
GAAAAACCAAGCGTAAGACGTAAGAAAAAATCTGAAGCTGCTAGAAAACGTAAATATAATTAATAAGTGCACTTAAACAGGATGCCGACGGCATCCTGTTTTTCGTTATGGAAGAAAGAATCTGATTAAATTATATAGCGCCCAAAATGAATAAAACAAGATGTTTTTCTTTCAAAATAGGATATATTATATGTAATAAAGGCAAAAAATTGAAATTTTACGTTGACAATCTTTCATTTTCCTTTTAAAATGTACGAGTAGAAAAAATTCTATGTCGGATATGATCCGTAAATTCATTCAGGAGGTAATTTGAGATGTCATACGTTGATGAGGTAATTGATTTAGTTGTGAAGAAAAACCCGGCAGAACCGGAATTCCATCAGGCAGTAAAAGAGGTTCTTGAATCTCTTCGTGTTGTAATTGAAGCAAATGAGGAAAAGTTCCGTAAAGAAGCTCTTCTTGAAAGACTCGTCGAACCTGAAAGACAGATTAAGTTCCGTGTTCCGTGGGTAGATGACAACGGACAGGTTCAGGTTAATACAGGATACCGCGTACAGTTCAACAGTGCAATAGGACCGTATAAAGGCGGACTTCGCCTTCATCCTTCAGTAAATCTTGGTATCATTAAGTTCCTCGGATTTGAACAGATATTTAAAAATTCCCTTACAGGACTTCCGATCGGAGGCGGTAAAGGCGGATGTGATTTTGATCCAAAGGGCAAATCCGACAGAGAAGTTATGGCATTTTGTCAGAGTTTTATGACAGAACTCTGTAAATATATCGGCGCAGATACAGACGTTCCGGCAGGAGATATCGGAACAGGCGCAAGAGAGATCGGATATATGTTCGGTCAATATAAGAGAATCCGCGGCGTTTACGAAGGCGTTCTTACAGGAAAAGGCTTAAGTTACGGCGGTTCTCTTGCAAGAAAAGAAGCGACAGGATATGGTCTGTTATACCTGACACAGGAGATGCTTAAGATCAACGGAAAAGAACTGGCAGGAAAGACAGTTGCAGTTTCAGGTTCAGGTAATGTTGCAATTTATGCGACGGAAAAAGCACAGGAACTTGGAGCAAAAGTAGTGACAGTAAGTGATTCTACAGGATGGGTATATGATCCGGAAGGAATTGATCTTGCAGCATTGAAAGAAATTAAAGAAGTAAATCGTGCAAGACTGACAGAGTATAAAAAATATCGTCCGAATTCCGAATATCACGAAGGAAAAGGAGTATGGTCTGTGAAAGTTGATATCGCTCTTCCATGCGCAACACAGAATGAACTTCATCTTGAAGATGCAGAAATGCTTGTTGCAAACGGATGTATGGCAGTTGCAGAAGGCGCTAATATGCCGACTACGATGGAAGCAACAGAATACCTTCAGGAGAACGGAGTCCTCTTCGCACCGGGAAAAGCAGCAAATGCAGGCGGTGTCGCAACATCTGCTCTGGAAATGTCCCAGAACAGCGAGCGCTTAAGCTGGACATTTGAAGAAGTAGATGCGAAACTGCAGTCGATCATGGTAAATATCTGCCATAACATGGCTGATGCAGCTGAAAAATACGGATTTAAAGGTAACTATGTAGTAGGAGCCAACATTGCCGGATTTGAGAAAGTTGCAGATGCAATGACAGCGCAGGGAGTATGTTAATATAGGAAATAAGATATTTTCATTTTTTATTCGTTTAGAACATGCTGCCAGGAAAGTAAAAGCTTTGATCGATAGTTTGTGAAAAAACTGTTAATTTAAGAAAAGGCGTTGACACATACTTTTATTTCAGATATATTACTGTTTAGTAAAAGGGAGTAACTGGCGCTTGTTAAAAGCGTTTGCGATGTCGTCAGTACGATGCATATGCATCCGTATCGTGATTAAACAGTGAGACTTTTATTGCATTACATAATTAGTGTGCAATAGGAGTCTCTTTTTTATTGTATGAGAAATATTACTTCTTATAGGATGAAAAAGCTCCGTGCATAATGCACACTCATATAATCTTAAGGAGGAAAACAGATGAAAACATTTTATCAAATGTCCGGAGAGGATACGATGAAGCAGTTAAACGGCTCTGCCGAACCGCTTACTGAATCGCAGGTGAAAGAGCATCAGGAAAAATACGGTCGGAATGAGCTTGTGGAGGGCAAGAAAAAGACGGTGCTTCAGATCTTTCTTGAACAGTACAAGGACTTTCTTGTTATCATCCTGATCATTGCGGCTATTGCATCGGGATTTATGGGAGATGTGGAAAGTACGGCGGTTATTTTAATCGTAATCACAATGAATGCAATACTGGGAACAGTTCAGACTGTGAAAGCAGAACAATCTCTTGCCAGCCTGAAAAAACTTTCCGGTCCGGAAGCAAAAGTGCTGAGAAACGGAACAGTTATCCCGATTCCGTCTTCGGAAGTAACAGTCGGTGATATTGTAATGTTGGATGCAGGAGATTACATTCCTGCCGACGGACGTCTTTTGGAAAGCGCCAGCCTGAAAGTTGATGAGAGCGCTTTGACAGGAGAAAGTCTTGGAGTAGAAAAGTCTGTAGATATTATAAATGAAGAAGAGGTTCCGCTTGGCGATAGATTGAATATGGTTTATTCAGGAAGCTTTGTCACATATGGAAGGGGATCTTTTGTTGTAACCGGAATCGGGATGGAGACAGAAGTCGGAAAAATCGCAAGTCTGTTAAAGACAACTTCCGAGAAAAAGACGCCGCTTCAGATCAATCTGGATCAGTTTGGTCAAAAGTTGTCGATCTTGATCCTTGTATTCTGTGGTATTTTATTCGGAATCAATATTTTGCGAGGCGATAAGATCGGTGATGCCTTTCTTTTTGCAGTAGCCCTTGCAGTGGCGGCAATTCCGGAAGCGCTTAGTTCTATTGTTACAATCGTACTTTCTTTTGGTACGCAGAAGATGGCGAAAGAACATGCGATCATGCGTAAACTTCAGGCAGTGGAAGGACTCGGAAGCGTATCGATCATTTGTTCTGATAAAACAGGAACGCTGACACAGAACAAAATGACAGTAGAAGATTATTATGTTGATGAGCTTTGCATTAAAGCAGAAGATATAGATTTGAATGACCCTTCCCAGAGCAGGCTGTTGATCGGAAGTATGTTATGCAACGATTCTAAAAATACAGACGGCGTAGAAATCGGAGATCCGACAGAAACAGCTTTGATCAATCTTGGAAGTAAGCTTGGACTTGATCCGGAAGAAATAAGAACGAAATATCCTCGTGAGAGTGAAAATCCTTTTGACAGCGATCGTAAGTTAATGTCAACAAAGCATACGATTGAAAATGTTCCTACGATGATCGTAAAAGGTGCGGTCGATGTGTTGCTGACTCGTATGGATCAGATACAGATCGGTTCTGAAGTGCGTCCGATGACGGAGCAGGACAGAAAAAATATCGAAGAACAAAATCAGGCATTTTCAAGACAGGGACTCCGTGTTCTTGCTTTTGCATATAAAACAGTGTCAGACGAGTTGGAATTGACTTTGGAAGACGAATATAATCTTACGTTTATCGGCTTGATCGCAATGATGGATCCTCCGCGTGAAGAATCCAAAGCTGCTGTAGCGGAATGTAAGAAGGCGGGTATTCGTCCGATTATGATCACGGGAGATCATAAAGTGACGGCTGCGGCGATTGCGAAAAGAATCGGTATTTTGGAAGATGAGTCTGAAGCATGTGAAGGTGCGGAGATTGATAAACTTTCCGATGAAGAATTGAAAGATTTTGTAGAGGGAATTTCCGTATATGCCCGTGTTTCTCCGGAACATAAAATCCGTATTGTACGTGCATGGCAGGAAAAGGGAAATATTGTATCTATGACAGGTGACGGAGTAAACGATGCGCCGGCGCTGAAACAGGCGGATATTGGTGTTGCAATGGGAATCACCGGAAGTGAAGTATCGAAAGATGCAGCGGCGATGGTATTGACAGATGATAACTTTGCAACGATCGTAAAAGCGGTAGAAAACGGAAGAAATATTTACCGGAACATTAAAAACTCCATCCAGTTTTTGCTTTCGGGAAACTTTGGCGCGATTCTCGCTGTGCTCTACGCTTCTATCGCAGGTCTTCCGGTTCCGTTCGCACCTGTGCATTTGTTGTTTATTAACTTGTTGACAGACAGCCTTCCGGCAATAGCACTCGGACTTGAACCTCACTCTAAAGAAGTGATGGAAGAAAAACCAAGACCGATGAACGAGTCGATCCTTACAAAAGATTTTATGCTGAAAATCGGAACAGAAGGACTGTCAATCGGAATCACAACAATGATCGCATTTTTGATCGGATATAAAGGCGGTAATGCATTGCTTGGAAGTACAATGGCATTTGCGACACTGTGCTCTGCAAGATTGTTCCATGGATTTAACTGCAAATCAGACAGACCTGTTGTATTTACAAGCAAGCTTTTAAATAATATTTATTTGATAGGTGCATTTGTTGTAGGTCTGGCATTAGTGACAATGGTTGTTATGATTCCGGGACTTCACAGTATTTTTAAAGTACAGACGTTGAATTTGACGCAGCTTTTGATCGTATACGGCCTTGCGGCAGTGAATATTCCGATCATCCAGATTTTGAAAGCAATCCGTCTGGCGCTGAAGAAAAAAGAAAAATAAAGCTCTCTTTAAAAGATTGGTTTAACAGAAGAGAAGCAGAGGGATACAGAAAGGAGGACTTTTATGAAACAAGTACAAAAACCAAGAAAGCCATTGATCGTATATTATCTGATAGCGATTGCGGTGCTGATCCTTTTTAACTCCTTTGTATTCCCTGCCATTGTAGGGGGAAATGTTGAGGAAGTTGATTACGGCACGTTCCTTACGATGGTAGAAAACAAAGAAGTATCGAAAGTACAGCTCGAAGGCGAAAGCATTTATTTTACAGATAAAAGTGAAGATTCCAGACAGTATGAAACTACGAGGTTTGATGACCCGGATCTTGTAAACCGTTTGGAAAAAGCAGGATGTAAGTTCGGAAGAGTTGCGGATCGACAGATGAGTCCGTTTTTAAGTATGCTCTTATCAATCGTGATTCCGATGATCATTTTCATTCTCCTCGGACAGTTTTTGTCACGTCAACTCATGAAAAAGATGGGCGGAGCGGCAGGCGGAAACCAGTTTATGCAGTTTGGAAAGAGCAATGCAAAAGTATATGTGCAGTCTACGACGGGTATTACGTTTAACGATGTGGCAGGTGAAGATGAAGCAAAAGAACTTTTGACAGAGATTGTTGATTTCCTTCATAATCCTCAGAAATATCAGGAAATCGGCGCCGTATGTCCGAAAGGCGCCCTCCTTGTGGGGCCTCCGGGAACAGGAAAGACGCTTCTTGCAAAAGCCGTTGCAGGGGAAGCGGGAGTTCCGTTTTTCTCTATTTCGGGTTCGGAATTTGTAGAAATGTTTGTCGGCATGGGAGCTTCAAAAGTGCGTGATCTGTTTAAACAGGCAAATGAGAAAGCCCCTTGTATTGTATTTATCGATGAGATCGATACGATCGGCAAGAAACGTGACAGCCACGGAATGGCAGGAAATGATGAACGGGAGCAAACATTGAATCAGCTCCTTACAGAAATGGACGGTTTTGATGCGTCGAAAGGTGTTGTAATACTTGCGGCAACAAACCGACCGGACACATTGGATCCGGCGCTTTTGCGCCCGGGACGTTTTGACCGGAGAATCCCTGTAGAACTTCCCGATCTTAAAGGGCGTGAAGAAATACTGAAAGTGCATGCACGAAAAATAAAACTCGGGGATAATGTGGATTTTAATGCGATTGCAAGAGCAGCTTCGGGAGCATCAGGAGCGGAGTTGGCAAATATGGTGAATGAGGCGGCTCTTCGGGCTGTCCGTGAAAACAGAAAATTTGTTGTGCAGTCGGATCTAGAGGAAAGTATTGAAGTTGTGATCGCGGGATACCAAAAGAAAAACCGTGTTCTTTCGACGAAAGAGAAACTGATCGTCGCATATCATGAGATCGGTCATGCTTTGGTGGCGGCATTACAGACACATTCGGCTCCGGTGACAAAAATTACGATCATTCCCAGAACTTCGGGTGCGCTCGGATATACGATGCAGGTAGAAGAAGGGGAACGTAATCTGATGACTGAAGAAGAACTTAAAAATAAAATTGCGACATTGACAGGAGGAAGATGCGCGGAGGAGCTTGTATTCGGCTCAGTGACAACAGGAGCGTCAAATGATATTGAACAGGCGACGAAGCTTTCCAGGGCAATGATCACCAGATATGGTATGAGCAGCCGATTTGGAATGGTTGCTCTTGAGACGCAGTCAAATCCGTACCTCGGAGGCGACAGCAGTTTAAGTTGTTCTCCTGAGACAGCGGCAACTATTGACGATATGGTTGTAGATATGGTAAAACAGTCTTATGAGAAGGCGCGAAAGCTGTTGAAAGATAATCAGGGGAAATTGCATGAACTTGCCAAATATTTGTATGAGAAAGAAACAATCACAGGGGACGAATTTATGCGGATCTTGTCACAGAAAGAACTTTCTTCAGATGGAGAGACTGCATCAGGCGCAGAGTTTGCGGCAGATGGCAGACAGATTTTAGAGGAAGAAAAAGCATCAGACAAAGAAGTGCATATTTCTGAGGAATAAAGATTATCTGTTAAAATTAAAAAATTGCAGGCGATAGCGTCGCTGTACAGAAAGAACCGTTTACGGTCTGTACATCGACGCTACCCTTGTACAACGGTATGAATAGAAAATAAAAAAGAACAGCAATAAGAAGTTAGACACAAAAGAAGAGACAGAGGTGAAAAGCTGTATGGCAAGAAGAAAAAAATTGCAGGTAGAAGAAAAAAAGGAACGACGGCTCCCGACAACAAGATATAATCCCGAATATAAAAAGGGACTGACAAGTCAGCAAGTTCAGGAACACCGGCTGCACGGTTGGACGAACAAGGCGGTTGAACCTCCGTCAAAGACGACGAAAGAGATTGTTCATGAAAATGTATTTACTTATTTCAACTTAATCTTTGTCGTGCTTGCAGTATTGCTCTGTCTTGTGGGATCTTTCAGAGATTTGACATTTCTTCCGGTTATTATTGCAAATACATTGATTGGAATTATTCAGGAGATTAGAGCAAAACAAGTACTGGATAAGCTGACTATGTTGAATGCGCCCCGCGCCTCTGTTGTCCGAGACGGAAAAAGAACGGTGATCAATGCCGAAGATCTTGTCGTAGATGATATCGTAATTTTTAAAGCCGGCGATCAGGTGTGTGCCGATGCGGAAGTATCTGCCGGAGAAGTTCAGGTGAATGAATCGCTTTTGACAGGTGAAGCCGATGAGATTACAAAACGTAAAGGCGATAAACTGATGTCAGGCAGCTTTATTGTTTCCGGACAATGTCACGCGCGGCTTGATAAAGTAGGAGAGGATTCATATATATCGAAATTGACATTGCAGGCAAAAGCGATGCAGTCAAAAGAACAGTCGGAAATGATTCGTTCGCTTGATAAGCTTGTTAAATGTGTAGGAGTAGCTATTATCCCGATCGGAATCGTTCTTTTTTCACAGGCATTTTTCATTCAACATGATGGATTTAGAGAAAGCGTGACATCTATGATCGCGGCGGTGATCGGAATGATTCCGGAAGGATTGTATCTTCTTGCAAGTGTGGCGCTTGCGGTGAGTTCAATTCGTCTTGCACAGAAAAAAGTGCTTTTGCATGATATGAAATGTATTGAAACGCTTGCCCGTGTAGACGTGCTTTGTGTGGATAAGACAGGAACGATTACGGAAAATACAATGAAAGTCCAAAAGCTGATCAAGACGGATGAGTACGATGAAAAAGAAAAGGGCGGGTTATCTTTGCTTGTCGGAGATTTTGCGGCAGCTATGACAAATGATAATATTACGATGGCTGCCCTAAAAGAATATTTTACAAAAGCATCAGGAAAGAAGGTTTTGTCAAAAACAGGATTTTCTTCCGCAACAAAATACAGCAGCGTTACATTTGAAGACGGAGCTTATGTGCTCGGAGCGCCGGAATTTGTTTTAAAAGAAAAGTATGACGATTATGCGGAAGAGATCACAGAATATGCATCTACAGGATCCAGAGTTCTTGCTTTTGGAATTTATGACGGAGAGGTTGACGGAAAACCTCTGACACATGGCATTCTTCCGTTTGGCTTTGTTTTACTTGCCAATCCTATACGAGAAGCTGCAAAAGAGACGTTTGAGTATTTCGCAGAACAAGGCGTAGAAGTAAAGGTTATCTCAGGGGATAATCCGGTTACTGTTTCCAATGTTGCAAAGCAGGCCGGAATTAAAAATGCAGACAGATATGTAGATGCGTCAGAGTTTGAAGATGAACAGTCCATGAGGAAAGCGCTTCTGAATAATACGGTTTTCGGTCGGGTTACGCCGAGTCAGAAACGGAAGTTTGTCCGTATTTTAAAAGAGGCAGGACATACGGTAGCAATGACGGGAGACGGGGTTAATGATGTGCTTGCCTTGAAAGATGCCGACTGCAGTATTGCCATGGCATCGGGAAGCGACGCTGCGGCACAGGCATCTCAGCTTGTTTTGCTGGAGTCAGATTTTTCATGTATGCCGGAAGTTGTGTTGGAAGGAAGGCGGGTTGTAAATAATATTCAGAGATCGGCAAGTTTATTTCTTGTGAAGAATATTTTCTCATTTTTGCTAAGCGTTGCGTCTGTCGTGTTTATGTTTACTTATCCGTTGGAGCCGTCTCAAGTATCATTGATCAGTATGTTTACAATCGGTGTTCCTGCATTCTTCCTTGCTCTGGAACCGAATAAAAATATGATCAAAGGACATTTCCTTACAAATGTGCTATTAAAAGCGCTTCCTGCTGCGTTGACAGATGCTCTTGCAGTTGCGGCTCTTGTCATATTTGGAAGAACATTTGACGTAAGCTCTACGGATATATCAACGGCGGCAACGATGCTTTTGGCGATCGTAGGATTTATGATCTTATATAAGATCAGCGCGCCGATGAATAAAATACGGTTTAGTATTGTAAGCGGATGTATTGCAGGATTATTGTTCTGCAGCATCTTCCTAAAAGATCTGTTCGCTATTACAAGTATGACAAAAGAATGTATTATGCTCTTTGTAGTATTTGCGATTGCTACAGAACCGGTGCTTCGTTATTTGACAACACTTGTCGAAAAAGTGAAATATTACTATCTGAAGCTGCGAGGCAAAAATCTGTCTTCAGATGATACATAATATTTTCAAGAATAAGAAAGATACGGAAAATGAATGGATATTAGGAGCAAAGCAGCTTAAAAATGAATGATGCCGATTAAGGAGGAATAGAAATATACAACCGGAAAATAGAATAGAGATAGAGTAAGAGATATAGTAAAAAATATAGTAAAAAGTATAAGCAGAAAAACAAAGAGAGATGAAATGAAAAGGAGAAGGGGAAATGGCAGAAAAATTGAAAGTATTGATTTTGAACGGAAGTCCTAGAACAGAGGGCAACACGACGATCGCGATCCACGAGATGGAACATGTTTTTGAAGAAAACGGCGTGGAATATGAGACGATCCAAGTTGGGAAAATGGATATCAGAGGATGTGCGGCATGCGGAACATGTTATAAAAACGGAAAGTGTATGTTTGATGATATCGTGAATGAGCTTGCACCGAAATTCGAGGCTGCAGACGGTATGGTTATTGCAAGTCCTGTCTTTTATGCATCTGCAAATGCGACGCTGATCGCCTGTCTTGACCGGTTATTTTACAGTACTAAATTCGATAAGACGATGAAAGTCGGAGCAAGTGTCGTATGTGCAAGAAGAGGCGGATGTTCTGCAACATTTGATGAGTTAAATAAATATTTTACAATTTCAGATATGCCGATCGCATCGGGACAATACTGGAACTGTATTCATGGAAGAAAGGTCGGAGAGGCGGCGCTTGATGAAGAAGGGAAACAGACAATGCGCGGTGTTGCGAGAAATATGGTCTTTCTAATGAAGAGTATCGCGCTTGGAAAGGAAGCGTTCGGTCTTCCTGAAAAAGAGAAAAAGGTTTATACGAGTTTTATTAATCCGTGAGTTTTCAAGACTTGGATCAATACAAAAAGTGTTGCGAATCTTTAATTCAGAGAAACAGGTTACAGAGAAACTGCTGTCAAAATGACGGCAGTTTCTTTTTGTATCAAGAAAACCACGCGATAGTCGCGTGGTTCCGTGAAAGCTTTAGCGGTGTATTCAGAA
>OCAV01002349.1_pt1 | contig 10198 bp, 8 predicted proteins | sample 1538331 | NCBI WGS metagenome assembly OCAV01 (sample SAMEA2580297, study PRJEB22360) | human gut metagenome | biome: human gut; feature: human-associated habitat; material: faeces | place: Denmark | collected 2008/2010
AGTGGTACTACTTCGAAGGTTCCGGAGCCATGCGCTCCGGCGGCTGGATGAAGCAGGGTGGCACGTGGTACTACCTGAACGGATCGGGAGCCATGCACACCGGTTGGCTCGATTTGGACGGTAAGCGCTACTATCTTGGGGAGTCGGGAGCGATGGTCACGGGAAAGGCCACTATAGAAGGCGAGACCTACCGCTTCGATTCGTCGGGTGCGCTGCTGCCGTCCGACTCCATCATGGGCCCTTCGCTTGCGACGGTGGAGCAGATGGTGACGCTCTTCAACGCGCAGGGCGTTCCTTATCCTGTTGATAAGTACGCGTCGCGAGGGGCTGCCACCATCAAGGACTTTTGCCAGGTGCTGCTGGATCAGGCTCGATCCGAGGATGTCCGCGCCGAGGTGCTGTTCGCTCAGGCCATGGTGGAGACCGGATGGCTGCAGTTCGGCGGAGACGTGGACAGGAACGGCAAAGTGCAGTGCAATTTCGGAGGTCTGGGCGCAACGGGCAACGGCGTTGCTGGTGAAGAGTTCCCAGATGTGAAAACGGGCCTTCTGGCGCAAGCTCAGCACTTGAAAGGCTATGCTTCAACGGCACCGCTCAATCAGTCTTGTGTCGACACGCGATTCGGTCTTCTTGCCGGCAAGCGTGGCTCGGCACCCACGGTCGACAAGCTTTCCGGTACCTGGGCGGCTGACAAGACCTATGGCACGAAAGTCATGAACGTTGTAGACAAGCTTTTGGGTTATTGATTCGGCGGCGACGGGCATCTCCTGCAAAATTCGGCGCGCTCTCCGAGAACGGGGAGCGCGTTTTCTATGTGTTCATATTTTGTAGTAGAAAATTGTAAATGAACATACCGTTCAGATTCTTTAAAATGCAATAAAAAATGAACTTCGACGCACGATCGAGATCGTCTGAATCTGCCATGAAAGGATGCTCCGTTTTGATCACGAAGAACGAATTCGCGGTGCTCGCTGCGCTCGAACGCGAACCGGGGACGAGCCAGCGGGCGATCGCCGCTCGTAAGGCCATGTCGTTGGGTTCGGTGAACGCGGCCTACAAAGCGCTGGTCGACAAAGGGCTTGTCGTCGACGGCGCACTGTCCGACGCCGGGTTCGAGGCGCTCGCTCCTTTTAAGGTGGACAACGCTATCATCTTGGCAGCTGGCCTGTCGTCGCGGTTCGCCCCTATTTCCTACGAGAAGCCCAAAGGTCTGCTGCATGTTCGTGGAGAGATTCTGATCGAGCGTCAGATCCGCCAGCTTCAGGAGTCCGGCATCGACGACATCACTGTGGTGGCAGGGTACAAGAAGGAGTACTTCTTCTACCTTGAAGAGAAGCACGGCGTGTCCATCGTCGTGAACGAGGAATACGCCACGCGGAACAACCATTCCTCTCTCATGGTGGTGCGCGAGCGTCTGGGCAACACGTTCATATGCTCTTCCGACAACTACTTCGTCGAGAACCCCTTCGAGCCGTACGTGTGGAAGGCCTATTACGCTGCCCAATACCAAGAGGGCCCTACGAACGAATGGTGCATGCGTTTGGGTTCGGGCAACCGCATCGTTTCGGTCGATATCGGTGGCAGCGACTCTCTTATCATGCTCGGCCATGTTTACTTCGATAAAAACTTTTCTCGTGCCTTTTCCCGAATACTCGAGGAGGAGTACGATCTGCCGACGACGGCCGATAAGCTGTGGGAAGAGCTGTACGTCGACCATATCGCGGAGTTGGACATGGTTGCGCGCGAGTACCCCGTCGGAACGGTATTCGAGTTCGACACACTCGACGAGCTGCGCGAATTCGATCCGCGTTTCCTGGAAAACGTCGATTCCGAGGCTTTCGACAATATCGTTGCAGCGCTCGGGTGCGACAAAGACGATATTCGCGACGTGTATCCGCTGAAGCAGGGCCTCACCAATCTATCGTGCCATATCCGTGTGGGCGACTCCGAATACGTGTATCGCCATCCCGGCATCGGGACGGAGGGCATCATCGATCGCCGAGCCGAGGTGGTGGCTCAAGGCGTGGCGCGCGATCTGGGGCTTGATCGTACGTTCATCACCGAGGATCCCGAAAAAGGCTGGAAGCTGTCGCGCTTTATCCCCGATTGCCGCCAGCTCGATCCGCATGACCCTGAGCAGGTCAAGCGTGCAATGGAAATGGCTCGTCGCCTGCACGAATCCGGTGCGAAGGTGGAGCGCTCGTTCGATTTCTTCACCGAGGGCAAGCGTTACGAGCGTCTGCTGGAGCGCAAGTCCGGCCGCATTGAAGTGCCGGGTTATGCTGAGATGGCTGCACGGGCCGAGGAACTCAAGCGCTTCGTGGATGCAGACGATGCGCGCATCTGCCTGACCCATAACGACTTCTTCATGCTGAACTTCCTTATCGACGACCAGGACGACATGTCGCTCATCGATTGGGAGTATTCCGGCATGTCCGACTACGCAAGCGATTTCGGCACGTTCACGGTGTGCTGCCAGCTGAGCGAAGAGGAGGCATCGCGTGCCCTTGCGTATTATTTCGGGCGCGAGCCGTCTGCGGCGGAGCGCCGTCACAACTTCGCCTTCGTGGCGCTTGCGGGATGGTGCTGGTACGTGTGGTCGCTGCTCAAAGAGGCAGAAGGGGACATGGTTGGCGAGTGGCTGTACGTCTATTACCGTTACGCGAAGGATTATCTGGACAAGGTGCTGGACTGGTACCGTCAGGGAAGCGACTAAGGGGAGCGCCATGAAGGGTTTTGGAAGAATGAAGTTCGGTCTGACGAGCGGCTTGCTCTGGGGTCTTGACACGGTCGTCCTCGGAATCGGATTGTCGATGAGCCCTTTCATCGGCACTGCCGAGGCGATTGCGTTTGCAGCTATCGCGAGCGCCGCTTTGCATGACATCTTCTGCGCGATCTGGCTGTTGATCTACATGGGCGTGCGGGGTCGTCTGGGCGACACGTTAGCGGCGCTTAAAACGCGCAGCGGCAAGGCGGTCATTCTGGGGGCGCTTTTGGGCGGGCCTATCGGCATGACCGGCTACGTGATAGCCATCAACAATATCGGTGCCGGCTATACTGCCATCATCTCGTCGTTCTATCCTGCAGTTGGCGCCTTCCTCGCCTTCGTGTTCCTGAAGGAACGCATGGCGCCTAAGCAGTTCGTCGCATTGCTGGCGGCCCTTGCCGGTATCATCGTCATGGGCTATGTGTCTTCCGGCGAATCGGAGCTGGGCAATCCGATCCTCGGTTTGTTCGGTGCGCTGTTGTGCGTTTTGGGATGGGGGTCCGAAGCCGTCATCTGCGCTTGGGGTATGCGCGACGATGCCGTCGACAACGAGACGGCGCTTCAGATCCGCGAGACCACGTCGGCGCTCGTGTACGCGATCGCCGTATTGCCGCTATTCGGTGCCTGGGGTTTCACGGCCGCAGTTGTTCCCAGTCTCGCGACGGGCGTGGTAGGGCTGGCTGCTTTGGCTGGAACCGTGTCGTACCTGTTCTACTACAAGAGCATCTCGTCGCCTATCGGGGCGGCGAAGTCCATGGCTCTCAATATCAGCTATTCGGCCTGGGCCGTCCTGTTCGCGCTCGTGTTGCAGGGAACGATGCCGACGCCGATATCGATCGTCTGCTGCGTGGTCATCTTGGCGGGCACTGTATTGGCCGCAAGCGACTGGAACGAGCTGTTCGGCCGTGAGAAGGCGAAAGCGTAGGCGCCTCTGCCTCGATGCCTGCTAGCGCATCGAGGTCGAAAGTCCCTACTCTTCCAGGTTCGTCAGCGCTTCCAGCACGGCAACGTGGCTTTCGCGCAGGCCGGGCATGAGGGTGCGTGCGCTGTCGATATCGTTGGCGCGCAGTGCATCGGTGACTCGCGCGGCCAGGTCGTAAAGGCGCACGAACGACAAGTTGCCGGCGACGCCTTTGAGCGAATGGGCTTCGCGCTCGGCTGCGGCTGGCCATCGCGGCTTCGAGCGCATCGACATGCGGGTCGTCCAGGTACTTCACGGCGATGCGGGCGAACAGGGACTCGTTGCCGCAGAATCGCTCCATCGCTTCGGCGTAATCGATGCCGTACCGTGCAAGCATTGCCGTCTGATCGTTCGTCATGGTCTCACTCTCCTGCGTGCTTTTTGTCGAGCGCCCCCATTGCGTGGCGCACGACCATGATAGAGGGTGAGGGACGTGCGCGTCGGGTCGGCAGGGGTCACGTTAGCCGAACGTTACTTCTCCGACCCGTCTTCCACGAACACGCCCTCCTGGTTGAATACGGCCGAGAACGTCTTGAAGAACACTTTAACGTCGAGCGGGAAGGACACGTTGCGCACGTAGTGCACGTCGAGCGCCAGACGGTCGTGCCAGGGCAGCGAGTTGCGTCCGTACACGGCGGCGTACCCGGTGATGCCGGGCTTCACGGTGAGTTTGAGGCCTTCCTCTCCCTCATAAAGCTCCGTTTCGCGGCGCAAGTCGGGGCGGGGCCCTACGACGCTCATGTCGCCTTTCAGTACGTTGAGGAACTGCGGCATCTCGTCGAGCGACGTCTTGCGCATGAAGGCACCAACCCGCGTCATGCGCGGGTCGTCGGCGCCGTTGTAGGTGGAGCCGTCCTCCATGATGAGGTCGGGCGCGTTCACCCGCATCGAGCGCAGCTTGTACATCTTGAAATCGCGCCCGTCTTTTCCGACGCGCGGCGCGTTGTAGAAGACGGGGCCCTTGTCCTCGAAGTGGATGAACGGTGCCAGCACCGCGATGATCAGCAGCACGAAGGGCAGCGCCACCAGCCCTACGACGATGTCGCACACGCGTTTTCCGAAACTCACGTACATCAGCGGACGCCTTCCGCCTCGAGTCCGTCCAGGGCGCGCTTGAACGATCCCGCCACGTAGTCCACGTCCTCGTCGGAGAGCAACGTGTGCAGCGGCAGCGTCACCTCGTTCTCGAACTGCGCAAGCGCGTTCGGGAAGTCGGCGATGGCGAAGCCGAGGTCGCGGTACGCGGTGAGAAGGGGCAGCGGCTTGTAGTGCACGTTCGTCGCCACGCCGTCGTTGGCCATCCGCTCGATGAGCGCGTTGCGGAACGCCGACGATTTGCCCGTGAGGCGCACGAGCATGAGATGCCCGCTCGACTCGAAGTCTTCGCCGTAATGCCTCAGCAGCTCGACATCGCATTCGCCCAGGTTGCGCTCGTAGCGCTCGACGATGGCGCGCCGACGGGCGAGCGAGGCGGGGTAGCGGCGCAGCTGCGCGAGGCCGAGGGCCGCCTGAATGTCGGTCATGTTGCACTTCCACCCGGGGAAGGCGATGTCGTACTCCCAGGCGCCCGCGCGGTTCTTCGCCAGCGCGTCCTTCGTCTGGCCGTGCAGCGACTGCAACATGAACCGGCGGTACAGCTCGTCGGAATCGAACGCGCCCGCGCGCCATGCAAGCGCGCCTCCTTCGGCCGTCGTCAGGTTTTTCACGGCGTGAAACGAGAAGGCGGTGAAGTCGGCCACCGACCCGGAGGGACGTCCCTGATATGTCGCGCCGAACGAGTGGGCGGCGTCGGCTAAGACGATGACGCGATCGAACGCGCTCTGCAGCTCCGTCGCGGGCTTCCAGCGGTCGCTCGCCGAATCGAGTGCGGCGAACAGACGGTCGTAGTCGACCATGCGTCCTGCGATGTCCACGGGGATGACGGCGCGCGTGCGCTCGGTGACGAGATCGGGCAGGGCGTCGTAATCCATCTCGTAGGAGCCGGGCGCCACGTCGCAGAGCACCGGAGTCGCACCCACATGGCAGATGACCGAGCAAGAGGCCGTGTACGTGTAGGCGCTCGTGATCACCTCGTCGCCCGGGCCGATGCCGAAAGCGCGCAGGGCGCATTCGAGCGCTGCGGTGGCCGACGCGAACGTGGCCGAGCGCTCGGCCTGTGCGAAGAGGGCGATCTCGCGCTCGAACTCCTTCGTCTTCGGGCCGGTGGTTATCCAGCCGCTTCTCAGCGCGTCGGCCACCTCGTCGAGCTCCGCCTGCGTGATGTCGGGCGGTGAGAACGAAATGCGTTTCTGCTCAGTCACGATTGCTCCTTGGTACCCTGTAAACGGCGTGCGACCTGCGTGATCGCACGCAATCGGCGTATGCAAGCTCCCTATTTTGACGCGCTCCGCCCGCTTTGGCGAGTCGTTCGACAGAAATCACAGCAACGTGCGCAGCAAATCCACGATCTCGCGGTACGCGCGGGGTTGGTCGAACTCCTTTTCGGCGACGGCACGCGCCTTCGAGCCCATGATCTTGCGCAGCGACGCGTGACCTGCGAGCTTCGCGTTGGCGTCGGCCAGCGCCTGCGCGTCTTCCGCTTCGACGTTCGCTCCGAAGCCGTCGGCGGTCACCTTCGCGCGGAACTCGGGGCTCGAGCCTGTGTTGATCATGGGATTCCCGCTGGCCAGGTAGTCGCCGATTTTCGTGACGATGCTCTGCGCCGCCGATTTGACGAGCGAGTTCACCGTGATGTCCGATGCGCACAAGTACGCCGCCATCAGCTCGTAGGCCGTGTAGCCCAGAAAATCCACGGGGGCGTTCAGCTGCACGGCCAGCGCTTCGAGCTTCTCGCGATCGGGACCATCGCCCAGCACCTTCACGCGCACGGGGGGTAGCGCAGGCGGCAGTTCGTCGTCCTTCGATGCGGCGCGCACGAGGCGCCCGCGCTCGAGCAGCGCGGCGGCTTCGACGAGGGTCGCCACGTCATAGCTGGCGCCGAGCGTTCCGGCGTAGACGACCCACAGCTCGCCTTCCGGTTTGCGTACTGCGGGCGCGTTGATTCGGGCGCCCTCGTCGAACGCCGCCAAGTCGTTGCCCACGTACACGGTTGCCTTCGGGTAGGGCTTCGCGCGATCCTTCGCCGGACGCGCTGCGTATTCGTCAGAGGTTCCGACGGCAGCTGACAGCAGCTGATAGACGCGCTTAGCATCGCGCGAGAAGGGGTAGAAGGCCACGTCGCTGACCACGGGCACGTCCACCACCATGCGCATGGCCTCGGGCCATAGGTCGTTGATGTCGGCGACGAAGGGGATGCCCTGCTTGTCGGCCTCTTCGGCGCATACGCGCGCGACGTCGTTCGGCGGAATCTCCGCGTAGACGAGGTCGTAGGTGCCCGCCGTGCGCTCGAAATGCTCGCGCAAATTCTTCGCCGCCACGCGATGGCTGCGAATGCGCGTGAGATCGAGGTTCTTCGTGTAGCCGGGCTCGTCGATGAACACTACGTTGTAGGGAAGGTTTCGGTAGCATGCTTTCGACGTGTCGCGATGCGCCTTGTCCCAATGCTGGAACGATGACGTGATGAGGTCGACTTCGAAGCCCTCGCGCGCGAGCAGCTCCGACAGGAAGCGAAAGCGCGTGTAGCCGCGCGTCTCGTCGCCCAGCTTCACTCCCATCGTGACGACGGCGAGGCGCTTGGGCTTGCGGGTTTGGTATCGATTGATTTCCATAGCAAGCCAGTATACCAACTTATAGAGCCTTCATGCCCGACGGCCCGCGCGAAAACAGGCGCGAGCCGTCGGGACCGCGACAGCTTCCTTCCGTTGCTACCCTTCCTCGTCCTTCTTCGCCACGAGGACGGGGATCTCGGCGGAGCGCAGGACGCCGTAGCTGACGCTGCCCAGCATGCCGCGCAGCACGCCGAGGCCGCGCGAGCCCATGACGATGAGGTCGCAGCCGTGCTCCTTCGCGAAGTCGTTGATGCCGTCGACGGGCGACGGCGCGTTGACGGCGGCGATGTCCACGTCGTTGAGCATGCCGTCGAGCAGCCCTCCGATGGCCTGCTTCATGTCGTCCTTCTCGCGGTCGAGCGCCGCCTCGACGAGCTTCTTGTACAGGTCGGGCTGGATGACCAGCGGCGGCGCGCTCTCGTACGGGTTCGCGTCGAGACCTAGCGCAGGCGGGATGTCGGAGACGAACACGACCCCGATGACGTGCAGCTTGATGGCGGGATCCTCCTCCGCCAGGCCCTTGGCCAGGGTCAATGCATGCAATGCGTGGTCGGATTTGTCGAACGGCACGAGGATGTTGGTGAACTTCATGGTATACCTCCTGATCGTCGCTGATCGGATGGATAAAGTATAGCACGCGGCGCGCAGCGCGGCGAAGCGGCAAGGTTCTGGCGACGGACCGTCACCATCGTCCCTCTCGCGAAACGCAACCGAAACACCGGCGAGTATAATGGTGGTTCGAGAGAGAAAGGATCGTCCGATGACCGTGACCCCCGAGCAAGACTTCGTCCTGAAAACCATCAAGAGCCGCGACGTCCATTTCGTGCGCTTCTGGTTCACCGACGTGCTGGGGCGCATGAAGTCGTTCGCGGTCATCCCGAGCGAGCTGGAGGACGCCTTCGCCGACGGCATGGGCTTCGACGGCAGCTGCATCGAGGGCTTCTGCCGCACGCAGGAGTCCGACATGCTGGCGTTCCCCGATGCCTCCACGTTCCAGGTGCTGCCCTGGCGGCCGGAGTCCAACGCGGTGGCGCGCATGTTCTGCGGCCTGCGCACGCCCGACGGCACGCCGTTCGAGGGCGACCCGCGTCAGGTGCTGGCCCGCACGGTGGAGAAGGCGCAGGAGATGGGGTATGCGTTCAACGTCGGCCCCGAGCTGGAGTTCTACTACTTCAAGGACGCTGAGGGCACCGAGGTGCTCGACCGCGGCGGCTACTTCGACCTGACCAGCCTCGACTACGCTTCCGACCTGCGGCGCGACACCGTGCTCACGCTGGAGAAGATGGGCATCCCCGTGGAATACTCGCATCATGAGAACGGCCCGTCGCAGCATGAGATCGACCTGCGCTTCACCGACGCGCTGTCCATGGCCGACGCGGTGATGACGTACAAGCTGGTCGTCAAGGAGATCGCCATGAAGCACGGTGTGTACGCGTCGTTCATGCCCAAACCCATGGCGGGCGAGCCGGGCAGCGGCATGCACGTGCACCAGAGCCTTTACGACCTCGACGGCAACAACGCCTTCTACGATCCGGACGATCCCCAGGGCTACCGTCTGTCGAAAGTGGCCAAACGCTACCTGGCGGGCCTGCTCAAGTACGCGCCCGAGTTCTGCGCCATCACGAACCAGCACGTGAACTCGTACAAGCGCCTCATCGCCGGCGGCGAGGCGCCTATCTACCTGTCGTGGGCTCGCTCGAACCGCTCCACGCTCGTGCGCGTGCCGGGCTACCGACCTGCGAGCGAGGGCGCGTGCCGCCTCGAGCTGCGCAGCCCCGACCCCAGCGCGAACCCCTACCTTGCCTTCGCCGTCATGCTGGCGGCGGGCCTCGCGGGCATCGAAGAGGAGCTGGAGCTGCAGGAGCCCAACGAGGACCAGGATCTGTTCATGCTGTCGCGCCAGGATCTGCGCCAGCAGGGCATCGCCACGCTTCCCGAGAGCCTGGGCGAGGCGGTGGAGCTGTTCGCGGAATCCGAGCTGATGCGCGCCACGCTGGGCGATCACATCCATTCGTACCTTGTGGCCGCGAAACGCGCCGAGTGGAACGACTACCAGGGGTACGTGTCGCAATGGGAGCGCGACCGCTATCTCGCGGTGCTGTGACGTGCGAAAGGAGGGGGCATGCAGCGCAAGCAGGTGATATTCGTCGCCGACAGCCTCGACAACGCGCATAAGTTCCAGCAGGTGCTGTCGAGCCTGGACGTGGACGTGGCAGCGGGATCCTCCGCCCAGTTCAAGAAGCTGCTCGGGCGCCATCCCGCATGCGATCTCGTCGTATACGAGGCGCGTGGCGGCGCCTCGGAGGACGTGGCCGGCATCGAGGCGCTGCTGCTCGAGGACGGAACGGCATCGCTCCTGGTCATCGTGGGGGAGGGCCAGCTCGCGCGCTTTCGTCTGCCGGTGCAGGTGAAGAGCGACTTCGTGATGCGAAACGCCTCGCCCGAGGAGTGCGCGGCGCGCATCCGCCAGCTGCTGTGGCCCGGCAACGAGGCCGCCACGTCCGACTGCCTCGTCGTGGAGAACATGACGGTGAACCTGGCAACCTACCAGGTCACCGTGGCCGGCGAGCCGCTCGACCTCACCTACCTCGAGTACGCGCTGCTGGCCTTCCTCGTCACGCACCCCTCGCGCACGTACTCGCGCGACGCGCTGCTGCGCCGCGTGTGGGGCTTCGACTACTACGGCGGCTCGCGCACGGTGGACGTCCACGTCCGCCGTATCCGTGCGAAGCTGGGCCCCGAACTGGCTCAGCACCTGGAAAC
>OCAV01002353.1_pt1 | contig 10192 bp, 9 predicted proteins | sample 1538331 | NCBI WGS metagenome assembly OCAV01 (sample SAMEA2580297, study PRJEB22360) | human gut metagenome | biome: human gut; feature: human-associated habitat; material: faeces | place: Denmark | collected 2008/2010
TGACGTAACGCCCCTCCCCTAGAGCCCCCGCCAAAACCTGCCACACCTCCTTCTAAGGCAGCTACACGTGCCTCGAAAACGCCTTGCGTGGAGTTTGTCAAACGTCCGTAAATATTCCCTGCGTCACGTAGGCCGAAACGGTCTGCCGCATGTTGTGCGTTATGGAATACATAGGAAGTTGTTTGATAAATGGGTACCGCACGTGCGTCGGTTGCGGGATCCGGTTGTTCTTGTCCTACATGAAGTTGTAATGTCTCGAAATGTAACTTCTTTGTTGCCATAGTCATCTTGTTTATTTAGTTCTTATTCTGTTGGCAAATGTATGATGTGTGTGCTTTTTGGACAAGATTCGTTGAGAATATAGAAAATAATACTATTTTTAGGGCTATAAATAGAATACATCTTCGGCGAAGGACGCTGGGGAATCAATCCGATAGAATTTTTTTCTTATGAATGTTTCAGATAAGTTAGACAAGGTGGATCTGCAAATCCTCCGAACGTTACAAGATAATGCCCGGTTGACTACGAAAGAGTTGGCGGCAAGGGTCAGTCTCTCGTCAACCCCGGTGTTCGAGCGTTTAAAACGTCTTGAGAATAGTGGATATATAAAGAAGTATATAGCGGTACTAGATGCGGAGAAGCTGAATCAAGGCTTTGTTGTCTTTTGTAGCGTGAAATTGGTTCGGCTGAATAAGGATATAGCTTTTGAGTTTACCCGGATTATTCAAGAAATCCCCGAGGTAACGGAGTGCTATAATATTTCAGGCGATTATGATTACTTATTGAAGATACACGCTCCCAATATGAAATATTATCAAGAGTTTATTTTAAATGTGTTAGGAACGATCGATAGTTTGGGCTCGTTGAGAAGTACTTTTGTCATGGACGAGGTTAAACACGACTATGGGATCCATATTTAAGCAGTAGATATTCTATTTTTGTCTTTTGTTAGGGTTTCCTTCCAAATATTTGTATATATTTGTGGCTATACAGTATAAAAATGGGAGGTGTAAAACCATGGACGATACAAAGGACACAAAAGATATAAAAGAAACGGGCGAGGCTGCGTCCGTTCTCTCTGCGGACGAACAGATGATACAAGATGGGTTCAATGCGTTGTTGAACGATTATTTGAAGTCAAACCCCCGCCGTAAGGTCGAACGAATCACGAAAGCTTTTAATTTCGCCAATCAAGCGCACGCCGGAGTGAAACGGCGTTCCGGCGAACCTTATATAATGCATCCTATCGCCGTGGCTCGTATCGTATGCCGGGAGATGGGTTTGGGCTCTACCTCTATTTGCTCTGCGTTATTGCATGATGTCGTGGAAGATACCGAGTATACGGTGGAGGATATCCGGGATATGTTCGGAGACAAGATCGCCCAGATCGTGGATGGCTTGACGAAGATATCCGGTGGCATTTTTGGGGAACAGGCCTCGGCTCAAGCCGAGAACTTCCGTAAGTTGCTGCTGACTATGAGTGACGATATACGGGTGATTCTAATCAAGATCGCAGACCGTCTTCATAATATGAGGACTTTGGGTTCCATGCTTCCCGCCAAGCAATTTAAGATCGCGGGTGAGACTCTTTATCTGTATGCTCCTCTGGCGCATCGTCTGGGTCTCTTCTCGATCAAGACGGAACTGGAGGATTTGAGTTTTAAATATGAGCATCCGCAAGAATATGACTTCATCAGCGCTAAGTTGAAAGCGACAGAAGAGAGCCGTAATAAATTATTCGAACGTTTCGCCGCCCCTGTGGACGAGAAGCTGAAATCGATGGGACTTCAGTATGAGATGCGTGCCCGTGTGAAATCGGTCTATTCCATTTGGAATAAGATGGAAAGCAAGGGTGTCGCTTTCGAGGATATTTATGATATTTATGCGGTCCGCATTATTTTTGACCCGCTTCCCGGTGTGGACGAGAAAAACCAATGTTGGGATATCTACTCGGCTATTACGGATATTTACCGGATTCGTCCCGACCGTATCCGTGATTGGGTGAGCCGTCCGAAAGCGAACGGTTATCAAGCGCTTCATCTGACCGTTATGGGACCGGATGGACAATGGGTAGAGATCCAGATCCGTAGCCGCCGTATGGATGATATCGCAGAGAAAGGCTTCGCTGCCCATTGGAAATACAAGGAATCCAACGTGGAGGAGGATACGGAATTGGATAAATGGATACAAACCATTACCGAGATATTGGAGAGTCCGGACCCGAATGCGCTGGATTTCTTGGATACGATCAAACTGAACTTATTTACTTCCGAGATATTTGTTTTCACTCCGAAAGGAGATATAAAGACATTGCCCCAAGGGGCTACCGCCTTGGATTTCGCTTATGCGCTTCACTCCGATATCGGTAATAAATGTATTGGCGCTAAGGTAAACCATCGTTTGGTGCCATTGAGTCATCCGCTGTCCAGTGGAGATCAGGTGGAGGTCTTGACTTCCCGCTCTCAGGAGCCGCAACCGGAGTGGTTGAATTTCGTGACTACCGCTAAGGCTCGTGCGAAGATCGATGCCGTATTAAAGCGTGTCCGTAAAGAGGTCGCTAAGTATGGAGAGATAAAAGTTCTTGATGCCTTCAAGCGTTCGGAGCTTGAGGCGAGTACATCCAATCTGGATAAATTAGGCATGTATTTTGGATTCTCGAAACGCGAGGAATTCTTTTATGCGGTAGAGAAGGGGGATGTGGTTTTGCCCGAGAATTTAAAGAAGCTGTTGAAGGAGAAGACGGATAATGTCTTGTTTAAGTATGTGAAACAGGCGTTGGGTGTCGCTTCCAAGAAGGTGAAACAACCCGAAGAGGAGGAAGCCAAGAAAGAGAAGCCTAAATATGATAAGAAAAAGCCTTATTTATTGAAAGAGGAGGCTTTTGAGCGTAATTATGTAATTGCCGAATGTTGTAAGCCGATTCCGGGAGATGACTCTTTAGGTTTTATCAATGATGATGGAAATGTAGTAGTTCATAAACGTTCCTGCCCGATCGCCATGCGCTTGAAAAGTAGCTTTGGCGAACGTATCTTGAATACGGTTTGGAGCAGCCATATGAACGCTTCTTTTGAGGCCACGCTAGAGGTGAAAGGTATAGACTCGATAGGCGTACTGAATACGATCACGAAAACGATTTCCGAGGATTTCAACGTGAACATCATGCGCTTGCTGATCGAGGCGAAAGACGGCGTGTTTGAAGGTAAGATAAAGATGAAAGTTCATGACGTAGAAGATATCCAGAAAATGTGCGTGACTTTGTCGAAGATACAGAATATTAAATCTGTCGGACGTGTAGCGGATTAAGTGTAGCGAAGTGCTTCGCTACACTTTTGTTTTATAAAAGCTTTATCAGCCGACAATCAAATAAGTTATATAAGCTATATAACAAGCGATCAATAGGATTCCCTCCGGCCTAGTGATGGTCCGTTTCTTGAAGAAAAGGCCAAAAATATAAAGCAATACGCATGAACCGATCATGACGCCCAAATCCAGATTGGTAATGCCTTGTATGTTCATCGGCGTGATTGTCGCGCTACAACCTAATACGAAGAATATATTGAAGAGGTTGGAACCGATAACATTTCCGATCGCCATCTCCGGGTTCTTCTTTAATGCGGCCACGACGGAAGTCGCTAACTCAGGAAGAGAGGTTCCTCCGGCCACTAAAGTCAAACCGATAATAGATTCGCTAACACCCAGTCCACGGGCGATACCAGAAGCTCCATCCACGAAAAATTGTCCTCCGTAAATCAAACCAGCCAATCCACCAATGATGAATAAACTCGCTTTCCAAATGGGCATTATTTTAATCGTGCTCTCTCCATTTTCCTCTCTATTATGTGCGATCGCGAATGTATAGCCAAGGAAAATGGCGAAGAAGCATAATAGTAACATTCCATCGCTACTACTGATACTATTGTGCGATGCGCCGTTGATCAAAACGTCATTCGCACAAATAAATAATACGATTGAGGCAAGCACGCAAAGAGGGATCTCTTTGCTCAACGTACCTTTCGTGACGCTGATCGGTACGATAGCGGCCGTACAGCCGACAATCATCAAGGCGTTAAATATATTGCTTCCTACTACATTACCAATAGCGATATCCGAGCTTCCTTTCAAGGCGGATACGACACTGACCGTTAATTCCGGTGCGGAAGTCCCAAACGCCACAATAGTTAGCCCGATTACTAAGCTGGAAATATTGAAGCGTTTGGCTACCGAGGCGGCACCATCTGTCAAGGCGTTAGCCCCGACTAAAATTAGTAGTAAACCGCCAATTAGTAATACGATATCCATTAGTCTTTAGAATGGCAAATCATCGATTGGATTGGCCGGTCGCCTTGAAAGGGGGAGGGGGCGGGAGCGGTAGGAGCGGAAGCCGGAGCGAAATTATCCGGAGTTACTCCCATCGGAGCGGCTTGAGGAGCTGCCGCCATCGGACGGTCTACTTTCCATGCGTTGATACTGGTGAACCAGCGGCCTTGGTACTCACGGCTGTCAATGTCGAAAGAGACTGTCAATTCCTCGCCCGGCTGAATGGCCGCTTGAGCGATCTTATCCGCTCCGAATATCTGGAAGCATACTTTCTTGGGATATTGATCGTGTGTCTCTAATACGTACTCTTGTTTTTTCCATTCGTTTCCGGCTTTGCTGACACCGCCTACTTCCGGTAGGACTTGAATAATTTTTCCTGTAATTTCCATGTCTTGTATTTTATTTGCTTATGTTTTATTTAATTGGGGACGAAGGTACGGTTTTGTTCTGGTTTTATCAACAGAATAATCACACTTTCGGGGCAAAAGCATCGAATGCGTCTTTCATAGCTAACAGCTCTTCTTTGATCTGTTTCAGGCGGTTTACGATCTCTTCTTGCCGGATCGTCGTCTCTTTATTGTCCTTCAGTTTTTGCCGTGCGCCGGCCAAGGTCATCCCTCTCTCTTTAACCAGATGGTAGATGAGGCGTACCGCGTCGATATCCTCCTGCTTGTAAAAACGGGTACCTTTGCTCGTCTTCCTTGGATTGATGATATCGAACTCCTTCTCCCAAAAGCGAAGGGTGGACTCGTTCACGTCGAACATCTGCGCCACCTCGCTGATGGAAAAATAGAGTTTGAGATCTTTATTCTTTTTTAGACTCATACTGCTAATGAAGTTTAATCCATAACCTGACCATGATTCTCGGCAATCTGGATCATACGGTCGTATTCCTCAGGTGAGAGATCCATGTAATAGTATTTAGATGGGTTATCATACTTCCCTCGTACGATTACCTCATAATGCAAGTGAGGGCCGGTAGATTTCCCGGTATTTCCAACCTCGCCAATCACCTCTCCACGAGTAACCTTTTGTCCGACACGTTTCTTGAACTTACTCATATGACCGTATAAAGTCTGATAGCCGTAGCCATGATCGATAATCAAACAATTTCCGTATCCCTGTTTCCAAGCGGCGAAAGTGACAACGCCATTACCTGTCGCATAGATCTCCGTTCCCACTTTAGCCGAGAAATCCATTCCGGAATGGAAACGAGGTGTACGGTAAATCGGGTCGATACGTACGCCATAGCCGGAAGCGGTACGACGCAGATCCTTATTGGAAATCGGCTGGATCGCCGGGATACATTTACTTCTCTCTTCTTGGTTCTTTCCTAGAGAGATCAGTTCTTCCAAGGAATTGGATTGGATATATAATTGCTTACGTAGCATATCCATCTTTTGGGTCGTGGAGACAACAAGCTCCGGATTGGACAGGCTCATCAAATGCTCGTAACGGTTTGTCCCTCCAAACCCGGCTTTCCGAACGGACTCGGGTATAGACTCAGCTTGGAAGATAGCCCGGTACAGATTCTCGTCACGCTGTTGGATATCATCCAATACGTCTAACGCGTTATTTAAGCGAAGGGAAAGCACCTCGTATTGAGTTTGCAATAGGCGGTTCTCCTTACGTAACTGAGATTCCATCGGAGAGTCCACCAAATGCATCATGACGAAAAAAGTGGCTACGCCGAATGCTATTCCGGTGCTTAAATGGCGGAGAACGGTGAACAGCCGGTCTTTGCTAGATGGGTATACACGCTCATAATTGAGAGTGTTCGGATTGTATAAATAGTATGTTTTGCGACTTTTAAAGAGTTTCATCTACATTTTTTGTTATCTGAATGCACGCAAAAATAATAATTTGCAGTACTTTTGCAAATTGTTTTTCAGAATATTAACGAGAACTATATAAATAGATTATGTTGACAGCAAAAGAAATCCGTGAATCCTTCAAGCAATTCTTCGCTTCTAAGGAACACCAGATCGTGCCTTCCGCTCCAATGGTGGTAAAGGGTGACCCCACGTTGATGTTTACGAACGCGGGAATGAATCAGTTTAAAGATATTATCTTGGGCAACGTGCCCCGTAAGTATCCTCGTGTCGCGGACTCTCAGAAATGTCTTCGTGTTAGCGGTAAGCATAACGATTTAGAGGAGGTAGGACATGATACCTATCATCATACGATGTTTGAGATGCTCGGAAACTGGTCGTTCGGAGATTATTTTAAGAAAGAGGCGATCAACTGGGCTTGGGAATACTTGGTAGAGGTATTGAAGCTGAATCCGGAGCGTTTATATGCCACCGTATTCGAGGGAAGCCCCGCTGAAGGCTTAGATCGTGATAACGAAGCTGCTGGTTATTGGGAGCAATATTTACCGAAAGATCATATTCTGAACGGTAACAAACATGATAACTTCTGGGAAATGGGGGATACGGGTCCTTGCGGTCCCTGTTCCGAGATCCATATCGATCTTCGTTCGGACGAGGAGCGTGCGGCGGTCAGCGGCGCCGATATGGTAAATAAGGATCATCCGCAGGTAATCGAGATCTGGAATCTTGTATTTATGCAATTCAACCGTAAGGCCGATGGTTCTTTGGAACCGCTGCCGGCTAAGGTGATCGATACCGGTATGGGATTCGAGCGTCTGTGTATGGCATTGCAGGGTAAGACCTCAAATTATGATACGGACGTATTCCAACCGATTATCAAGGTAATCGCGGGAATGGCGGGTACGACTTACGGTACGGATAAACAGCAAGACATCGCCATGCGTGTGATCGCCGACCACATCCGTACGATCGCTTTCGCTATCACGGACGGACAGTTGCCTTCCAACGCTAAGGCCGGTTATGTAATCCGTCGTATCTTGCGGCGTGCTGTTCGTTACGGTTATACGTTCTTGGATCGCAAGGAAGCGTTTATGTATAAGCTTTTGCCCGTATTGATCGAGACGATGGGCGACGCTTATCCGGAATTGATCGCTCAGAAAACCTTGATTGAGAAGGTTATCAAGGAGGAGGAAGAATCTTTCCTTCGTACCTTGGAAACCGGTATCCGTTTGCTGGATAAGAAAATGGAGGAGACGAAGGCTGCGGGCAAGACGGTCTTGAATGGCGTAGATGCCTTTACATTATATGATACCTACGGATTCCCGTTGGACTTGACGGAATTGATTCTTCGTGAGAACGGCATGGAAGCCGATATCGAGGAGTTCAATAAGGCTATGCAGAAGCAGAAAGAGCGTGCCCGTAACGCCGCCGCTATCGAGACAGGCGACTGGATCACGCTGAAAGACGGTGAATGTAAGTTCGTGGGTTATGATTTGTTCGAATGCGAGGCAGAGATCTTGCGTTATCGCCAGATCAAACAAAAGAATAAAGTATTATACCAGATCGTTCTGGATCAAACCCCGTTCTATGCGGAAATGGGTGGACAGGTCGGTGATACGGGTTGGTTGATCGCCGACGACGAGAAGATCGACGTGATCGATACGAAACGTGAGAATAACTTGCCGGTTCATTTGGTAGCGAAACTCCCGAAAGATGTGACAGCTACTTTTACTGCGAAGATCAACGAGAAAAAGCGTATCCAGTGTGAGTGTAACCACTCTGCCACGCACCTTTTGCATGAGGCGTTGCGTGAGGTATTAGGTACGCACGTAGAGCAGAAAGGTTCGTATGTTTCGCCTGATTCTTTACGTTTCGACTTCTCTCATTTCCAGAAAGTGACGGACGAGGAAATCCGTAAGGTGGAAATATTGGTTGGAGAGAAGATCCGTGCGAACTTCCCGTTGGAAGAGCATCGCAATATGCCGATCGCCGAAGCAAAGGCGCTAGGGGCTATGGCTTTGTTCGGTGAGAAATATGGCGATGAGGTACGTGTCGTGAAATACGGAAGCTCCGTGGAGCTATGTGGTGGTACGCATATCCCGGCAACCGGTATGATCGGTTCTTTGCGCGTGATAGGAGAGAGCTCTATCGCCGCAGGAGTCCGTCGTATAGAGGCGGTTACGGCCGAGGGCGCCGAGCAATTCGTATATGCCCAGCAAGATCTGATCCGTGAGTTGCGTGCGTTGATGAACCATATGCCGAATTTGGCGCAAGCGATGAAAAAGTCTATCGAGGAGAACGCCGAGATGAAGAAACAGATCGAGGATTATATCCGTGAGAAGTCTATGCGTTTGAAAGAGGAGATCGTGGCGAAAGCTTCGGAGAGCAATGGTATTAAGGTTATGCAGTTCGTTGGTAAGGCAAATGCGGACGCTATGAAGAACGTGGCTTTCCAGATCAAGGCGGAGACAACCGATAGCTTTGTCTTTGTTGCCGGTATCATAGACGATAACAAATGCACGCTCATGCTTATGTTAAGCGATGATTTGGTGAAAGAGGGCTTGCATGCCGGTAAGATCGTAAAAGAGGCCGCTAAGCATATCCAAGGCGGTGGTGGTGGACAACCCCATTTCGCTACGGCCGGCGGTAAGAACATGGAGGGCCTTTCCATTGCGGTTGGCGCTGTGAAAGAGGCTGTTGGAGTACAGTAAAATCGGTTCGGAAGAAATTGACTTTTCTTTCGGACTTAATGATAGATTCCTTCGGATCGAATAAGAATTCCATCCGAAGGAATTTTTTTATGTCGTTTTGATAATCGGAATACATGTTTTACCTTTGTGGTCTAAGGTTTTAAATAAAAAAGATATGTCAGAGCAAAAAGTGGTTATTTGCAAGGACCTGAAATCGGAACTGCAAGATTTTCTCTCCTCTCTAAAATACGATAAGTTGTTCATCCTTATGGATACGAATACCAAAGAGAAATGTTTTCCCTTGGTAGAGGATATACCGGCCTTTCAAAAGGCGCCGATTCTCGTGATGGAAGCGGGTGATATGAATAAGGGTTTTGTCTCATTAGCCCAGATATGGACAGCTTTGTCGAATGAGGGGGCTTCCCGTAACTCCTTGCTGGTGAATTTGGGCGGCGGTATGATTACGGATATGGGTGGTTTTGCCGGCGCTACTTTCAAGCGGGGCATCCGTACGATCAATATCCCTACGACCTTGATGGCGTCCGTCGATGCTGCGGTTGGCGGTAAGACGGGTATAAACTTCAATGGGTTGAAGAACGAGGTCGGTTCTTTTTATCCCCCCTTGTGTGTATTCATCGATTGCGATTTTTTGCGCACGTTGGATCGCGATAATATCCTTTCCGGTTATGCGGAGATGATCAAGCACGGGTTGATTAGTTCGATGGAGAATTATGCGTCTGTCATGCTTTTTGATATCGACACCATGAATTATTCGTATTTGAATAGTTTGGTAGGCCAGTCGGTCGCCGTGAAAGAGCGGATCGTAGAGGAAGATCCCAAGGAACAAGGTATTCGTAAGGCATTGAATTTCGGTCATACGATCGGCCACGCTTTCGAGAGCTTGTCTTTCCTGAAAATGCGTCCGATCTTGCATGGTCATGCGGTAGCGGCGGGTATCGTGAGCGAGCTTTACCTCTCGCATAAGCTGTGTGGCTTCCCGATGGAGAAATTGAGTCAAGTCGTTTATTATATAAAAGAGTATTATCCGGCGCTCTTCTTTGACTGCACGGACTACGATACCTTATATGAGTTAATGACACATGATAAAAAGAATGAGGGCGGTATCATCAACTTCACTTTACTGAAAAATGTAGGGGATGTCCGTATCAACCAATCGGTCACCAAGGAAAAAATCTTGGAGTCTCTTGATTTTTATCGTGAAAGTTTTGGCATTTAACGGAAAAAAACTACCTTTGCACCCGTAAAATAAAAGCGGGATGTAGCTCAGCCCGGTTAGAGTACGCGTCTGGGGGGCGTGTGGTCGCTGGTTCGAATCCAGTCACCCCGACTGGT
>OCAV01002357.1_pt1 | contig 10174 bp, 7 predicted proteins | sample 1538331 | NCBI WGS metagenome assembly OCAV01 (sample SAMEA2580297, study PRJEB22360) | human gut metagenome | biome: human gut; feature: human-associated habitat; material: faeces | place: Denmark | collected 2008/2010
AGTACAGGGTCAAAACCCCACCCCCCCCCCTCCGGGCGGGCGGAGCCTGTGTACTATGCCGACATAAGGCGGCTCATTTTTAGCCGCCCTGTAATTTCTTATGAAGCTCTCCATATCCTGCTGCCCTATACGCCTGGTCTGTGTAGCAATTCCCGCCGGTTTGTAGCAGATGATTATGTCGTTGTCTTCGTAAATGATATCTGGTTTTCCCATGTTGTAACTCCCGCAAATTGTTATTTTAAATTTTAACTGTTCAGCACATTTACAGTTGCGATACGCAAGCATATAGCCAAGTGTCACCTCACATACAAACGAAGGCAGCATCGGTGTAAAATAATAGTTACTTATCATATTTTATCAACTTAGTGAGTTATTAGCAATGATATTTAAAAACTAATTCTGACAATTTAATATTCTTTTTGCACATTCTATCTGTTCCTCTGTAGGAGGCTCCACCCCATCAAGCTGATACGGTATACCAAGTTCCTTCCACTTAAATACGCCAAGTGTGTGGTACGGCAGCACCTCAACCCTGTCCACCGTTTTAAGTGTGTCGATAAACTCTCTAAGCTGCTTTAAATATCTCTCATCCGTGGTGATTCCAGGCACAAGCACATGACGTATCCACATTTTTTTACCGTTTTTTGAGAGATATTGTGCCATATCAAGGATATTCTTATTTGTCTGTCCCGTAAGCTTTTTATGCTCCTCGTCATCTATATGCTTAATGTCCAGCATGAAGAGATCTGTATATTTCATCAGCTCATTAAATTTGCCGAAAAACGGTTCTTCCACGGTAAATGGATTTCCTGATGTGTCAAGGCATGTGTTTACACCTTTTTCCTTTGCAAGCTTAAATAGCTCTGTGACAAAGTCTATCTGCAAAAGTGCTTCACCTCCGCTTACTGTGATGCCACCTGTTTGCTTCCAGTACGCTTTATAGCGCATGGCGGTCTTTAGCACCTCCTGCGGTGTCATCAGCTTTGCACCGTCATTTTCGCCGCATTTGGCCCATGTGTCTGGGTTATGGCAGTATTTACAGCGCATATTGCAGCCCTTCAAAAAGACTATATATCTCACTCCCGGGCCGTCGGCTGAGCCGAAGCTTTCTACCGAGTGTACTCTTCCTAGTGTTTCTCCCATGTTTTACCTCCTTCAGGTTATTGCTGCTACTTTTATTTTATGGTACGGAATTTTCGGCAACCCGCCGACCGGGACTTTGCAATGCGAATTTCGCAGGGCTTAGAGGCTGTTAGAATTATGAACACAGCCAGCGATGCCCATGCACGGACGCATGGGCAAGGCGTTATGCGCCATGGAAGGCGCGTAAAAGCCGGTCGCGTCAAACATAGAAAACCTAAATCATAATTCATACAGCCTCTTAGCCCGAAGAACCTGAGCATTGAAAAATCCCGGCTGGCGGGTTGCTGAAAATTCCTTACGCTGTGGTGTTATTTAGAAAATCAGAATATGCAGGCACTGGGCCTGCACATTCTGGAATGTTGGATATTTTTTTATATTACATTCTCTCGTGGCATGTACGTGAGATTACATCGAGCTGCTGCTCTCTTGTGAGGTCGATGAACTTAACTGCGTATCCTGATACTCGGATTGTGAAGTTTGCGTACTCCTCCTTCTCAGGATGCTCCATTGCATCGATGAGCTTCTCTTTACCGAATACATTTACATTGAGGTGATGTGCTCCCTGATCGAAGTATCCGTCCATTACGTTTACAAGGTTGTCAATTCTCTCTCCCTCGTTGTTTCCGAGTGCTCCCGGGTTGATGGTCTGTGTATTTGAGATTCCATCAAGTGCCCACTCATATGGAAGCTTTGTGAGTGAGTTTAAGGATGCGAGAAGTCCGTTCTGCTCTGCGCCGTATGATGGGTTTGCTCCAGGTGAGAGTGGCTCTCCGGCTTTACGTCCGTCAGGCATTGCTCCTGTAGCTTTTCCGTATACTACGTTTGATGTAATTGTAAGGATTGATGTTGTAGGCTCTGAATCACGGTATGTGTGATGCTTCTTTAACTTGTCCATGAATGTCTTAAGAAGCCATACACCGATTTCGTCCGCACGGTCATCATCGTTTCCGTATTTAGGGAACTCTCCCTCGATTTCAAAATCCTTTGCCAGTCCGCTCTCGTCACGTACTACTTTAACCTTTGCATATTTGATTGCTGAAAGAGAATCGATTACGTGTGAGAATCCTGCGATTCCTGTTGCAAATGTTCTCTTTAAGTCTGTATCCATGAGTGCAAGCTCTGCTGCCTCATAGTAGTATTTGTCATGCATGTACTGGATAAGGTTTAATGTATTTACATAGATGTCTACTAACCAGTCCATCATCTTGTCGTATTTCGCCATTACCTCGTCATAGTCAAGGTACTCTGCTGTGATAGGTGCGTAGTTTGGTCCTACCTGCTCACCTGATTTCTCATCAACACCACCGTTGATAGCGTAAAGGAGACATTTTGCAAGGTTTGCACGTGCTCCGAAGAACTGCATCTCTTTACCTGTCTGTGTTGCAGATACACAGCAGCAGATTGCATAATCATCGCCCCATACCGGCTTCATTGCGTCATCGTTCTCATACTGGATTGAGCTTGTCTCAATTGAGATGCGGGCTGCATAATCCTTGAAGGTCTGAGGAAGCTTTGATGAGTAGAATACTGTGAGGTTTGGCTCCGGTGCAGGTCCCATGTTCTCTAATGTATGGAGGAAACGGAAGTCTGTCTTTGTAACCATTGAACGTCCGTCCACACCTGTTCCTGCCACGTCAAGTGTTGCCCATACAGGATCACCTGAGAATAACTGGTTGTATGAAGGGATACGTGCAAATTTAACCATACGAAGCTTCATTGTAAAATGGTCGATGAGCTCCTGTGCTTCCTGCTCTGTGAGGATGCCCTTGTCCATATCTCTCTTGATGTAAATATCAAGGAATGTAGATACACGTCCTACTGACATTGCTGCGCCATTCTGTGTCTTGATTGCTGCAAGGTATCCGAAGTATAACCACTGAACTGCCTCTTTTGCGTTTGTTGCAGGTCTTGAGATATCATATCCGTAAATCTCTGCAAGCTTCTTCATATCCTCAAGACATTTAATCTGCTCTGCGATTTCCTCTCTTAAACGGATAACATCATCTGTCATCTGTCCACAGCCACAGTTTGCCTTATCCTTCTTTTTCTCCTCGATGAGGTAATCAAGTCCGTATAATGCTACTCGACGGTAATCGCCCACGATACGTCCACGGCCGTATGTGTCAGGAAGACCTGTAAGGATCTTTGCATGACGGACCTTCATCATCTCAGGTGTGTATGCATCGAATACTGCTGTGTTGTGTGTCTTATGATATTTTGTAAAAATCTCCTTGAGCTTGTCGCTTACATTGTAACCATATGTCTCAGCAGCCTGTACTGCCATCTTGATTCCACCGTAAGGCATGAATGCTCTCTTTAACGGCTTATCTGTCTGAAGACCTACAATCTGCTCGAGGTCCTTTAATGACTCATCTATATATCCAGGGCCGTAAGCTGTGATTCCTGTTACAACCTCTGTCTCCATGTCAAGAACTCCGCCCTTGGCACGCTCCTCTTTCTGTAATTTCTGAAGCGCATCCCACAGCTTGTTTGTAGCATCTGTCGGATCAGCTAAAAAGCTCTCATCTCCGTCGTATGGAGTGTAGTTGTCCTGAATAAACTGACGGACGTTGATTTCCTCTTTCCAAAGACGTCCTTCAAATCCATCCCACTCTTTCATTTCTATCATTGTAATATCCTCCTTAAAATGTATGAATGTTACTTCGTTTGATTAGTTTTGTTTAACTGTGGTTAGTATATACTTACTACAGTATTTTTGTCAATATCCCTGTTGTTTCTTTTGAGATACATTCCCTGGTTATTTACACGACCATGGCTGATTTTATAATCAAAAAGAGCCAACTGTCCGGGTTTATCGCCCAGACGGTCGGCTCTTATTTGTTATATTTCATGTGGTTATTCCACTTATCCGTCAGTCATATAACACGTTCATAGTAGACTATTTTTCTCAATAAAGCAATAGTGTTTTAGAACTATTTTTATTCTTTTCTATTCCGCACGGACCGCCCAGCGCATCTTCGTGGACCTGGCACGTCCGTTCTGAGCACATTCCTGTGCTGATGGACGAATCACATCCTTGGAATAGTCGCTGTATATTCCTGCTTTATATCCTGCCTTGAGTGCCTTTTTGACCAGCTTGTCCTCTCCTGAATGGAAGGTAAGGATGGCAGCTCTTCCACCGGGCTTTAATGCTCCCGGAAGCTTTTCCATAAACTCATATAGCACCTCAAACTCATGGTTTACGTCTATGCGGAGCGCCTGGAATGTGCGCTGACAGGTCTTTTTGATGATATCCTTCTTATCCTTTTCAGGCAGAAAATCAAGTGTCTGTTCTATAATGTGACGAAGCTTTGTGGTCGTATCTATGCGGTTGCCCTTCCTGATCTCGTCTGTGATTGCTTTTGCAAGCTCCTCGCAATACGGCTCATCTGAGTTCTCATAGAGCATACCCGAAAGCTCCTCACGGGATATATTATCAAGCCGCTCTGCCGCACTGATACCGGCATTTGGATTAAGACGCAGATCCAGCGGTCCATCCACCTTAAACGAAAATCCACGCTCAGGATTATCTATCTGCATTGATGAAACTCCCAGATCGGCAAGTATGAAATCAAAGCCTCCTACTTCCTTTGCAATCTCATCTATTGTGCAGAAGTTCTGAAGCTTTATGGTGAGAATATCCTCTCCAAAGCCTGCTTCAGCGAGACGCTTTTTTGTCTTTTCAGACTCGATTGGGTCAACATCGGTGGCAAACATATGTCCCTGTCCTTCAAGCTTTTCAAGCATTGCCCTTGTGTGGCCACCGTATCCGAGTGTGGCATCAAAGCCTGTCTGTCCCGGCTTTATGTCCAGAAAATCTATGATTTCTTTTACCATTATGGATATGTGCATGCCCGCAGGAGTATTTCCCTTGCTGATGACATGCTCAATTGTATCCTTGTATTTCTCCGGGTTTAATTCCTTGTATTTTTCCTCAAATTTTTTGGGATATTTTCCGCTATAATGCACGCGGCGCTTGTGCTGTTTTTCTTCGCTCATTTTATGCTCCGTTTCATTCTGGGTTAGAACTGTTATGCTGACTTTTGCTACAGTATAACTTTTATTTCACTTTTCCGCAAGATAATGACTTACATTCCTATACCATCTGCACGAGCCACACGTCGCTTTTCACCATGAAGTATCCGATGACTACCTTTATCAGCTCTGTGGCCTGCACGAGGAAGTACACCGCTACTATGCCAAGTGCTGTGTATTTGGCGAGCACAAATGCCACCGGCACCACTATCACCCACGTAAATACGGAGTCAAACAGAAATGTGACCAGTGTCTTGCCGCCTGAGCGGAGTGTGAAATACGACGAATGTGTAAATGCACAAAACGGCATAATTATCGCTGATACCGCTATGAAGCTTGTTGCGAGTGACTTGATTTCATCTGTTGTGTTATATATCTGAGGGAAAAATCCGCCTACCAGAAGCATGACCGCCGCCATTATAGAACAGCAGAACACACTGAACACTATCATCTTGTTATCCGCATCCTTTGCCTTTTCAAGCTCACCGGCTCCAAGATACTGCCCCACAACTATGCTGATGCATGCGCCAAGCTGTATAAACACGATATTGAAAAGGTTTGTTATCGTTGTCGCAATGTTTAAACCTGCGATTACCGAGAGTCCTCGTACTGAATAGCACTGTGTAACCGTTGTCATGCCTGCTGCCCAAAAAAGCTCATTGAGCATGAGTGGCAGTCCCTTGATGAATATAGTCTTAAACTCACCAAACGGCATTCCTATTCCTCTGTAAGCGCCCTCGAGATATCTGTTCTTATCCCTGTTTTTATGTGCCCACAGCACAACTATTATTGTCTCAATATATCGCGACATCACAGTGGCAATAGCGGCTCCCGCCACACCCAGCTTTGGTATCGGTCCTATTCCGAAGATGAGCAGAAAATCAAGCACCGCATTGCTTCCAACTGCTGCAAAGCTTGCAACCATCGGTACAAAAGTCTGTCCTGTTTCCTTTATGTTTGTCGCATAGGCCTGTGTCACCGCAAACGGTATGAGACCTATCATAACAATTTCCAGATATTCCTTTCCATATGCCAGTGCTACCTCCGTGGCACCGTTTCCTGCCGTATCTGTCAGATAAAGTGATATGAAACCTGTTCCGTTCGTGATAAACAGTGTCATCGCTATTGCTGTAACAAGCAGCGCTGCATACAGCTTGAATCTGAAGGAATACATATGCCCCTTATGATTTCCCTTGCCAAAATACTGTGCTCCGAATATACTTGCCGCTGACACCGCCCCAAATACAGCCAGATTGTACACAAATATGAGCTGGTTTACGATTGCTACTCCTGACATCTGCTCTGTACCAAGCTGTCCTACCATAATGTTGTCCAGAAAGCTTACCAGATTTGTGATTGCATTCTGGATTATCATTGGTATGGCCAGCATGAGATAGCGCTTATAAAATGCTTTGTCTCCTATATATTTTTGTCTGAATTTATGCATGTTTGTCCCCCTTTCGATTTCTCCATGGTTCTTTCGTGCAATGTTACTATTCTACTACGTCAGACTTTATTTTTCAAATATTTTATGTGTTTTCCTTAATTTATTTTAGGATTCAGAATTTTGTATCATAATGGCCATGGGGCGGGGCGTAAGTCACAGAGTCCGGGCGGGCACGCCACACTCTCGCTTCCGCTACGCTTCGCAGCTAAGATTCTGTACGAATTATGCCTTTGGGTTTTTCTATGCTTGACGAAACCGGCTTTTATGCGCCGTCCATGGCGCATAACGCCTTGCCCAGCCGTCCATGGCTGGGCATTTCTGGGTTTCATGGGCATAATTCTACAGCTTCTAAGCTGCTTCGCTATTCGCGGCCGCGAGAGTGTGGCGTGCCCGCCCGGACTCTGTGACTTACGCCCCTTACGTTGTGGATGGGTTTAATTTTTATTGTATCTGCGTCCTATTATAAACGGCACCGGAAACTATTATATCGAAGCTATTGTATAATAACAGTACTATTTTTCAATAATTAAAGCTCCCAACTGACAACACTATTTGTGCTGTCACTTGGGAGCTCTTAATTTAATTTTTTATTATAGTTTTACTTTTTATGTCAATATCCTGTTTATCTGTTTACTGCCGGTTCATATCCTGTGTTTCCTGATACTTTCTGATTACGAAAAACATGGTAGTTCCATCACCCTCTTTGCTGGTAGCCCATATCTTGCCGCCGTGATCCTCTATAATCTTCTTTACGATGGAAAGTCCTATGCCGCTGCCTCCGGTAGCCGAATTTCTCGATGCATCCGCTCTGTAAAACCTGTCAAAAATATATGGCATATCTCTCTGGTCGATTCCTCGTCCATTGTCCTCGATTTCAACCTGTATGAAGTCACCAACATCATTTATCCTGATATCTATATAGCTTTGTGTCTTGTTCATATACTTCACCGAATTGCCGACTATATTATTAATCACACGGCGAAGCTGCTCCGGATCAGCAATGATAAGCACGTTGCTATCCACATGATTCTCATATGAAAGCCTGATATTTTTTGCCTCAAGATCGAGTCCTATTTCCTCAACACAGTCGTTAAAATAATCTGTGACATTTATCTTCGCAAAATTGTATGGAATCCTGTTCGTATCAATCTTCGAGTAAAGTGTCAGCTCATTAATGAGCTTATCCATATCGTTCGCCTTATTGTAAATGGTTCTGACGTATTTATCGACCTTTTCAGGGGTGTTTGCCACTCCGTCAAGTATGCCCTCGGCATAGCCCTTTACCGCAGTAATAGGAGTCTTTAAATCATGTGCGATATTGCTGATTAACACTCTGTTTTCAGACTCATTCGTCACCTTTTCCTCGGCATTTTTCTTGAGGCGGGCACGCATCTGCTCAAACGCAGTACACAGCTCGCCAATCTCTCCGTCGCTCGGACTCGTCTCAAGCTCAAAGTCCAGATTGCCATCCTTGATATTTTCAGCGGCAATACGCAGCCTCTCTATCGGTGTGATGATACTCCTGTATATCCACACTATAAGCATGGCAGCCGTAGTAAGAAGTATCAATACAAGTGCAAATGCTCCTTCTATCAAAACAGTCCTTACCTCAGGGATCACGCACGCGGTTGATGTCACTATGTAAAGACTCGCCTCGTCACCATCACTGTCACGAAAATTAAGCTGCTTTATGAGCACCTTGTCATCACTGTCCATATAGCTGCTCACATCAGAGCTGCTCTGCTTATTGGATATTCGCGGAAGCTTTCTCAAAATATCATCATTATCAATTCCACCATTGAAAATGAGCTCTCCTTCACTTTTCACTATGAGATATGAATACTTCTTCTCCAGCTTCTTATTTATCTTAGTCAGATAATCACTATCAAGAAGCCTGGATGGTTCTATGAGCGATGTCTTCTCGAGCTCATCATATGTGCGCCCTGTCACCTTGTTCAGAAACTGCACCGTGTCAGTGAGCGCGAGCATGCCCGCATCCTCCATGCCATATGTCTTGTTTATGGCCTTTAGCTGAATCTTATTGAAGCCCACAAGCACTATACTGGTGAGCACAACAGGCACAAAAATAATTATACAGAATGATATAGCAAGTTTTGTTTTTATCTTCATAGTATTCTCCATTTGAATAAATTAATAAGCCACTTTATATATACAACAAGGACATATCCTTTCGCATTTGAATTTGATATGTCCTATTAATACTACAATATCTACTATATTTTTTAAAAATCACTACAGCTTAAAACGGTATCCAACGCCCCAAATAGTCTCAATATACTGAGGCTTTGCAGTGTTCATCTCGATTTTCTCACGAATCTTCTTGATATGTACAGTGACTGTCGCAATATCTCCGACCGAATCCATATTCCAGATTTCCTTGAAGAGCTCCTCCTTGGTAAATACATGGTTTGGATTCTCAGCAAGGAATGTGAGCAGGTCAAATTCCTTTGTGGTAAACTGCTTTTCCTCTCCGTTTACCCAAACACGGCGGGCTGTTTTGTCAATCTTGATGCCACGAATTTCAACGATGTCATTTTCAGGTGTGGCGCTTCCGATCAGGCGCTCATATCTGGCCAGATGAGCCTTTACCCTGGCAACAAGCTCTGATGGAGAAAACGGCTTTGTGACATAATCATCTGCACCGAGTCCGAGTCCTCTTATCTTGTCGATATCATCCTTCTTGGCTGAAACCATGAGTATCGGTGTGTTCTTTTTCTCACGAATCCGCTTACAAATCTCAAAGCCATCAATGCCCGGCAGCATAAGATCCAAAATAAACAGATCAAAATCCTCCGCCAAAGCCCTTGCGAGACCGCTTGTGCCATCATTCTCCACCTCTACCTCAAAGCCGCTCAGCTCCAGGTAATCCTTCTCAAGATCAGCAATTGCAACCTCGTCCTCTACTATCAAAATTCTGCTCATATCCGTTCCTCCTGAAAATAAAAAGCCATGGAAACCGACTCAATGTCAGTCCCATGACTTAATTATATCATATATCCGATAACTTCTGTCTAAATTTTCTCTAAATTCTTTCTAACTTTTTCTAAGAAATATAATGTATACTATCCGGCGCTCACAACCTAAAAAGCGCGAAGCCCCACATATTGTTTAGAGATACTTCTTGAGGTCCTCAACCTTATCAAGTGCCTCCCAAGGCAGCTTGATATCTGTACGTCCAAAGTGTCCGTATGCCGCTGTCTGGCGGTAGATAGGTCTTCTGAGGTCAAGCATCTTGATGATTCCGGCCGGACGAAGGTCGAAATTCTCCCTTACGATTTCAACGATTCTGTCATCTGCAAGCTTTCCTGTGCCGAATGTATCAACCATAATAGATGTTGGCTGTGCAACACCGATAGCATATGAAAGCTGAATCTCACACCTGTCAGCAAATCCTGCTGCTACAAGGTTCTTTGCTACGTAACGTGCTGCATATGCTGCTGAACGGTCTACCTTTGTACAGTCCTTTCCGGAGAAAGCTCCGCCGCCGTGACGTGCATATCCACCGTAGGTGTCTACGATAATCTTACG
>OCAV01002370.1_pt1 | contig 10132 bp, 12 predicted proteins | sample 1538331 | NCBI WGS metagenome assembly OCAV01 (sample SAMEA2580297, study PRJEB22360) | human gut metagenome | biome: human gut; feature: human-associated habitat; material: faeces | place: Denmark | collected 2008/2010
TAAAATTTTGTATCATAGATAGTGGTAACCGTGTTCCTCCAACGATTCCATCCTATATAGTTCATGTAACAGAGAACGATATTGGGAAGAGTGAAACATATAAATTAAAGGTGACATTCACTCCAGCAGATGTCAAAGAGGAAACAACTTCAAAAGTCGCTGTAAGCGCACAATCACAAACTGGAGATGTTGGAATTAGTGTTTCACAGAAACCGGTTGGAAGAGTTCGTATCAAGAAAATGATTGACAACTATGATAACACTCTTGCAAATGATGAGTTTATGATGAGGATAAACAGTGTAAGCGGAACTGCTGTTTCTTCACAGGTCGTATTAAAACACAACGAAACCAGCGGATATGTTGAAATCATGGAGCCTACATGGCTAAATATCGTGGAAATCCTGCCTATGGAGTATTCTTTTATAGAAATCACGATAGAGGGTACGGGAGCAGATACCGCCGATATTAAAAACGGCCAAGTCTATGTGGAGCGTGGTGACGATATAACCATAACTGTACATAACAAATATTCGTGGAATCCTTTCTTCCATACATTTGATTCCATTATGAATGTATTCAAGAGAACATAAGAAAGGAAGGATGACATATGAGCAGGGTAAGAAAAAAACTATGGGTGGTGTGTGGCTTATCAGTTCTGCTAGTCATTGGAACAACCTTGGCTGTGTGGCATCAGCGTATCCAGCATACGAATCATCTGGAAGCAGATACCATCAAAGCACAGGTCGTGGAGAATTTTAAGCCGAGTGAGCCAAAGGATACCGTCACAAAGGATGTATCTTTTAAAAACGAAGGGACTACAGATGTTTTCGTCAGGGTAGCATATGTAGAGAATTGGGAAAAAAAGGACAAAAACAACGAAACCATGCTGTTAAGCAATCAATTAAGTGGAAAGGATGTGGCTACAAAGAACTGGACAGACTCCTTTTCTGCTGACTGGCAGGATGGAGGGGATGGCTGGTTTTACTATAAATACGTCCTTCCAGTTGGCGGAAGCACAGCAAAAATTCTAAACAATGTCACGTTCCCGGATTATATGCAGGAAGCATATCAGAACTATGGAGATGCGGACTACTCTCTGTATTTCAAAGTAGAGATGCTACAGGCAAGCACAGGGGATGCAACGTTGAATAAAGATACGGTTAATCAGGAAGCGTCACAGACTGTGTTTGGAAAATCTGCAGATGTAGACTATAAAACCAATGCTGTGATATGGCAGTAAGGAGGTCGAAGATGAAAAAAATATCAAAGAAAATCCTCCTGCTTGTCGGCGGATGCGCCGTATTGGCGGTATCGTGTGTTTTGGCTTACTTTTCCAGCAGTATGCCGGTAACAAACCCATTCTCTATAGGACAGGCAAACATATACCTGGACGAGACCTTTGACGTAGATGATAAATGGGTTCCGGGAGAAGAAAAGCAAAAGGAAGTTGCATTTGGAAATGACGGAGATGTAGATGTTGTCATCCGTGCCAGATTCACACCAGAGCTGATTTTGAAAAACGGAACAAAAGTAACCGATGCAGAAGTCTTAAATGGATTTCAGTTAAATTATTCTGAAAGTTTTGATCAAGAGTGGGAAAAGCATGACGATGGCTGGTACTACTATAAAAATGTGCTGAATCCAAAAGAGAGAACAAAGCAGACGCTGGTATCTGTCACGATGAACAAAAACATCAGCAATGATATTCATGGAAATAAGACCGATTATTCTGGCGCAGGTATGGATGTAGATATTGAATGCGAATCCATCCAGACGACCGTCTCAAAAGACAGCAGTGATTTGCAGAACTGGGATTCATACCCGGTAATCAGTGGAACAGATGTTTCATGGGTAAAAAAATAATCTGTTAGAAATAACAGTTTATTTTATAAAAACTAAAAAATTATTTATATGCCGTAGGAGGAACAAAATTATGAAGAACAAAAAATTAAAAGCAATCGCAGGATTAGTAGCAGTTGCAGTCATCGGAGGGTCATTAGCATATTTCAATCAGACAATGACTGTAGAAAACCCGTTTGATACAAATAAATATTCATCAGAACTCGTGGAAACATTTAATCCGGGAGATGGTGATGACTGGCAGCCGGGAGCAACTGTAAACAAAGATATTCAGGTTGACAATACGGGTGACTATGATGTTATCGTTCGTGTAAAATTTGATGAAACATGGACAAGAAAAGGCGGTAATAGTGCATATGTAACAAATACTGGAATTAATGATTCAACAAGTCAGACAGATGAGACGGATGGTTTAGTGACAGGCGACTACTCTGTTGTAAAGAAAAACTTATTAAACGCTGACAAATGGTTCTACAATACTAATGATGGTTACTACTACTATTTAGACAACTTAAAAGCAGGTCAGAATACAGGTACATTCCTTGACAGCGTAAAACTGATTGATAATGCAGATATGGGTAAATATGAGGTCATTAAATATTATACAAGTGCAGATAATAAGCCGGCTGATGATGTTATCGGAGATGATGCGTCTACTGGATGGAAAGTATATACTGGAGAAGTCCCAGCTGATGCTAAACACACAAGAACAGTGACTAAACTTGTAAACGGTTGTGAAGGATATGCAGATTCTGATTATAAACTGACTATTACAGCACAGACTGTACAGGCTTCAAAAGAAGCCGTTAACGGTGTATTTGGATTAACAAGTGTAACAGGTTCAAATTGGACTTTAGCTGAATAACAGATTACAGGATTACATATAGGGAGTGCTGTTATGGGCGCTCCCTGTTTTGGTAGAAAGATGATGAATTTGATGCGAAGAATTTTTAATATCCTTTCATGGCTTGTCATCGTGGTTATCATCGGCTATATTGCTGTTGCATCCCCAATGCTGTTTGGAAACCGTCCGGTAGTGGTTCTTACAGGAAGTATGGAGCCGTCTTATCCGGTCGGAAGTCTGACATATTATCATCCGGCAACATTTGAGGAAATCAAAATCGGTGATGCGATTACTTTTAAAGCCGGAGACAGCCTTGTGACACACCGAGTGGAAGAAAAGAATGATCTGTCCAGAAACTTTATCACGAAAGGTGACAACAACGAGACACAGGATATCAATCCGGTGGAGGAAGTTGACCTTATCGGGAAGACGAGCACTATCGCCATTCCCTATCTCGGCTACATCGTAAGTTATGGGAGAAATATTGTGGTAATCCTTATTATGGGAGCGATACTGCTCATCAGCCATCTTTTGGATTCTCTGGACAAAAGACAAAGGAGGAAGCATGAAAAATAAAGTATGGAATAAGAAATATCTGTTTACATTCGCTTTCCTATGCATTTTCCTCATTGGCGGTGTCTTCGCCTACTGGACACAAGAACTACAGGTACGCAATGAATTTAAGACGGCAAAGTATGATACAACGATTGTAGAGGAATTTACGGCACCTTCTGAATGGCTGCCGGGCCAAGAAGTCAATAAGGATGTGTCTGTCCGAAATAAAGGAACGATTCCGGTCTTTGTGCGTGTTTCTATCCATCAAAAATGGGTTCGCAGGGAAGATGTTTATGATGGTGAAGGGAAGCCAATATCGCCGCTGAAAGGGGAAACTATTCCTTTAACCTTTGAGACCGGGAACGGCTCAGCCTATGCATCTCAAGTGACATGGGGCAACGATGTGGTTGTGCTGTCCAGCGGAAAACAGGGAGATATTGACTTAGGAATTCCTTCCGTGGATACGATCAGGGATGCCAAAGGGAAATGGCTCTTATTGACCGATAAGGTGGATGAGGAAGGAAACCTCTATTTCTACTATATTGGTAATATTCAGCCGAATACAGATGCTCCCCGGCTTGTAGACGCTGTAACCATGCACCCTGCAATTGAACCGGAAATCAAGGGTGAAAAAGTGTGGTATGACGGTTCTGACAATAAGGTGACACAGGAAATCAAAAATACAACATACGGCTATGAAAACGCAAGGTATACAATGACGGTCAGTGTAGATACCGTACAGGCGACATCCGGTGCAGTAAAAGCAGTATTCGGTAATGAAGATAATGCAAAGGATGTCATAGCATATCTGGCAGAGTATGAAGTCATGGAATAGGAGGGATGGTATGAAGAAGAGAAAAATATGGACAAGCCTGTTGCTGTTCATATTCCTTTTAAGTTGTGTCATTCCTGTCCATGCCGATACAAAGGAAAAGAAGCTTTATTTTGAACAACAAGATGGAACAATGGTATGGAATGCTGATAAAGGTTCAAATGGAAACTGGTTCATGAGTTTTACGAACATGGTTCCGGGAGAATCTTATCAGGACAGTCTGGTGATTGAAAATGGTTCTTCAAAGACTTATGAACTTTATTTTCAGATTGTCCCTTTAGAGCAGGCAGAATTAAAAGATGAACTGCTGGAAAAGATACAGATGACAATCATGCAGGACGGAAAGCAAATCTACAAAGGGAATGCCACGGGAGAGCCAGGCACAAAAGATTTACAGAATATTGTACCTCTGGGAACTTATACACCTGCTAAGGAATCAACGTTAGCCGTTGAACTGACACTGGATGGAGACATTGGGCTGGAATACTGTGACCTTCTGACACAGATTGACTGGAAGTTCATGGTGAAGGAAAAGGTGGATTCTAAGGATACACCGGTTACGGAAATCAAACCGCCCAAAACAGGTGATACGACCAATACGGGACTATGGATATTTGTTGTGATAGGTTCAATGACCGTGATGGGCGTAGTAAATGTATTCCGGCACAGGAAAGAGACTGCTGAAAAACAGTTAGAAAAATAATATCGAAAGTAGGGAAAGGTTTGAAAGCGTTTATCAAAGAATTTAAGGAATTTATCAGCCGTGGGAGTGTGCTGGACATGGCAGTTGGTATCATCATAGGAGGTGCTTTTACAAGTATTGTAAAGAGTCTGGTCGATGATATTATCAATCCTCTTTTAGGTCTTTTTGGCGGAATGAATTTTGACCTGCTTACAATCAGTTTAGGAAAAGACGTAGTTTTATATTACGGCAGATTCTTAACGGCTGTCATCAACTTTCTGATTATGGCACTGATTGTTTTCGCCATCATAAAAGTAATCAATCGTTTCACCGCAAGGTGGAAAAATCAGGAAATACCAAAAAAAGAAACAAAGATTTGTCCATACTGTCAGAGTGAGATACATATTGATGCAAGAAAATGCCCGCACTGTACATCGGCAATTCAATGAGAGGGACAGTCTATGAAAGATATTTTTGAGGATATGAGGAAAGCACTTGGTTTGGACTACATTTCAGATATTCCGTTGGACAGAAATAAAGAATATATCAGAATAGTGCTGAAAAGTCTTCCTATGGATGCTTATTCTGAGAAAGAGGTAGAAGAATTTAAAAAATATGCTTTTCAAAAACGGATGATAGGAAGTCGATACCTAAAAAACGATACTTAATGCAGTAATGCATGGATCGAATACAATCATGGATAAGAAAATACTGGAAATGAATAGAGAAAGCTCGTACAAGAAACGGTTTTGTACGGGCTTTTTTGACGTACTCCATTTTGCGAATAAAATCCGCTGTTCTTCTGTCCATACAGTAGAATTATCTTCTGTGAAAAATTGGATTAATGCAATACTAAATGCGCTACCTGCATTGCCCTTCAAGAATTTCCTGTTCTAGAGAAATGCATTTATATGGATAAACTTAGCGGGAAAGATTTTAACAGGCCACAATATCAGAAACTTCTGAAAAAATGCGGTCCGGCGACTGCTACCAGATACGTTGATTTGATGTTACAGAAGATTCAAAAAGGTGAATTTGATGCAACAGATATCATAACCCATACGCTTTCTTTAGAAGAAGGAAGCCACGCTTACAGTATTTTTGATAAAAAAGAGGATAACTGTATTAAAGTTATTTTAAAGCCATGATATAAGACGCTTAATTTACCCGGGCTGAAGGCGATGGTTGGAACAAGAAATCTAGATGACAGCGTTCAAGAAGAATTTGCGGGAGATAATAATACAACGAGAAATGAAAATCAGAAAACAGAGGATAATATGGCTCATTTCCTAAATTTAACGTCCCAGCCGCAAATTAATAGCATGTCTGTTCATGTGCTCCTTGGGATTAGCGCTACTGACGCTGAACGACAGCCTTCGTCCGGCATTAGGCGATATCATCCGTCTTGGCGTGCCGATTTGCTATGCTTTTGACCTGCTTTTTTGCTGGCGAGGTACTTACTTCCCACGGTTATGTGGAAATGGCATTATTATGTTGTTTTAGTAGCGAATGTTAAGGAAACTGCATAGAATAAACCATGGATGCTAAAATGCGAGAACATCAGTGGGACTGTTGTATGTTCCATAGGTGTGTTTGCTATACTTATGGATGGATCAATCTCAAAATAGGGAGGATTCTTATATGACAGCCAGCAAAGACATTTTGGCAGATAGATATTTGGCTAAATCGTCTATTCATGAAAATGCAATCATTAAAAAAATATCTTTGGTCAGCATTGTCGGAAATATTATTCTTTCTGGATTTAAATTGTTTGCGGGGATTTATGGCCGCTCGGGAGCAATGATTTCCGATTCCATTCATTCTATGTCAGATGTAATTACCACATTTATTGCTTTTTTAGGAGTTAAAATATCAAAAAAGCCTGCGGATAAAGAGCATCCCTATGGACATGACCGGCTGGAGTGCGTAGCCGCGCTGCTTCTCGGAGCCATTCTTCTAGTTACCGGTATTGGCATTGGAAAAGCAGGGATGCAGAATATTATCGCTGGAAATTATAATACTCTTGCAGTTCCCGACATGATAGCACTTGTTGCGGCGATTCTGTCAATTGTTGGAAAAGAGGCTATGTACTGGTACACAAGGTATTATGCCAAAATCATTGATTCTGCGGCATTTATGGCGGATGCATGGCATCATAGATCGGATGCTTTTTCTTCCGTTGGCTCTCTGATTGGCATCAGCGGCGCAATGCTTGGCTTTCCGGTGCTGGATTCTGTAGCCAGTGTTGTAATATGCTTATTTATATTGAAAGTCTCGTGTGATATATTGTGGGATGCTGTAAGGAAGATGCTGGACACTGCCTGTGATGCGGACTATGAGAAAAAACTGGCGGATTACATCAGCTCTCAGGAAGAAGTAATTCGTGTTGATTTGCTCCAATCCAGAATGTTTGGGAATAAGGTGTATATAGACCTGGAAATTGCGATAGAAGGCGACAAGTCTCTTCGTACCGCCCATTTCATTGCCGAGCAGATTCATGACAAGGTAGAGAAAGCCTTTCCCGAGATCAAGCACATTATGATACATGTAAATCCGGCCGGGAACTGATTGTTATATCTGTAAGGAGCAGAAGTAGAAATAGTAAAAGTTCCGAGGATGGTGATACATCATCTCCCGGAACTTTTAAAGTTATTTTATTACTTTTTAAAATAGTCAGATATAGGAACCGGGCCTTCCAAGATTTCTCTCTCCACGGATAGATACCGGTCTCTTCCAGAACGTACAGACCATTTTATTAAGGTTATATGATTATTTTCTATTTCAATGCCAGTGATACACCGGGGATGCACACAGCTTCCCGTGTTAAAATAATTTCCCTCTTTCGGTTGTGAAAACACGGGTCTGTGCGTGTGGCCGGCGATCAGAATTGGGTAGTGCTCCTGCGCATAAGACGATAGTTTTTTTTCTACGCGTTCCTTTGCTTTCCTGGGGCGCCCAGCACCTGTGGGATCTAAAAAGCCTACTAATTCAAGATGACGCCATATATATCGTACCAGGAACCTTGCTACAGGCCACAGCGTGTCATTTAGGAGGTCGCCCTGATGTCCATGGACCAGGAATAGTTCCTCTTTTTTGCAAATATTTTCTAGAATCAGGCCTTCAGAAGCGGTTTCAGTCAAGAGAACTTTTTCACACCGGGATGACTCGCAGTAATAGGTGCCACAGTGACGTTCCATATAACCTTTCCTTCGTTTTACAATGTCGTGATTGCCATACAGTAGATGGAGCCTGCCTGACTTGTTAAATTCAGAGAGTATCCAAAAGATGTCGCTGTGTACCTCGACAATGGTTTTTAGCTGCCTGTTTTCCCACAATTCATCTCCGTCACCCAGTTCAATATAGGTAAAGCCCTTCTGATAATAATATTGCAGGGCTCCGAAACAGACTGTCTGATTTGCCAGGAAATTATCTCCCGCATTTCCCTGGCCACGGTGGCAGTCGCTCATAAGAATCAGTTTCGAATCAGAATCAAAAGGGAGTACCTGGGCGTGCTGGTATATCTCATCCAGTCTTTTTGGTGTCGAGACAGCCTTCATGGGAACTACCTCCTTGTGCTATCATCAAAGTCGCAGTTGTGAGCATGGCTGCAGTACTGCCTGCAAGGATCGCACCGTGGATTTGACGGATGGGGCCGGCAAGGATGGCATGGACATACAGGAGGGCAAGGCGGATCCGGATGTGGTTCTGGCGGCGGGGGCGGCAGCGGGGTCGGGGGTGGGTGGGAGCCTCTGTCGACCCCAAATCCTTTATCCATTCAAAAGCGTCGTAAACGCCTCTTGTGTAAAGCGAGTCAATAAATAATTTATAGAGTTCTGGAACCATAGCCTTTATATATTCCAGTTTGTCGAGGGTCTGGCTGTATTTGGCTGTGGTGAATTCATATAATCTGCAATTATTACTGTTTATCTGCTGTACTAAGGCTTCAGCAGCCTCATTTCGTGACAGAGGCTGTGGGGAATGAGGGGCAGCATAATGAATAGATACGGTCTTTCTTCCTGAGGAATATTCCTTTTTGGTGTATCCGATTTCGATTAATGCCTTTAGGAATGCATCTTTCATACCCTGATCCGGGAATACGATTTTTGCATCCATAGTCAGCATATCCGTATCAGAAAATTGTCCTAATTTAAATCCTGTAAGCCACCAATGCATGGCACTGCGTTTTAGTATGACTTTTCCATTTCTGCGCAGTACAAATGAAAGATTAAGCATTTCTTCATTTCCGATATTTTCATAAAAAGTGCCTTTAAATTCGTCTGTATCCACATCTTCGCGGATTGTATTATATACTCCGATTTCTCCTCCAGTCGTGATTCCATACTGGCCTTTCCAGAGTTCGATAAGCCAGCGCTTTCCCCTATAGGAGAAAGTAATTGGTTCACAGTCCATAATCATATTAAACAGCGGGGCTGCCTCATCATAGAGGCGACAGTATCCTACTTGTCTCTGCCAGCAGTTCATAAGGGAATAAAAATAATCGCCTTTTATTTCGTAAGCAAAACCAGTTTCTTTAAGATCGGCATTTAATTCCCTCTGCTGGCGTAATTTATCGGGATCCGGATGGAATCGATGGCTTCGAATCCGCCAGATTATAAGAACTACAATTACAGCAGCGAGAATAGCCGCCCCAATTATTAATAATATTGTGGGCATGATAAGCGTCCTTTCTTTTCATGTTAATATATTCTATTCTTCGTCATTTTTTTTGTGAAAACGACTGGCTAAGTCTAGGTTTTACAGAGGGTAGCAGACTGCAAAAATGGACAATAAAAGGCAGCAGACAAAACATTGCCTGTTATGGAAACACCTCCGCAAATCAGTAAAAACGTAAGCATGACCATGATGGGAAGCCATACAGAGTCTATCGGCAGACCGAGGGATATCGCTTTTATCAGTTTGATTCCCTGGGTCAATGGCAGTAAATCAGATGCGCCCACCATCATGCCAATGCTGAATGTGGTACCGCCAGGAGCAAAGCCTATCAGAAGAAAATTCTCTATGTCCACAAGAACTCAAATTAAGATATCAATATAGAGGATGTTTCAGACACTTTGGCAAAAAAATAAAAGCGAGAGTGGAATTTATTCTGCATTATGTTATACTAAAAAGATCAGAAGAATGGAGAGATTAAATGAAACGAATTTTTTTGGTCGAGGATGATAAAGAAATTGCCAAGAACCTTGCGCTTTTGCTTCGCACGGAAGGATTTAACGTTACCCACGCCTCCTCGCAGAGCGAAGCCATATCCGTTCTTGACGGAAACAGGTTTGATCTGGCGCTGGTAGATATTTCCCTGCCGGATGGGAATGGTTTCACGGTCTGTACGGAGATTAAGCAG
>OCAV01002375.1_pt1 | contig 10109 bp, 4 predicted proteins | sample 1538331 | NCBI WGS metagenome assembly OCAV01 (sample SAMEA2580297, study PRJEB22360) | human gut metagenome | biome: human gut; feature: human-associated habitat; material: faeces | place: Denmark | collected 2008/2010
CGGTATAATGGTAAGATAATGCAAGCACAGGAGGTTTTTTATGAAATTAGTAAAGAGTATCCGGTTAAAATATATTATGTGTTTATTGTCTGTATCCATTTTACCGGTTTTATTTTTTGGAGTTTATACAGAGTTTAATAATAATACTTTTTATAACAAACAAGTGGAAAGTGCCAGTCGAAATGAAATTCACAGAATTTCTTCGGATATTAACAGAAATTATGAAGATGTAAGAGACTTGATCAGTTCTCTGATTTTCAGTACTTACGACAATATTAACTGTATCACCAATATTGCACAGCAGGAAGGGGGAGAAAAAGAACCTACATATAGTAGCAGACTGAAAAATTATAGAATGTTCAAATATGTTTGTTCGAATCTCCTGGAGAATGCCAGTCATGCAGATGGTGTCTATCTGTTTTGCAGCAATGGGCATGTCTATTCTTATATGAAAAATCTTGATTATGGAATTGAGAGAACATATAAGACAGATCAATGGTATCAGGAATTGACAGAGAGTAAAAACAGCGTGGAAATCGCCAAAATTATTGAATTGAAGAAGAATCTGTATGGACAAGGAAAGGAGTGCTTTCTGGCTGCCAGAAAGTTTAAAAATATTAAGGATAATGGTTATACCGTGTTGGCAGTTGTATGCAAAAATACATTTTTTGATAATATTAAAGAAGAAAATTCACTTCCGTGGGGAACCAGCGTAATAGTAGACGAAAAAGGAAAAGTGCTCTATGGATCTGATACAAAGGGATATGATTTTTCTGCTTTGAAGCTTTCGGATGAAAAAAAGCAGGGAATTATTCATAGATGGAATGATAAAACACAGGCGGCAGCATATAGTGAACTGGATTTTAATAATTGGAAGGTTGTCAGTGTGTTATCCTTGAAATCTTTTTATGACAATTATGTTCATAACAGGAGGATCATGTTCTTACTGCTTGGGATGGATTTGATATTTGTGCTTTTTATTTCCTTGTGGATGGAAAGACAGGCGATCAGTCCCATTGTGCATCTGGCAAAAGTAATGGACAATGTATCTGACCAGAATTTTCAATTTAATAATGAGTACAAAGGCAGACAGGATGAAATAGGAATTCTTTATGCTGATTATGAAAAGATGTTGAACCAGATTGATATGTTGATCAAAGAAAAATACGAAAGCCAGATAAACATATTGAAATCCAGACTTCGAAATCTTACATCGCAGATTAATTCTCATTTCCTTTTTAATACGCTGGAAAATATTTCCTGCCTTGCACAACTGGAAGGCAATAAGCAGATTGTTATTATGACCAAATCATTAGGGGATATGCTTCGTTATACTATGGATATAGATGGAGATTATATTACTTTGGAAAAAGAGATTGGCCAGATGCAGAGATATCTGAATATCCAAGAAGTGCGTTTTGGAAATGAAATCAAGCTGGAATTGGATCTGGAAGAGGGAGTTTCCAAGAGAAAAGTTATGAAGTATATGCTTCAACCTATTGTAGAGAATGCAATTGAGCATGGAATGTCGGGCAAAGAATTTCCCTGGAAACTTCTTATTACAGCAAAACATGAAGGCAACGATATGTACATTGTTGTGAAGGATAATGGGACTGGAATGGATGAGAAAACGCTGGAATGTGTGCGGAAAAGGATATATGACAAAACAGAGCAGGAGGAAGAAGAGAAATATTTTAACATCGGACTTAAAAACATTCATGAACGAATCCAGCTTCTGTTTACAGAGAAATATGGAATGTGGATAGACAGTAATCTTGAAGAAGGGACCACAGTAACCTTACATGTTCCATGGATCTGATTGGAAAATGGATAAAATAGGGACTTATATGATTTTGCATTAACTATTTGTGACGGGTAAGGAGCCATATAAATGTATACATATATAATTATTGACGATGAAAGACTGATTCGACTGGGTCTGATTAGTAAAATTGAAGAGATTTCAAGTGAGAAATTTGAATGCATAGGAGAAGCAGAAAACGGAAAAAAGGGAATGGAGCTTCTTGAAGAAATCACACCGGATATTATTATTACAGACATGAAAATGGCAAAAATGGATGGTGTGGAATTTCTGAAAAATCTTCATGAAATCCATCCGGATATTCCGGTAATCGTAATCAGTGGTTATAAAGCGTTTGATTATATGAGTCAGGCCATTGAACATGGAGTAGTGGGGTATGTTTTAAAACCATTTTCAACTGAGGAAATAGAAAAACAGCTATTAAAAGCAGTATCTCGCATTGAGCAAAATAAAAACCTTACCAGAATGCGCGAAAAAATATCAGATCTGGAACAAAGTCAGGAAGATATGGAATTTATAAAAGTAATTACAGAGCCTTGGAATGAAGAAGAAAATGACAAACAGGGCTTTTGCATGGACAACTGGCATGTTCTTATTACTATTTATACGAATGTTCCGGATGAGATGAATATTCTCAGGGAATGCACAAAACGGTTATGGGAAAATTGTGATTATATCTGTTATGAAAATAAAAACATATATGGGCAGTATTTTGTTCTCTTCACTGTAAAAGAAGAATGGCAGGCTGCAAAGATCATGAGTGAGGTTTCGGAATTCTTTTCTGTAATGAAAATACGAAACCATACAGGAAAATTCTATGGGGCAGTAAGTGAAAAGATTCATGAAATTTCACAGATTTACCGGGCTTACCAGGCAAATGAGAAAATGCTTCGTAATATCAGGCTTGCAGATCGCATGAAAATTTTTTATGTCACAGAATATTCCGGTCAGAAGAGAAAAATTTATACAGACGATGAAATCCAGGATTTAATGGTGACGTTCAAATATGAAACAGAAGGAAGCCATAAGGCTATGCAACAATTTTTTGAACGATTTTCTATAGAGACAGATACCTTAAGGGAAATAGGAGATTCCTGCAAAAAGATCCTGTCCAGAATTGATGAGTGGGCAGTTGAAAATCAGGTTGAAACAGATGATATTATGAATGTATTTTATACAAGATATCGTTTTTGCAATGATCTGACAAAAATGGAAAAAGAGATTTCCGGATATGCGAACCTGATTTCGCTTTCCATTCAGCGTAAAAATCATAGTGATGATTATATTTATGAGCAGATATGCAAATATATACAGGAAAATTATTATAAAAAAATAACGTTGCAGATTTTGGCAGAGAAGTTCTATCTGTCAGCAGCCCAGTGCAGCAATATCTTAAAGCAACATATGGAAAAAGGTTTGAATGTGTATCTGATGGAAATACGAATCAGAAAGGCAAAGGAGCTTCTGGATAAGACGGAAATGAGTGTGGAGCAGATTTCAAAAGAAGTGGGGTATCCAAATCCAAAATATTTTTTCCGTATGTTTAAACAGGCAACTACATTTACTCCTATTGAATATCGCAGAAGAGAGGGTAGAAATGATGTTTTATAAGGAAAAAGATGAACCAGAATTAAGAGAAGAATTGTTTGAAAATCCGGGTGCAGCATATAGAGGAGCACCTTTTTGGGCGTGGAATAAAAAATTAAATAAAAAAGAACTTGTTGATCAGGTGGAACAGTTCAAAAAAATGGGAATGGGTGGATTTCACATTCATTGCAGAGTGGGGCTGGATACGGAATATCTTGGGACAGAATTTTTTTCCTGTGTGGAAGCCTGTGAAAAAAAAGCAAAGGAAGAAGGGCTTCTTTGTTATCTTTATGATGAGGATCGGTGGCCGTCCGGCAGTGCAGGGGGGCTTGTAACAAAAAATCCGGAAAACAGAACCCGGTTTTTAGTATTATCACCTCTTGGCTATAAAGAGACGGAGGAAGAGGGCTATATGGCTGCGGCAAAAGCGGTTCGCAGTAAAAATCGTACTCATTTGGGATATTATGAAATCATATTGAATGAAGACGGTTTTTTAAAGTCCTATCAGTATTCTGAGAAAAAACCGGAAAATGATAAAAATATATGGGAGGCATACCTAGAGGTTTCAGGCGATACCCCATGGTTTAATAATCAGGCATATGTAAATACACTGGATAAAAGAGCAATCCGTAAATTCCTTGATATTACACATGAGCAGTATTATGAACATCTGGGCGATGATTTTGGGAGCGAAATAAAGAGTATTTTTACAGATGAGCCACAGACGACTCATAAAGGAATGTTGATAACGCCTTTTGACAAGGAGCCGGTTATTACACCTTTTACAGATGATTTTGACATAACTTTTCAGCAGAAATATGGTTATTCTCTGATTGAAAGATTACCGGAGGTTTTCTGGGAAACGAAAGATCAGACAGGACTGCAGGTGAGATATCATTATCATGATCATGTATTGGAACGTTTTTCAGAAGCATTTGGTGATCAGATAGGAGATTGGTGCCAGAAACATAATATTTATCTTACAGGGCACATGCTTAATGAGTGGACACTGTATTCTCAGACATTGGCAATTGGCGAATGTATGCGTCCTATGAAAAATTTCGGAATGCCGGGTGTAGATATGCTTTGTGACAGAAGAGAACTTTCTACATTGAAGCAGGCACAGAGTGTGGCAAGGCAGCAGGGCCGGGAAGGTGTAATGTGTGAGTTATATGGTGTGACCGGATGGACATTTGATTTCAGAAACCATAAACTTGCAGGGGATTGGCAGGCTGCTCTTGGAGTAACCTTCCGTGTTCCGCATCTTACGTGGATGTCCATGGAAGGAGAAGGGAAAAGGGATTATCCGGCATGTATTGGACGACATTCTCCCTGGTATGAAAAATACAGCATCATTGAGGATCATTTTGCAAGGTTAAATACTGCACTGACACGTGGAAAGCCCTGTGTGCGTGTTGGCATGATCCATCCTGTGGAATCATATTGGATGTATTGGGGGAATAAGGAACAAACTTCGCTGAGACGGCAGGTATTAGAAGAAAATTTTGAAAATCTGATTAAATGGATGCTGTATGGATTGATTGATTTTGATTTCATATCAGAATCCTTACTGGCAGAAGAAGACTGCGAAAATAATGATCAGGAACCAGGAAAGTTCTCTGTTGGCAAAATGGATTATGAGGTGGTAGTAGTCCCTGAATGCGCTACCCTACGTAACAGCACAGTGAAAAAACTGGAAAGTTTCCTCCAATCTGGTGGTAAAGTTGTGTTTATGGGGGAAATTGCCGGGTTTGTAGATGCTGAGCCAAGTGACAGGGTGAAGGATCTGGAAGAAAAATCAATACATATTCCATTTAACCGGGTAAGCCTTATGAATGTACTGGAGCCTCAACGAGAACTCAGTATAGATGTATTTCCTCTGGACGGGGTAGATCCTGCTAGGATGAAACATAAAGAAAACGGGAATCAGGCAGATAACCTATTTTATCAAATGCGCCAGGATGGAGATAATAAATGGCTGTTTATTTGTCATGTGGACAAGCCACGAAATGAAGCAATTGCATGGAATGAAAGATGGGATATTAAAATAAAAGGGGAGTATCAGGCGGTTTGTTATGATACCATGGATGGAAAGATTTATCCGGTAAAGGCTGCAATCAAAGACGGGAATACTATCATACATCATATTGCATCCCTTCATGATAGCTTATTACTGAAATTGCTTGCTATAGAAAACAGTAAGAAAGCAGACTCTGTAAATGCAATGGACAATGTGGCAAAAGAGGAAGTATTTAAGATTCCGCAGAATCAAAAAAATTTACCGGAACCTTTTCAGTACAGGCTTGAAGAACATAATTCCTTGCTTTTGGATATGGCTCAATATGCATTTGATGAAGAAGAGTGGCAGGAGCGAGAAGAACTTTTGCGTATTGATAATCTGTTTAGAGAAAAACTTCATTATCCCCTTCGTATGGAAGCGCTTGCCCAGCCTTGGACTGAAAAAGATGAACAAAAGTCAGAGCATGTACTGAAATTGCGTTTTCATATATATTCAGAGGTTGAAATGAATGAAGTGGAGCTTGCGATGGAGCATCCTGAAACAGCAGAAATATGCTGGAATGGGGAAGCGCTAGAGTATATAGATTCTGGATTTTACGTAGATGAAAGTATCCGTACCTGTAAATTGAAAAAGCTTCAAAAAGGCGAAAATACACTGTTTGTGAAAATTCCTTTTGGAAGAAAAACAAATGTGGAATGGATGTATCTTCTTGGTGAGTTTGGAGTAAAAACCATAGGAAAGTATGGAATTATAACTAATCTTCCCGCAAGACTGTGTTACGGAGATATTACCACACAAAATCTGGCATTCTATGGCGGAAGTCTGGAATATAAGAGCAAAGTTAGTACAGAGGCGGGCATTATGAATCTTGAAGTGAGTCATTATAAAGGTGCTCTTCTTGAAGTATTTCTTGATGGTGAAAACAAAGGTTCTTTGTTCATGGCACCCTATAGAAAAAATTTAGGAAAAGTCGAAAAGGGAGAACATGAAATCACTATAAAAGTTTATGGAAACAGAAGTAATACTTTTGGTGTTGTCCATAATGCAGATCGAACAGAATCATGGTATGGCCCCAATTTGTGGAGAACTACAGGCAATAAATGGAGCTATGAATACCAGCTGGAGCAGATGGGAGTGCTGGCAACTCCTGTTTACTGGATAGAAGAGGAGACTGATTAATGGGAAATGACTGGAATTCCCGGACAGAAAATCCTGGAAAAGAATACAGAAGTGCGCCTTTTTGGGCATGGAATGAGAAGATAAATGAGCAGGAATCAAAATTTCAGATACAAGAAATGTCTGATAAGGGAATGGGTGGATTTTTTATTCATTCCAGGGAAGGATTAGAGACCTCTTATCTTTCAGAAGGCTGGATGGAACAGGTTGATGTGGCTGTCCGGGAAGCAAAAGAAAAAGACATGGAAGTCTGGATATATGATGAAGACAAATGGCCATCAGGATGCGCCGGAGGATTAGTTAGTCATGCAAATCCAAGGGAATATTCGGCGAAAGGCTTAACCATGGAGTTGATGTCATCAGAAGAAATAGAAAAAGCGGTAAAAAAGGGCAGAGCTTTTGACACTGAAAAAGAATATGAAGACGGAAAAATTCTGAGGATTTATACAATCTGGACAAGCGGATATAAGATTTTAAAGCTGAAAAATGGAATCTGTGAGGAATCATTACAGGATAGCGGAAGCCAAATTCTGATTCTGCGAAGAGAAATTTCCGGGACCAGCGAATGGTATAACGGTTATGCGCCAACGGATAATTTAAATCCCAAAGCGGTACAGGAATTTCTTAAATTAACACATGAGTCTTACAAAAAACATTTTAAAGATGAATTTGGAAAAACCATAAAAGGCTTTTTTACAGATGAACCGAACTGCTGCGATTTCTATTCTGTTTTTACAAAAGGACGTCCCTGGATTACCTGGACCGATGATCTACCGCGGTATTTTCGGGAAAAGAGAGGATATGATTTTTGGGAATTGTTACCTTATCTGTTTTACGATGGGGAAGGATGTGAACAAATCCGCCATGATTATTGGAGAACAATTGCTGAACTTTTCCAGGAATCCTATATGAAACAAATTTATGAATGGTGTGAAAAAGAAGGGCTTGAACTTACCGGACACATGTTGTACGAAAATGATCTGGGATATCAGGCAAGGGTATGTGGTGCGGCAATGCCTCAGTATAAATATATTCATAGACCAGGGATTGATCTGCTGGGAGAACAGACAAAAGAGTATCTTACAGTGAAGCAGTGCACAAGTGTGGCGCATCAGTATGGGAAAAAGCATACAATTTCCGAAACTTATGGATGTACAGGATGGGACTTTGGGTTTGATGGTCAAAAATGGCTTGGAGATTGGCAATATGTAATGGGAATTGACAGGCGCTGTCAGCATCTTGCGCAGTATTCTATTTCGGGCTGCAGAAAAAGAGACTATCCACCGGTGTTCAGCTATCAAACTACCTGGTGGGATTACAATAAAAGGATGGAAGATTATTTTTCACGTTTATCTATGTGTGAAAGTATGGGAGAAGTTGTGCGAAAAATTCTTGTAATTCATCCGATGTCTTCCATCTGGACAAAAAGCAGGAGTAGCTTTGACGAGGATTTCAATCATATTGAGATGAATATGGGATGGATGGATAAACACATTACAGATCTCAATAAATGGGGGGAAGAATATAATCGATTGGCCAAATTACTTATGGCATTTCATATGGATTTTGATTTTGGAGATGAAATGCTGATAGAAGAAGATGGTAGAGTGGAAGAAGGAAGGTTTTGGATCAATCAGGCAGCTTATGAGGTGGTAGTTGTCCCTAAGGTAGTATCTTTGTTTGAAAGTACAGTAAGATTACTTTACGAATATTCCAGACAGGGAGGAAAAGTTTTGTGGATAGGTGACTTTCCTGAAATGGTAGAGGGATCCAGAGAAAAAGCAGAGCAGATAGAGTGGGAAAAATTTACAGATATCAAACAGCTTGAGAGTTATGAAGAACTTCCGCAGGAACTTGAAAACAGCTTGGACTGGAACATAAAAATAAAAACGAAAGAGGGAGTAGAAGATAAAGATATTCTTCTTATGACGAAAAAAACTTCTGAGGGATATTTACAGATCGTGGTAAATAATGACAGAAAAAATGAGCATGCAATCATGGTAGATTTTCCGGAAGTAGGAACAGTTTGGTGTTACCAGCCGTGGACAAATAATATGGAAGAGCTTGATATAGAAATCAGTAAAAAAGAAAGAATGCGTTTCTTTCTGGAGTTGGAACCGGCTCAGACAGTTATTTTGTTGGTAAAGACGTGGAACTCAGACAAAGTGAAAGCTGACCTGACACAAGATAATGAAATAAGCTCTGGTGTATCCTTGGAAATTGGTGAACATGTGACATTTCCATATAAGCATCCTCATTCTGCTGATCCGGTTTTTGCCATATTAGGTCCGAAAGCAGAGATAAAAAGAACTATGGAGAATGTTCTTATTTTGGATTCTTGTTCTTATTATGTGGAAGATAAGATTTACGGTGAGGAAACGGATGTCTGGAAAGCGCAGAAGGACATCAGAGAGAGACTGAATATGCGCCAGATTTATTATAACGGAGTTCCACAAAGATATTTCTGGCTGGGAGAAAAGAATCAACAGGATCAAACACCTTTTGGTTTAAGATTTCACTTTCAAGTGAAAGAAGATATAGAAACAACTTGTTTTGCTGTTATTGAAAAATCAGAGAAGTTTATCGTATGCCTGGACGGTGAAAAGGCAAAACTTACAAATGAATTTTTTATGGATCATTCTATGAAGAAGTGGGAACTTCCAAAACTTTCAGCAGGAGAACATGTTCTGACTATTGATGGCTTGTATTCACATGAAATGGAACTGGAGGATATTTTTATTATCGGTGATTTTGCTGTAGATACAGACCGTGCTCTGACAAAGGAACGCAGTACCTTACACTTTGGGGACTGGACCTCGCAAGGTTATTATCATTATCCTGGTTCTATTGTCTATAAATTCGCAGTTCCGCCAAAGGAAAAAGAAGAGCATAGATATATTTTGAATATGGGAGAATTTGAAGCAACTCTTATAGAATTAAAAGTGAATAAAAAGTCTGTTACATATCTTTTAAAAGATTCTGCAAGAAAAGTTGATATTACGGATTATCTTCTGGACAGGGAAAACACAATTGAATTGTGTGTGGTTGGAAGTCCAAGAAATATGTTTGGACCATTTCACCAGACTTATACCGGATGCAGCCGTATAAGTTGGGAAGATTTTAGAACTACGGGAAGGTTTTATACGTCAGATTATGTGTTAAAACCATATGGGCTCATGGGCCAGATTACTATTTTTATGAAATAGAACTTTGCTTGAGTCATGATATATAATCATGTGCTGTACCAGGCAGATACTTTTTACCCGGTGGGATGTACGAAACTATATCACACCGGGGGGAAGCTCTGCGGAAGTATTCATCATGCTTAGCCAATTAATTTCTTATTCACATACTCAAATCCGAGACGTTTCACAGTATCTGCAAACCGTTCTCCTGCGATGCCTTCATCTTTGAAGAGAAGGATTGCTTTCTCTATGACGCCCATTATCTCTTCTTCCTCTGTGAAAATTCTGGTAAGAGCCTGACCGTGTGAGATTCGCTTAC
>OCAV01002376.1_pt1 | contig 10108 bp, 13 predicted proteins | sample 1538331 | NCBI WGS metagenome assembly OCAV01 (sample SAMEA2580297, study PRJEB22360) | human gut metagenome | biome: human gut; feature: human-associated habitat; material: faeces | place: Denmark | collected 2008/2010
TTGCGACGTGGCTTGACCGCGATTTCACCGGTATCCTCGTCCACCTCATCATCGGAATCAGCCTCATCGAAGTCAGTATCCGCAAGAAGAGCCGCCTCATCATCGGCCTTGGAAGGCTTTGCGTTCACATGCTTGTCTCGCCAAGCGATAAGGGCCTCGATATCCTCATCGGTGAAGTCCTCATCGTATTCGAAGCTTCCATCTCGCACGCCTCCGCCAACAATCGTGAGATTATCCAAACGATAGCTGACACCGCTACCGGTCTGAGTCTTCCACGCACGTGCCGTAACCGAAGCCTGCACGTTCTGACCGGGATACACCAGCTTATCCCATAAGACCTTGACTTCCTTGGCCTTGGCATCACGCTCCTGAGCCTCCTCAAGATTGCGCGTCGCCTCCAGAACGAGCGTCTTCGCCTCCTCCTGAGCGTCTTCATCAGCCGTAGCGTAAGCGGCTCGGGCATCATTAAGATTGGCTTGAGCGGCCTGAACGTCTTCCTTTGTCCCGAGAATCGGTTCGGGGAGCTCACGCAGGATTCCTTCATCGTCGATGTAGCGGATTCCGGGACGACCGGCCTTGGAGCTACGACTGAAGTTCACATAAAAATGGTTGGCTCGATTCGGATATTTATCGGTCATGAGGACGGTTTTATCACCGTCAAGGATTTCATCCTCGTCGGCATCCTTGAGACCGTCATTGGAAACGATACGATCCTTCTTGCCCCATTTCTTCAAGGCGATGGCGTTGTCTTCCGCATTCTTGCTCAGCTTCTGAAGGATTCGGACGGTTCGCATGTGATCGGGGTCATCCTTGTCGAGAAGTACAGGGAACCCGTATGCGGGCGTGCTTTCGTTTTTCTTCTTATCGTCCTTCTTGGCGGACTTGTCATCATCCTTGCTTCCCTTGAATGCGACCGCCTCGTAGAGCTTGGGCCATCCCATCTGGATGACTCCGGTTTTCGCGTGAGTTAGCAGTTCTGTTGCCATGATGGTTCCTCCTTGACGATTTGACGATCGCTCCACAGTGCATTGAGGATGGGAGTTTTCGTCTTCTCTTTTTTTCTATGTGGACATATTCAAATATACGCAGTTATCTGAACATGTATATTATTCGGCGTGTTGCCTTTATTTCCAAGGCGTTTTCCCTTGTTAGAGAATGCTGAAGAACTCAGTTTTCTGCATGTTGTACAATGGGAGCGTGAACACAACCAGAAGATTGGGCAACACCAGTCCGACCACTGCATCCAGGAGAGGCGAATGAACCAGCTATCGATCAGACGTCTGCGCCAGCTAGCAGGAAAAACCAAAAACGAGATAGCCGACCTGCTGGGCATGAGCGTCAACACGTACAGCAAGTACGAGGACAACCCCATGAGCCTGTCCTACGCCGCATACCATCAGCTCATCGAATATCTCGAAACAGCAATCCAAATCAGGAAAAAACTGGAAAAGGAGCAACCTATGAACACCCCCATCAAAGCGAAAGTCCGATTCGTCGCACCCGACGAAGACGACGAGGACCGTCTCACCGACTACACAGTGCCGATCCCCGAAGGACTGACCGAGGAATTCCACCCCTCGCAACCCGTCACACCGAAGCAGCTCCTCGACTGGGAAACCAAGAACAAGGAACCATACCCGGGTTATTCGGAGGAATTCTTCAACTGGGAGAACGCTTGGGAAGAGGTCAACCGCGCCCAGCAGAAAGCCGATGGCGGATATCTCCACCTCTCCGACCCGGTGCCCGTCAGCCCGGAGTTCGACGAGGCGACCGGAGAACCCATCACCTACGACGAGCCTCACGTCGTCGTGGACTCGGAAAGCGGCAACACCAGCGTGTACGTCGACGAGGCTGACATGTCAGCCCAGGAAATCGCCGAATCCGATCCAGTGAACAACAAGTAGCCTCCCCACATACCGTTCCGGCATGCTCCGTCCATAGGCATGCCCGGAACTTGAATCCAAGAAGGAAAGACACCAATGGCCTACGCGAAAATCATCGACATCGACGACCCCGGCTACTTCCGGTTGAAATCAATCGACCAAAGCCAATTGAAACAATTCCTGAAAAACCCGGCCGACTGGGCATATCACCGTCTCAACGACGACCACAAGCCCACCGACGCCATGAAGTTCGGTACGGCGTTCCACGCTTACCTGCTCGGCACCAGCGACGTTGTCAGCCTGCCTGAGGGAGAGAGCTTCAGGAGCAAAGACAACCAGAAGTGGCGAGCAGACCAGCTGGAAGCAGGAAACATCATCGTCTCCTACAATGACATGCAACTGCTCAAACGCATGAAAGAAGGCATCGAACAGACCAGTCTCATGCCCGAATACCCCGATTACATGGAAATCATCGAACAGGGAACCAAGGAACAGTGCATCGAATGGAAGGACCGTCAAACCGGTCTGATGCTCAAGGCGAAGCCTGATCTGATTCCTGCCGGCACCGATTACCTGGTCGATTTGAAAACCGCCCAGAAGGCCGACGCGGAATCATTCGCCAAGGAAGTCATCAACTACGGTTATCACATTCAGACCGTTTTCTACCGTGCCGCGGTAGCCGCATGCAAGCCGGACGCCTTTGACCGTGGATCCAAGGCTCCCAGCACCATGCAATTCTGGGTGTTCGAAAAAACCGATGCCTGCGACTGGCAGCCTTTCAGCATCAGCGATGACAATCCGATCACGAATCTTGCCGCGACCAGCATCCGCCAAGCACTCTTGGGCATCGCCTTGATGGTCAAGAAAGCCAAGGAGGAAGGCTACGCAGAGAACACTCCAGACCCCGTGGACGCCGCCGCGAAGTATGCGCTCCGACATGGTTTCAACAAGAAGGTCAAGGAGGTTTCGTTCCAGAACTGGCAGCTGCTGACTGCGGAAAACATGCTCTGCGATCTCGCCAGCTGATTGCTCTGAAGCATGACAGGAGAGGACCATCCAGCACGATGATCCTCTCTTCTTTTTATCATTTGCTCGTTATACTGAATATGTCCACATACAGTAAAGACGACAGAACCAACGCCAATGCCATCAGCACCTCGAACACGCCGGACAACATCCAGCAATCCAAGAAAACCAGCCAACTACAAACGCGGAGGCTACGCCCACGAGTTCACCATCCCAATCGAATGGTGGAGTACGACCGACACCATACAGACGGAACGCATGCGAGCCAGACGAAGGGCATGGGTGAGGGACTACGCGAAAAACGAATGGCGCAACCTCAAGAAAACAGGAGAAGCCTGGAAAGTGGAACGGTTCATCGCCCTTATAGGCGTAGGCTGTCCAAGCCAGAAAAACATTTTCCCGGCGAGAGCGGCCGAAACCATCAAACCCATCATCGACGGTGGCAGTGATGCCCGACTCTGGGACGACGATGACAGCCAGCACCGGCACAGCACCGTATACATCCAACTGCCAACACCGGCACCAGCCAACCATTACAGGCTGAGCGTGCTCATCATCCCGGTGCCGGAATCAATGCCGAAATACCAGATCACCTCACGTCTCGCATCGAACATCGACCAGCATTGGCGAAATAATCCCAATCCGCCGGCATGGCACGACGGATACTCGGTGTCATTCACGATTCCCGACAAACAGTGGATAACCAGCAACTATACGGATAGTGACCTCATCGCCAGACAGAACGGCGAACGGAAATCAGCCACATGGGGGAGGGGAGGCAGCTTCGGCATTCGGGAACGAGTACGCGCACAACTCATCGAACTGGCCTTCCAACAGTGGAAAAGACAAGCCTACCGTCCGTATGAAAGATTCGCCATCATCGCCGGAATCGCATACCCGTACGGGGTGAAAACCGCCGACCCTGACAATGCGGCGGAAACGGTGAACACCATACTGCATTCGGGAACCCGCATCGGAGCCTGGCCGGATGTGAACAGCCAGCATTGCAGGGGAGTGGCTTTCGTACGTCTGCCGAATCTCATGACGGGAAACCATATGGTCAGACTTTTTGTTTTCCCGGTGCCCGAGAATTTTCAGATGGCGCAGAGCATAGCCGAAAGCTCCATCGACGCTTGGGGCGAACATGATCGGAGGATGCGTTGAACCTGAGACAAGTGCTAGTCCAGACCGTGATAGGACTCATCGCTATCCTCATAGCCGTCCTATATGCGATGTTCATCGTCCCGCAGGACTGGTTCATCGACTCCAGGGAATCAGTCGTCACCATATCGGTCATAATCTGCGCGACCGGATACATCATCACGGTCTGGGCCCGTTATATCCGTCATCTCACACGCCGGAGAATCGATCAACGAATCATCCGCGACGCCGAATCCGAAATGAAAACAGGTCTTTGGCAAAAACCGAAAATTCTTCGAAATGAACCGACCGCAACCATACGATTGAACAGGAAGCACATCCGACAATCTCAGAGAAAGAGCCGATAATGGTATGGACTCCAGCGACACAGCCGCGTGACCCCCTTGGCAGATTCCGTAAAACCAATCTCGTCCCCGGCGAATACACGTACACCACGCGCAGCGGCATCGTCAAGAAATACTATGTCAACGATATGAACCAGCTGGCAGACGGGTCCACCATCCTGCACATGAGCGCCCAAGGCAAGGTGTTCGGCAGTTTCAAGACCCAGAACCCCATCGAACGCATCCACATCATCGGCAACAGCGATATGGAACAGATGGCCGTCGCGGCGTCCGGGGAAACCACATTCGGCGTGATCAACCACAGCAAGGCCGCCCCACCGGACGTGTTCAGCCTCAACCGCGGACACGATTTCCAACCGGTCGGCTCCAACCTGCCGGACGGGGAAACATCCTTTGGGGGAAGAGCGGATCAAATCACCGGCCGTCCGGACGGGAAAACCTATGACACGTTGAACGCCCAGAAAGCCGAACAAGCCAACCTCGCGGCGTTCGCAGACCCAAGCAACCGCGTCTATTCCGCTGACCCCGGCGACTTCGCCGAAGCTGCGGTCCAAGCCCGGCATTACTACGAGAAGGAATTCGGGCTCAGCGAATCCCAAGCCCGGGAAATGCCGGTCTACGTGTATGCGGACAAGAATGGCGACGTCACCGTGAAACCCGCATACAAGCCTGAAAGCGTTCCCATGAGCGAACTGGGAATGCAGCCAGGAGACCCGGTGCCGGAAGGCTTCCATGTGAACGGGGACAATCTCGTCGCCATGGTGCCCCGGCGAAGCCCCAACACGCATGGAGGCAGCGGCAGCGTCCGCCTCCGTGGCCGGGATCTCACTCGCATGACCAGGGCCATGCAGAAGGATGGTCTCAAGAGCGTCGACTTCACCGTGAGCGGAGGCACCAAGGTATCCGCAAAAAGCGGCAAACCGTTGCAGAACGCCTTGCATTTCCGCGCCGACTACATGAACCCCCACAGTGGAGACGACATCACCGTATGGGGTTCCATCGAAGCGAAACAGTACGGGACGCAGCCGGTCAAGGCACGCAGGGAGTTCACCACCAACGAGGAATTCCAAGACTATACGCGCAAGGTGCAAGCAGTCCGTGAACGGGCGGCCGCACCATACGTGGATCCGCAATCCCCACAGGCAGCCGCGAAACTGCTGCGAGCCAAGTATGGAACGAATCGGTTCTACAGCAGCGACATCCAGATGCGCGACGGCAAAGAGGGAGTGGCCTTTGCCGTCAACACTCCCGGCGGACACGCCCGCATGCTGTCCAACGGGAACGGTGTCTGCATCGGCAAGGAGCCGGCCGACGCGGAGGGCTTCGCATCCATGTTCAATAACGGCAAGAGTCCGGCCAATCGTATCACCGCCGACAACGTGAAGGTCTTGTCGGATGGTAATTTCCGCGTCCGGAAGAACGGCCGTGAGTCGTTCTACACGCCATCCATGTCCACTACCCGCGGGACTCGTAGCCGCAACGGAAAACTTTACGGCTACAACGAGGCCGGAGATTTCATGGAATTGCCGAATCGCTGACCCTAGGAAAATGCCGGGTGGTTTTTTACTTCCCGGCATTTTACCTGTTATACTGAATCTGTCCACATAGAAAAAAGTGAAGTCAGGAGACCCAAATCCACCATGCCCATCATCGAATTCGACACGAAGATGCGAGGCTACGATCCTCAACAAGTCAATGATGCCGTAACCAATTTCCAGGACACCATCAACAAGTATGCGCAAGCAAACACTGATCTGAAGAGGACCCTGGATACGGTCAACAACCAGTTCACCCAGGCAAACCAAGACATCGATCAGCTGCAAGCCGAAAACAAGAAGCTCTCCGAACGGATCGAAGAACTCGAAAAGCAGAACGACGATCTGGAAGCAAAAATCAAGAACAAGTACACGAGCGTGGGCGACGATGTGAGGAAACTCCTCGAAGACACCCAGACCGTTTATCATGCTGCGGAAAAGAACGCAGCCGACATCAAGAACAAGGCGCTGCAGGAGGCTGACAGCATTCGCAAGCAGAGCCAGTCCGCCGCGGAGAAGACTATGGTGGACGCGCGGCAGGTCGCCGAAAAGAACGTGAAGGAATCCCAAGCGAAGTCGAAGCAGATCATCGAATCCGCGCAGCAGTCCGCCGCACAGTTGCGTAAGGAAGCCGACTCGTATGCCACTGGACGGCAAAACATCGCGGAGCAGGCCGATGCAAGGGTTCGTGCGATTCTCGGCCGTCTCCAGGAAGCAAGCAAAGTGCTTGACAACGCCTACCAGTCCGGACGCAAGCCTAACGCCACTACAGTCCAGTCAGCTCCGAAGGATGCGCCAACACCGGTCATCGCCGGCCAGGCCACTAATCCGAACGAGGCGGATCTTGAAGACGATAGGACCATCGCCTTCGCTCAAATCCATGCGAAGAACACCGCATCAGCGCCCGCGACCCCTGTTGACGCCCAATAAGGCCATTCCCGGAACGTGAGAATCTTGATCCTCCAATACGTAATGGTTATGACCGGAGGATATGCCAGTTCATGGCTTATCCTCCATGTCGGCATGCTGTTCGGGCAAGGCGCGAAGAACGCCGCTTCTCTGGACCGAATCAAGGAAGCCCGCTGTTGGAACATCGCATATTATCTGTGCGTCATCCTGACGTTCCTGTGCGTCATTGCCGGATCATTGGGTCTCATGCTCCTGTTCAAGGAGCTGATCATTGACTGAAAAAACATCCCTCAAGCAGTCCCGTAATCCTTTCCTGACCATCGGACGCTATGTCCGGCAGGTAATCGATGAAACCCGTAAGACGGTGACTCCAACCGCCCGCGAATGGATGGCCTGGAGTATTGCCGCATTCGTATTCGTCATCCTGCTCATGATATTGGTCACGGGCATGGATTTCGGGCTCGGCAAACTCACTCTCATGGTGTTCGGGTGACGGTCACACATCCCGTGACCCTTGCCATGCTGCTATGGATGGGTATCGCCCTGCTCACGTTTCTTCTCATGAGCGTATGGACGGATAATCCACAGCATCGCAGCACCTATCGCCATTGGGCTGTCGCATACCTGACAGCCCTAATCGTCTTCATCGCCATCTTCTATTCCGAAGGAACCCTATGGCCGTTCTCATCATCGTTTTGAAAACCATCGTCGCCATCCTGAGCATCCTGCTATCCCTGCTGATTCTTCTGCACAAAGGCAAGGGCGGGGGATTGTCCGACATGTTCGGCGGCGGCTTGACCGCAAACGCGGGCACATCCGGAGTCGCGGAGAAGAACCTCAACCGTTGGACGGTCGGCATCGCGATCCTATGGGTTTTGCTGATCGTCTCGATCAGCCTCATCGCAAAAACCATCTGACGAAACAGGAGACCTCATGCTAATTGCCATCATCTGCCTCTTTACGGGCTTCATCCTTGGCTTCTTCACCGCAGCCCTATGCCAAGCAGCATCACACTCAGATTCTGACAAAAGGAACAACCAATGAAAAACAACTGGTTCTGCCCCAACTGCGGGCAGCCGATGGAAGCACAACGCCACGTAGACAACTCCACCGGACGTATCACATGGACAATCGGCTGCCTCAACCCGAAACACTTCCACACGCGCGGCTACATGAATGCCGCCATCGCTGAAATCCAACTCGAAAAACTCCTCCACCAGTGAAATACATCAGCCTGTTCAGCGGTATAGAAGCCGCCACGGTCGCATGGCAGCCACTCGGATGGGAGCCAATCGCATACGCGGAGGTCGAACCATTCCCAAAAGCCGTGCTCAAACAACACTATCCAAACGTGCCCGACCTAGGAGACATGACCAAAGTTGACTGGAAACAATACCACCATGCGGCAGATGTCGTTGTGGGAGGAAGCCCCTGCCAAGCCTTCTCGATCGCCGGCCTCAGGAAGGCTTTGGACGATCCACGCGGCCAGCTCATGCTCGAATATCTCCGAGCTTGCGCAGAGATTGATCCGGAATGGATCGTCTGGGAGAACGTGCCCGGAGTACTGTCGGCTGAACACGGACGGGCTTTCCAGTCGCTCCTTGAAGCCGTGGCCGAACTCTGGCCTGATGGGGGGCGGCATGGAGAGTGCTGGACGCTCAGTTCTTCGGTGTGGCCCAGCGACGCGAGCGTGTGTTCCTTGTCGTCAACACTAGAGACTGGCGACGTGCCGCCCCGGTTCTTTTTGAGCGCGAAAGCCTGTGCTGGGATTCTGCGTCGAGCCGAGAGAAGAGGGAAACCCTTACCGGTGGAACTGCGAACGTCATTGGAAACGCAGATTCACACGTTGGAGAATGCCTGACACCCGGTGAGAGCCAGGCACGCCGCGTGTATGCGGCTGACGGCGTGATGCCGACGTTGAACGCGCGTGAGCATGGCGGGCGGAACCAGCAGGCGGTCATGCTGGACTCCCACCAGCAGGATGGTCGTTTCAAAGTGTCGAACCATCCAGAAGTGTCGAACACTCTCACCAGCCACATGGGAACCGGTGGAAACAACGTTCCACTTGTGAAAGCGTTCAAATGGAATCAAGGGGAACGCTCGCGCAGTCTGGCGATAGGTGACGTGAGCCCGACATTGACCACCGACCATAATCCAGCCGTCTACGAGATAGCGGGAAACATCATCGGTCGCGGACCAATGAACGGCGGACACCAGCTTGGCGTTGCCAATCCGGACGAAAACGGCGCTTTCACACTGACTTCCACCGATAGACATGCGGTGGCTGAAATCGAGAGAGAAGTGATGTGCCGGGCGGACAGCCAGGCGAACACCGCATTGAACTCCGACCTCGCGCCGACGTTGATGGCGCACGCCGCGAAGGACGCGCCGATCATATACCCGTCATGACAAGCAACGGAGATGACGTGTTCCCCGCATTGTGCGCCACGGACGGAAGCAAACGGTTCATCGACAACCAGTCCATCAACGGAGGACGGTTGCTGATTGACAGGAGACGGACATGAACATCACATTCAAAATACGCGGAGGAAAAGCAGGGGGGGAAAGGGGTTTCTTGGACAGGAAGAGCTTTCCGCCACACTCAGCACACGCAACGACCAATTTCTACACACGGAGGATTCACACATGAATGGGTTAACCATCAGAAGACTGACCCCATTGGAATGCGAACGGCTCCAAGGATTCCCGGACGGGTGGACTGACATTCCATGGCGCGGCAGGGAGCACGCGCCGGACGGTCCACGATACAAGGCGTTGGGGAATTCAATGGCCGTTCCGGTCATGAGATGGATCGGCGAAGGGATTCAACTCGTCGAAGAAGCCGCCGAAACAACCGAGTAGACAACAGAGACAGGTGGATCGTCGCCGAAGAGGGGGCGACGTTCCTCAAAAAAACAATACAGCGATAGGCCACGATCTTGTTCAAGGATTTCCTTTTGTCCGGCGAAATCACCAAAAGCAAGAAGAATCATGGCCGTCGCTTGACTATAAAAAGATATGTCACGTATGTAGTATGACTATAAGCACTGCCCGTCAGCCCTTATAGGAGAAGCGGTTTGAGCAGATTCATTACACCGATAGTCCACGGGTTCGGCAGCGATATTCCACGGAAACGACGCCGATAGGCCACTAAAACAGCAGCGATAGTCCACTATCATTGCAGGGATACTCCACGCCGTAAGGTTGTTGCCAAGGCTGATTACACCGATAAGCCACTACTGGCTACACC
>OCAV01002381.1_pt1 | contig 10077 bp, 7 predicted proteins | sample 1538331 | NCBI WGS metagenome assembly OCAV01 (sample SAMEA2580297, study PRJEB22360) | human gut metagenome | biome: human gut; feature: human-associated habitat; material: faeces | place: Denmark | collected 2008/2010
TAAAAGGTGGTCAAATCAAGCGAGACGGAAAGGAAAGAACGCATGGACACAAGTAGTCTAATGGAGCAGATATTATCTAACGAAAACCTTAATAGAGCATATCTGCAAGTCGTACGAAACAAAGGTGCAGAGGGAGTGGACGGAATGAGGTACACGGAACTCAAAGACCATCTTGCAAAGAATGGCGAAATTGTCAAAATCAAAGAGCAGTTGAGGCCAAGAAAGTATAAACCTCAACCAGTACGAAGAGTGGAGATACCAAAGCCTGATGGCGGTGTCAGAAACCTGGGAGTAGTCTCAATGTTAGATTACTACGCCGAAAGGTGTGTTGCTTGTTAAGTTGATTGAACCGCCGTGTACCGAACGATACGCACGGTGGTGTGAGAGGTCGGAATTTCTCAAACAAGAGAAATCCTCCTACTCGATTGGCGTGGAATGAATCAGACTTTCTTGTTACTGTATAGAATATGCGTTATAATAGTGGGCAAATGTTAGGGCTTTGGTAAGCGTCAAATAAGAAAGTGTATCGAAATCTCTGGATATTGCCTGTAAACTATTGGTTAGAGTTTTTGGAGCTGACTCTAAAAACGGTTATTTTTCTATACACTGTTTTATTTGACGCTTACTTTCTTTCTTCGACGCAGACAAGAAAATGTTGATGCAGAAGCTGCATCTATGTTTATCACTTATAACTTTAAGCAATTATTTTGTATGTTTTCAACACAAGAATTAATAAAGAAATTTGAATAATTCATAAAAAGGCGGAGGAGTAAATGTGTAAATTTTATTAAAAACAAAGAATATATGATGGTAGTATAGATACATGACACTAAAAAATAAAAAAGCACCGTAAATCAGACTGACATTGTAAATCGTTAGACAGTCTGACACACGGTGGTGTGGGAGTTCGGTAGATAAAATAATTATCTACCCGATTAAACTTTATAGTATTATTTTGTGCATATTTTGTCTTATATAGTATATGGAATAATAAGAAATTGAATCCTATAATGCTTTATAGAAAGCAGCATAGAACTCCATAGTGCATATTGCGGCGCAAAACGGCCGCATTCTGTTTCTGAACAGCCGATATATACGATGTCTAGGTAACTACTCCGATATAATGATGGTAGCCATCAGAGTGATGGTGAATACATCATTTTTAAGTAGGATTATGTATACAGCTAGATTACAAAGACATCATTATCAAACATTACGCACTGTCCATGTCAGGCAGTGAAATAGCCCGTCAAATTGGAGCCAGTATATCTGGAGTTAACAACTTCTTACGGGCTTTCAAGAAGTGTGAGGACCTATGGAATTGCTATAAGAAAAAATGTGAAGAAGAAGGTGCCCGCTTCTATCAGTACAGTCAGTATTGTAAGTTCTACAACAGATGGTGCGAAGAGAATTATGAAACAGCGCACTTCAATGCCATGATTGCTCAGAAGATGGAGGTTGATTTCGCAGGCCAGACATTCTCTATGACTGATCCACTTACCGGTGAGATCCTGACGATTGTTGTGTTTGTAGCAATCCTGCCATATTCACAGTATATCTATGCTGAAGGAATGCTCTCCACAAAGGAACCTCAGTGGATTGATGCGAATAATCATGCACTGGATTACTTCGGTGGAGTTCCGGCATTAGTTGTCTGTGATAATTGTAAGCAGGCTGTCATCGTTAATCAGGATTGGATCGAACCAGAACCAAAGTTCAAGAGTTATGTAGAAAACGCAACAGGCATTCTTGAGAAAGGTTTCTTCCATAAGCTTGAAGAACGACAGTATTTCTCTCTAGAACAGTTCAATAAAGATCTCTGGAAGGAGCTGGATGCTCTTAACAAGAAGCCATTCAAGAAGAAAGAACACAATAGATCCTACTATTGGGAAGAGGAGAAACTTGAATTGATGACGCTTCCCACCATGCATTACGAGTACATGGAGAGAAAAACGGCAAAGGTATCAAGCGATTTCCACGTACGCTTTGACAATGCTTATTATAGCGTAGATAAATCGTTTCTGCATAAGACAGTATCCATTAAGGCTTCGTCGGCCGTTGTTCGTATCTATTCTCTTGCTGGGGAATTCCTGTGTGAATGGCCAAGAGCAACTCGCAAAGGTCAGTGGTCAACCAATCCGGAGCATCTGCCGGATAACTATAAAGGGTTTACTCAGTGGAACGGTCCTTGCTTTATCCAAAAGGCTCAGTTCATTGGCAAGAATACAGAGACCGTTATCCGAACGATTCTTCAATCCAGACAGTACGAAGTCCAGACCTATCGAATGTGCCTGGGGCGATTTCACTGAATAAACAGAAATATACATTTTAATGCCACCGGAAGCTTCCGGTATTGATACTCTTTTATCCCACAGTAAAGCTCTTGCGGATCAGATGAGAGAGGAGGTGGACGACTGATGCTTACCGGAACTGCACTTATGAATGAGCTTGTTGATGAGTTGAATGAACTCAAACTTTCAACAATGACAGTTACACTGGATGATTTGTACCACAAACCTGGATTCCTTGAAATGGACAATCTTACTCTGGTTGCAGAACTAATCGGACCACAGTTTCAGGAAAAGGTCAGTACAACGCTGAAGAATCGATTAACAGTCGCATATCTATAGGGATGTCCTGAAGAATTAACTGATTGTGTTGATTCTGACAGAAGAGAATATCTGCCCTCTGGTATAACAGAAGTTCTTTCATCACGGGATTTCATTGAAAGAGGCTATAATCTTTGCATTCTTGGCGAATCTGATGCTGGCAAGTCCTACTTCGCAAAAGCGATTGGTATCAAAGCCTGCAACCGGTATAACGTCGTATGCTTTCACAGTGAGGAACTTTTGGAAAGTATGGTTGCTCTAAAAGAACAGGATTACGATAAATACGCTCGTAAGATGAAAAAGTATCTCAAATGGGAACTAATTATACTGGATGACTTTCTACTCCACACGATCACAGACGAACGTGAAACCAAGATACTCTTTGAGCTCCTTGAGAAGCGGTACGAACAACGAAAAAGCACTATCGTGTGTTCGCAGCGCGATACAGACAACTGGAAAGCGATGATCCTAAACGATGAAGTATCGGCGAACTCCATCATGAAAAGAGCCACCAAACATTATACGATTAAAATCAATTCAAGGTAATCAGCTGCTAATTAGCTAAAATGAACGGCGACCGCCGTAAACTGCACCATAGCCTTTATATAATATTCAATTTATTTTTTCATATTCTTATTTCTCTTTTCTGTTTTTACAATGCCATCATAACTCAGAAGAGAAATAAATACATGCCAAATGTGAATGAAAAGTAGCCAATTGTTGCAGACGTATCAAGTTTCAATCAAACGAAAAGAAAGGTGGAATAAAAGATGATGAGAGCTTACGAAAATATTCAGTTTACAAGTGAAAATAGGAAATCACCAAGAAGTTACTACATACCAGGTGGATGTTCCCAATATTTATTATTAAATGGAGAGTGGAAATTTGCATATTTTAATCGAGATATTGATGTTCCAGAAAAGATTAAACAGTGGGATAAGATAAACGTTCCTTCTTGCTGGCAGTTATACGGATACGAAAATCCAAACTACACAAACATTAACTATCCATATCCTTGTGATCCTCCTTACGTACCAACAGATAATCCTTGTGGAGTGTATGAAAGAGAATTCGAACTTGAGAAAAAATGGGGTAAAGTGTACTACCTATTCGAAGGTGTATCGTCTTGTGCATACCTATATATTAATGATACTTATGTTGGATTCACACAAGGCAGCCATCTACAAGCAGAATTTGATATTACAGAATATGTAAAAGAAGGAACAAATAAAGTAACTGTCAAAGTTTTAAAATGGTGCTGTGGAAGTTATTTAGAAGACCAAGATTTCCTTCGTTTTAATGGTATTTTCAGAGATACTTATATTTTACAAAGACCGTTTGACCATATAGAAGACGTAGAAATTATCCCAAATAAAAAAAATATTCATATTGTGTCTGAAGGTGCTTGTGAGGTATCCATTGCTTTTGAAGGCGAAGTGTTAGTGCAAACACAGATGGAAAATGAATTTACTTATGAAGTGGAAAATCCAGTTTTATGGAATGCAGAAAAACCAGCTCTCTATGATGTGGTATTAAAGAGAGAGGGAGAAGAATTAAAGTTCCGTATCGGTTTGAGAACAATAGAAGTTTCTAATCAATATGAATTGTTGATTAATGGAATGTCAGTAAAACTTCACGGTGTAAACCATCACGATACTCACCAATATAATGGATGGTGCCAGACAGACGAAGAACTTCGTAAAGACTTACTTTTAATGAAAGAATTAAATATGAACTGTGTTCGTACTGCACATTATCCACCTACACCCAAATTTATGGAAATGTGTGATGAAATCGGTTTGTACGTAATCTGTGAAACAGACATTGAAACCCATGGATTCCTTCGTCGTTTGCCAAATGTAGAGTATCATTTTGATATGGACTCTAATGATTGGCCTGCATCTACATTGGAATGGCAAGGTGAACATGTAGAACGTATGGAAAGAATGGTAGAAACATTCAAGAATTATGCCAGCATTATTATGTGGTCTACAGGAAATGAAAGTGGTCATGGAGTCAACCATGTGGCAATGATTCGCTGGACAAGAAACCGCGATAATTCCAGATTGATTCATTGTGAAGATGCTTCTAGAAAGCAACAAATCCACAATGCAGACGTGTATTCAAGAATGTATATTACCTTTGAAGAGTTAGAAAAGGCAGCGGTTACAAAGGATATTTGTATGCCAGTATTTTTATGTGAATATTCTCATGCGATGGGAAATGGTCCTGGAGATGTATATGAATATAATGAAATTTTTGATAAATATCCAAAATTAATCGGTGGCTGTATTTGGGAATGGACAGACCATGTAGTTATGGTAGATGGTGTCGCAAAATATGGCGGAGACTTTGAAGGGGAATTAACAAATGATGGTAATTTCTGCTGTGACGGCCTTGTATTTGCAGACAGATCATTTAAAGCAGGAACCATGGAAGCAAAGGCAGCATTCCAACCAATTCGTACATCATGCGAAGACGGTGTCCTTAGTGTATATAACCGCCTAGACTTTACAAATCTTAATGAATACGACTTTACATATTGGGTAGAAGTAGATGGAGTAAAAGGAGAAGAAGTAACTCTGAATCTAGATGTAGCACCTCATGAAACTGTAACACTGGAAATTCCATATACAGAAACTACTTGCCAATATGGAGTGTATTTGAATACTAGATTAACAAAAGCAGACAAAGAATATGCACAAACACAACATGAACTTTCATATAAAGTAGAAGAAACTGTAAGTGAAGCATCCCTTACATTAACAGAAGATCAATATCATATTTACGCTTCGGGAGAAGGATTCCAATACGTATTTTCTAAAATTTACGGTGGATTTACAAGCATGATCGTAGATGGAGTAGAGCAATTGGCTGGAACAAGCAAATTCTCGATGTTCCGTGCAACGACAGACAATGATGCGAAAATGAGACCATTCTGGGCGAATGTGAATATTTGGCAAGGGGAAAATCTTGATTGTGCATTTACAAAAGTGTATGAATGTGATATTTGCGATGACAAAATTCTTCTTAAGGGATCTTTAGCAGGAATTTCTAGAAAACCAGTTCTTTTATATGATATGGAAATAAGAATTACAGTGGGTGGAACTGTGGAAATTGGATTTAATGGCAAGATTCGTGAAGATGCAACATGGATGCCTAGATTAGGTATGGAATTTACTTTGACTGAACAAGCAAGTGCATTCTCTTATTACGGCAGAGGACCATGGGAAAACTACTGTGATATGAGTCACTGTGCAAGTATTGGTGCGTACGAAAGTGATGTAGATTCTGAATATGTGAATTATGTATATCCACAAGAACATGGAAATCATATGAATGTAAAACGACTTACATTGGGCAAATTAGAATTCCAATCAGAAGATGGTTTTGAATGTAATGTTTCAAAATATACAATTGATGATTTAGATCGAGCAAAACATACAGATGAGTTACATCCAGATGGAAATGTTCATGTGCGTATTGACTACAAAGTATCTGGGCTTGGAACAGCTTCTTGCGGGCCTGATTTACCAGAAAAATATCGTTTCTCAGAAAAAGAGGTAACTTATAGATTTAAAATTGTAAACTTGCATAAGGAGTAGTTAGATTGGTTTCATTATATGAGCAAAAAGAGGGAAGTGACAAAAATGATAGAACAGAACCTACAAACTGCTATGGGGAAACAAAGCCATCTAATCCTGAAACACACTTGATTCCACTGATTCTTCAGGTACCTAATGGACAACGCGAACATATTTCAGTATTTGGTACAGACTATCCAACAAAAGATGGTACATGTATCCGTGATTATATCCACGTTATAGATTTAGCTCAGGCGCATATCTTGGCCGTAAAATATCTTATGGCTGGAAATGAAAGCAATATTTTTAACTTAGGAAACGGAGTGGGATTTACTGTAAGAGAAGTAATTGAAATGGCAGAAAAAGTAACTGGTCAATCAATTAAGGTTGTGGAAACAGAGAGCCGAGAAGGGGACCCAGCAGTGCTTATAGCTTCTAGCGAAAAAGCAAAGAATGTTCTTGGATGGAAACCTAAACACAACAGTCTGAAAGAAATTATTCAAACCGCATGGAATTGGCATCAAAGCCATCCGAATGGATATAGAAATATATAAGCATGGATGAAGGAAAAGAAATATTGTCTTGAAGAACTGTGGTTGATTCATCAATGGCTATATCACAGGGGGGAATAAAAGTGAAAAACTATTACATTAACAGTTTATTACATGGTGGAGATTATAATCCGGAACAATGGTTATATGATCCATGTGTTTTGGAAACAGACATTGAATATTTCAAAAAAGCACATATTAATGAAGTGACATTAGGAATTTTCTCATGGGCAATGCTTGAACCAGAAGAAGAACAGTATGATTTTGGATGGATGGAAACAATTATCAATAGATTATACGAAAATGGTATTTCTGTAATACTTGCAACACCTTCCGGAGCTAGACCAAAATGGATGTCTGATAAATATCCGGAAGTATTGCGTGTGGATGAAAAACGTAATAGATTTCTGTATGGAATGAGACATAATCATTGTTATACATCACCAGTATATAGAGAAAAAACGAGAAAAATGAATACGGAGCTGGCAAAACGTTTTGGGAATCACCCCGGTGTAATTGCGTGGCATATTTCCAATGAATATGGCGGAGAATGTCACTGTCCGCTTTGTCAGGAAGCATTTCGTGAATGGTTAAAAGAAAAATATCAGACAATAGATAGGCTGAATTTTGCGTGGGCAACTACTTTCTGGAGTCACAGATACAACGGTTTCGAACAAATTGAGAGCCCTTCATTATGTGGAGAATATGGGCTTCACGGTTTAAATTTGGACTGGAAACGTTTTGTGACTGACAGAACGGTTGATTTTGTACGTCATGAAGTTAAGGCAATTAGAGATGCAGGTTCAGAAAAACCCACAACAATCAATATGATGTATGACTATAAGGGGCTCAATTATCATAAATTCAAAGATGTTGTAGATATTATTTCTTGGGATAATTATCCACAGTGGCATAAAAAAGCAGAATATTTAACTGCAATGGATAATGGAATGCAACATGATATTATGAGAAGCATTAAACATCAACCATACTTATTGATGGAAAGTTGTCCAGCGGCTACGAATTGGCAACCTGTGAGTAAACTGAAAAAACCAGGGATGCTTCATCTTGCGTCATTACAGGCTATTGCACATGGTTCCGACAGTGTTCAGTATTTTCAATTGCGTCAGAGCAGAGGATCTTCAGAAAAATTTCATGGGGCTGTGATTGATCATTACGGAGGTAGTGATACAAGAGTATTTGATGAAGTTACTCGAGTAGGTAAATCTCTTGAACAGCTTCAAGAAATTGTTGGTACGCAGGTAGAGGCTAAAGTAGCCGTGTTGTTTGACTGGGAAAACCGTTGGGCAATGGAGGATGCACAGGGACCAAGGAATAAAGGCCTATATTATAAAGAAACTGTAGAAAAATCATATTATGCATTTAGAAAACTGGGCTTAGATGTTGATGTGATTGACATGGAGCAGGCATTGGAGTCATATTCGATTGTTGCAATTCCGATGTTGTACATGTTCAGAGATGGCTTTGAAAATAAAGTAAGAACATTTGTAGAAAATGGCGGGACTGTAATCATGACTTATTGGTCAGGAATCGTAGATGATACAGATCTGTGTTATCTCGGGGGAACACCGCATGGATTGATGGATGTATTTGGGATTCGGAGTACAGAAATTGATGCATTATACGACTGGGAAAGTAATACTTCAATCCCTGTAAAGGGCAACTCTTTGAAAATGACTTCGGAATGGAAATGCAAAAATCTTTGTGATCTTGTAAAAACTACTTCAGCAGAAGTGTTAGCAGTTTATGGAGAAGACTTTTATGCGGGAATGCCAACAGCTACAAAAAATCGGTTTGGTAGAGGCAATGCATATTATATTTGTGCTGATTTCGAACAAGGATTTTATGATGAAGTTATTAAAAAAATCGTAAAAGATTCAAAACTTTTTGTACCTGTAAAAAGCATTCCAAATGGTGTTGAAGTTACAACAAGGAGTTCTAGTGAAAATAAATATGTTTTTATTCAGAATTTCAATATGCATTCCGTCAAAATGGAAATTGATACTCGAAATTCTCAAATCATTTTAGGGAATTATAAAAAATCTACAATAGAAGGTTTTGATACTATTGTCTTAAAACTAAAAAGATAATGCGTTCCTATATGGTAGTAAACTGATTAAGGATGCGTAAAATGGAAAAGCAGAGTAGGGGCAATTGTTTCGAAGGTTTAATTTATCCCAAGGAATACATTCGAAACTATGAAATTATAAGAGAAAAATATAAACCAGGGAAAAATAAGAATACACCTTATTATTCTAAATGGATGAAAATTGGCATGTGTAAAAGTGGATATGGATTCGTAAATTCAGAAGGAATGTCATATTCATATAGTCCGGGAGATTATTTTGTAATCTTGTCAAATGTTGCATACACAGTCAAATGTGAAAGCAAAGATGATACCCTATGGGAAAGTGTATTAATAGATGAACAGGCTGTTGGCTCCTTTTTTAATACTTGTAATAAAGTATTATTGGAAACAATGATTCACCAAAAAAATAAAATTCAGGTGTTTAACTATTTGGATAAACCTAAAATAGGATTGTCGATTCATCTGTTATTTAGTGAACTTGAAAATATAGGACTTATGCAGTATGAAATTTTGACCGGGATTATACAAATACTAATTATTAATATTATTAGGGATTTTCAAGGGGACGATATAAACAATGAAAAAGATAGAAAGGATAGTTTTGACTATATTTTTCCATCAATTCAATATATTATGGATCATTACAATGAGACGATACGCATATCAACATTAGCGAAAGTATGTTATATGAGTGAGTCTTATTTTAGGAAAACATTTTATGAGTGTATGCATGTTTCACCTTCAGAATATATTAATCGATATCGAATTGATAAAGCTTGTGAATTGATTAAAACTACAAATCAATCAATAGATTTGATATCTTCAAAAGTTGGATTTCAATCAAAAGCGACTTTTTATCGAAATTTTAAACAGCAGAAAGGATGTAAACCGTTTCAGTGGAAAAGTAACGATTTATCAGAGTGAAAATAAAACACGATTTTATATTTTACAATTGAAGTATTAATTTCAAAAAAATGTGGTGAAAATGAGAGAAAATGTATTGAAATTGAAAACATTTTAACAAATGCGTTTGTTAAAATAAGTTGAAATTATATAATAGTCCATATCCATAAAAACGGACTATAATAACTTCTCGGAATCTCAATGAATGAGATCCCAACTGAAAATTGACAACTGAATATCGTGCAGGAAAAGAAATTTGTGAGAAATGGACATAAACGTTGGACATAGCGGGTACTATGCCTTGAAAAATTCTATCTTGG